>JADMIO010983816.1_pt1 | contig 99920 bp, 77 predicted proteins | sample 8958161 | NCBI WGS metagenome assembly JADMIO01 (sample SAMN16585339, study PRJNA669376) | soil metagenome | isolation source: Crop rotation soil | place: USA: Cullars Rotation, Alabama | collected 2011
CGCGACAACTTGTCCACGTGGAATTCTAAGCTTAGGATCCCAATGTGCTGGAAAGGGGATCTTCGTCCCGAAAAAATCGCCGTCGCAGGGTATCGCTGATGATGGCTACCTTGGCGGCCCCGAACCGATCATGATCAGTAAATGCGCGACCAGCTAACGGCACAATATGCATCGCCTCGAAATAGTTTGGACTGACGGTGCTGAACCACGCCTGCGGCACTTCGTTGGGATTGGTTTTGCCTTCGACTCCAAACGGAAAGAACATCGTATACATCAACGGCGGAGTGGAAGACGTTGCCACTGACTGTACGCCCGGCACCGCCTGAACCCGGCTGACCAGGCTCTCGAAAAATGCGGCCCGCGACTGTGGCTCTGCATACTTCGGTATGGGAGCGCCGATGGGGACGACCAGCAGGTGGTCCTTATTAAATCCCAACTCAACGTGCTGCAGCTTGACGAAGCTCTTGATCAATAAGCCGGCGCCGACCAGGAGCACTACAGTCAGAGAGATTTCCACCACCACCAACCCGCCGCGCAGGCGTCTCAGACGTACCCCGGCGCTCGCGCTCCGGGCACTCTCTTTAAGTGATTCCAGTAAATCAGGCTGCGAGGCTTTCAGCCCGGAAATTAAGCCCAGCACCAGGCTAACCAGTAAGCCAACAGCGCAAGCAAACAGGAAAACAGTGAGATTGACACGGGCCTCTTCGATGCGCGGAAAACGCAAGTCTTTGGGAATCAACCAGACAATTGCGCTCACGCCCCAAAATGCCAGGAGCACGCCCAGCGCACTCGCGCTTAGAGACAACAGCAAACTCTCAATAAGGAGTTGGCGCAAGATCTGCCAACGTGAGGCGCCAAGCGCTGCCCTTACAGCTAATTCACGATGGCGCTCCGTAGAGCGCGCCAGCATCAGGTTGGCGACATTGCCGCACGCAATCAGCAGTACGAGACCGACTGCTCCCAAAAGAATGAGCAGTGCCGGCCGCGAGTCGCCTACAAGGGTTTCGCGTAAGCTTGAGAGGCGCACACTCCAGTTGGAATCCGCCTCGGGATATTGTGTCGCCAGCCTCGTCTCTATCGTGCGCATTTCGGCTTCGGCTTCGGACGGCGTCACATTTGGTCTGAGACGGGCAACTGTCTCAAAGTAACGACTAGCCCTCAGTTGCATCTCGCTGGAGTCCTGCGCCACCGGCGTCCAGGCTTCAGCGTTAGCCGGCAGCTTGAATTCCGGCGGCATTACGCCGACCACAGTGATGCGACCGTCGCTAACTGCGAGGGTTTTCGTAACAATATTGGGGTCACCGCCAAAGCGCCGCTGCCAGAGTCGATGACTCAGGATGACAACATTGCTTCCGGTTTTGAATTCATCCGGCATAAAGGTGCGGCCGAGAAGTGGCTGCACTCCCAGAGTGCCAAAGAAGTCCTCAGTGACACGCTCTGCCGGAATCAATTCCGACTCTTCGCCCTCGAGCAGCGTAATGGACCATCCTGAATAGGCTGCCATGTTCGCGAACGATTGGCTCTGGCGCTTCCAGTCGAAGAAATCAGCCGGCGACACCGACGGCAGCGTTTCGCCGGTCTTGCTGTTTTGATTTTTGATAACTACCAGATTCTCGGATCCGGCATAAGGCAATGGCCGTAAGAGCACCGCATGAATCAGGCTGAAGATCGCGCTTGTCATTCCCATGCCGAGCGCGAGCGTAATCACGGCCACCGCCGTGAAGGCGGGACGCTTCAGCAAACTCCTTAAGCCGTAGCGAATGTCCTGAATTAGTCTTTCCATCTCGTCAGTTCCGCCGTTAAGAATCTGGTCCGCTTAACCTTCCTTCTCTGGCGAGAAAACTTATTCATATCTCAAGGCCACCAGCGGATCGACTTTCGTCGCCCTCCGCGCCGGCAGGTAACATGCAAGCGCTGCGACAAACAGGAGCAACAAACTAACTGCGCCGAAAGTAATCGGATCGATGGGGCTGACCCCGAACAGTAATTTCACAAGCAGTTGCGCCGCGGCCAAAGCGATCACGAATCCCAACACGAGCCCAATGAAGGCCAGTGACATGCCTTGCCTCATAATCAAAAAGAGCACGTCACTGCTCGCCGCTCCCAGGGCCACGCGCAGGCCGACCTCGCGCGTGCGTCCGGCGACCACGTAAGACATCACGCCGTAAATTCCTATCGCCGCCAGCAGAATTGCCAGCACTCCGAAGCTGCCCAGGACAATTGCCGCCAAGCGAAAAGGAAAAAGAGGCAGACTCATGTGTTCGGCAAGCGTCTCCACGTTGTAAATCGGCAAAGTCGAATCGAGACGTTGCAACTCATTACGCAATCCGGCGATCGCGGATTGCGGATCTCCCGTGGCGCGCGCGACCAGCGTCGCACTGGTGCTGTAATCGCGGAGTATCGGTCGATAAAACGCCGGCTTTGGATCTTCGCCAAGACTGTTGTATTTGCCGTCGGCGGCGACGCCGATGACTTCCCAGTAAGGTTGATCCGGACCGTTGAAATTGAAATGTCCTCCAATCGCCTCGCGTCCGGGAAACATTTTTCGCGCGAAGGTTTCGTTGACGATGGCCACGCGCGATTCAACCTTATCGTCGCGATCGGAAAAATCGCGGCCGCGCAAGGGAATCTCCATCGTGCGGAAGTAATTCGGACTGACGTCGTTGGGGACTGCGACGGGCAAATCAACCGTGCTGACGGCGGGCTGCCCTTCGACATAAACAGACGTGTAGCTGTAATCGAGCGAAAGCGGGACTGTTGACACCAAAGCTGCTGATCGCACCCCCGGAAGTGTCTGGGCCCGCTCGAGAATCTGCCGCTGAAAGGTCCGCCCTTTTTCTTCTGGGTACCCTTGCAGAGCCAGATCAAACGAAAGCGCGACTGCATTTTCCGGATTGAAGCCCGGCCGCGTTTTTTGCGCGACCTGGAGGCTCCGCACCACGAGACCCGCGCAAACCAGCAACACCAGCGACAGGGCGACCTGCACAATCACCAGGGCGTTGCGCAGGCGTGACCGACGGAAACCCGCCATTGATTTTTCATCTTTCAATGCGGGCACGAGATCGGGCCTGGAGGCCTGGATTGCCGGAAGCAGGCCGAAAACGATTCCGGTCGCCAGTGAGATCACAAATGCGAAGAGCATCACGCGCCAGTCAAGACGGAGATCGATCACCAGCGCGATGTCCGTCGGCAACTTGATCGAGGAGACGAGTGCATTGATCCACGCGGCGAGAAAAATACCTCCCGCCCCGCCGCCCAGCGAAAGCAGGACACTCTCAGTAATCAACTGCCGCACAACTCGCGCGCGGCTCGCGCCCATTGCCACGCGGATCGCCAGCTCCTTGCGGCGCTCGGTAGCGCGGGCCAGTAAAAGACTCGCGAGGTTGACACAGGCGAGCAACAAGACAAGGCCCACCACCCCCATGAGCACGCCCGAGAAGCTGATGACCGAATTGCGGATATCAGGAATGAAGAGGCCGGGCGTTAACAAGCGAACTCCGCGGCCTTCGTTATCGTGAGGATATTCGCGGCCGAGTTGGGCCGTAATCGTGCTCAAAGCGCTTTCGGCCTGGGCCGTGGTGACACCCGGCTTTAAGCGGCCAACGACAAAAAGGTTGTCGTCGCCACGCGATTCCAACCAGGTGCTGCCGGGTTCGATTTCATGCGCCATCATCGTGGGCACAAAGATCTCGGGCGCGTACGCGACTTCTGTCCCTTTAAAATCTTCGGGCGCCACTCCAATAATCGTAAAGACCTTGCCGTTAATCCGCAGAGGCTTCCCGATAATGTCGGCGGCAGAACCGAACCGCTTCTGCCAGCACGCATAAGTAATGACGGCAACGGCATGCGCGCCCGGCGTCTGGTCTTCTTCAGGGGCGAAGTATCGCCCGCGAGCGGGCTGAATCTTCAGGACGTCGAAGTAATTACCGGAAACCAGGAAGCCCCAGACGCGTTCGTTCCGGTTTTCGTGACTGATGCTCATCGGGGCAAAGCGATAGGCCATCAACCCTGAGAAGACATTGTTGCGATCGCGATAATCTTTGTAATTAAGGTATGACTGGATCGTGTAGTCGGCGCCTCTGTGTTGCGTGCCATACACTTCCACGAGCTGTTCAGGATCCGGTACGGGCAGCGGTCTTAGGAGCACGGTGCTCACTAAGCTGAAGATCGCGGTATTGGCTCCGATGCCCAGCGCCAGCGTAACCAAAGCGATCGCCGTGTAACTGGGCCGCTTCAGCAAATTCCTCAACCCATAATGGATGTCTTTTATTAATGACTGCATAAGATTCTTTCCGATTGCCCATTTACAATTGCCAATTTCCGATTGCTAACCTCGCTTTCAACTCTGGCAACATCAGGGCTAACCGCCGCTCGCCAATCGGCAATTGGAAATTGGCAATCGGCAATGTCTTCACTCGCAACGTAGCGCCACCAGCGGATCAACTTTCGTCGCGCGCCGCGCCGGAATCAGGCACGCGAGCAGAGCAATCAGCGTCATCAACAATGAGATCACCACGAACGTAATCGGGTCGGTGACGCTGACGCTGAAAAGCAAACCTTTCATTAGGCGGGTCAGCGCCAACGAAGCGAGTAATCCAATCGCGACGCCTGCCAGCACCAGCAACATAGCTTGTCGCACGACCAGCCGCAGCACCTCGCGCGGTTTAGCGCCGAGTGCTATTCGAATTCCCATCTCATGAGTCCGTTGGGTGACGCCGTAACTGATAACGCCGTAAATGCCGACTGCCGCCAGGGCCAGCGCTACACCGCTGAAGACGGTGAGTAAGATCAGATTGAAGCGACGGCGCGCGAGCGAGTCGTGCAGGTGTTCGGTCAAGGGCTTAAGCGCGTACACCGGCAGACTTTTATCGACTGAAGTCACCGCTGCCCGCAACGGCCCGGCGATGGCGCCCGCGTCTGATTTCGACCGGGCCACCATTGTCATCGACCGCTGGTAGCCCGGGAACAACGGGTCTTGCAAAAAAGGCACGTAAACTTCGGGCGTCGTTTGTTCATCCAGCGCGATGTTCCGCACGTTACCAACCACCCCGACTATTAGCAGGGGATCGCGCTCCTGGCCCTGAAGCTTTAAGCGATGACCGAGTGGATTCTCGCCGGCGAAGTGCCGGCGCGCGAAGACGTCATTGATCACGACCACGTTGGGAGACTGCCGCGTGTCTGTGGAGGCAACATCCCGTCCCGATAAAAGCGGGATGCCCATTGATTCGAAGTATCGCGGCGTAATTATGTGATACTCAGTCGAAGGCTCAGCTTCTTTCGCGATGGGCGGGCGGCCTTCGATGGTGAAGTAGTCGCTGATGTTACTTCCCGTCAGCGGCAAATCCGAAATCGCTCCGGCTGAAAGGACGCCAGGTGTAGCAGCAGCACGTTCGAGGATCTGCGAAAACACCTGGGCGACCTGTTCGTCCTCCGGATACTTGACCCGCAGGAATGCTACTCCCAGCGTCAGCACCTGGCCTGGCTTGAATCCGGGATCGACCTCGTTGAGTTTTTCGAAGCTTCTGATCATCAGGCCCGCGCCGACGAGCAGCACCAGGGAAAGAGCAACCTCACTCACGACCAGCGCGCTGCGGAGCCGGTTTGTGCGAAGACCGGCAGTAGATCTGCCACTCTCTTTCAGCGCATCGGTGAGGTCCGGTCGAGACACTTGTAGTGCGGGAACAAGACCGAAGAGCACACCTGTGATGACAGAAACCAACAACGTAAACCCGGCCACTCTTGGGTCGATACTAATCTCGCGAGCACGAGGAATCGTGTCGGCGCTAAGGGAAATGACCCACTTCACGGCCCAGAAAGCGAGCAGAAGCCCAACCGCGCCGCCGCCAATGGCAAGCGTGACGCTTTCGATCAGCAACTGCCGCACAATGTGAAGACGGCCGGCGCCAAGCGCGGTGCGAAGCGCTATCTCTTTTTGTCGCGCGCTGACCCGAGCCAGCGTCAGATTAGCGAGGTTGGCGCACGCTATCAGGAGCACAAATCCAACCGCACCCAACAGCACGTAGAGCGCCAAGCCAATATCACCGACAACAACACTCGACAGAGGTTCGAGCTTTACTCCATGCCCGGCGTTCTTCTCCTTGTACTGCTGCGACAGTCGCGCGGCAATGACGGACATGTCGGCTTGCGCTTGAGACAGCGTAACCCCTGGTTTCAAGCGTCCGACAACCCGCAGATAGTGTGGCCCGGGATCAAGTTTTGCCGGATCAATCGGCAAAGGCCGCCAGAGCTCAGCGCGATCCGGATACGAAAAGCCTGCCGGCATCACGCCAATGATTGTGTAAGCGGCGCCGTTAAGTTGTATCGTCCGGCTGGCGACATTTGGATCTGATCCAAAGCGGCTTTGCCACATAGAGTGGCTCAATACTGCCACTCGAAATCGTCCGGGCAGGGTTTCCTCGTCGGTAAAGGTTCGGCCCAGAATTGGGCTCACGTGAAAAAGCGAAAACAGATCTGGGGTCACCAACCCGACGGGTGTGTCCCTGGCGCCGTCGCCGGCATCGACGAACATACTCCCGCTTTGGTAGGCTGCGAGTTGTGCAAAGGACCGGTTCTGATCTTTCCAGCCAAGAAAATCAGGAAGCGAAGTCGGCGCGGTCGCGAGCTGTGGTTGAGTGTCCCACAACCACACAATGCGTTCGGGATCATCATAGGGCAACGGTCTTAAAAACACCGCATTGACCACACTGAATATCGCCGTGTTTGCGCCGATGCCCAGGGCAAGCGTTATGACCGCAATAGCGGTGAAACCGGGATGCTTGACAAGACTCCTAATCCCATAGCGAATGTCTTTGAATATGGTTCCCATAATTCACTTCCAGGTCCTGCCGCAAATCGGCAATCAGAGATTGGCAATCGGCATTGCCTTCATTCGTATCTAAGCGCCACCAGCGGATCGACTTTGGTGGCGCGGCGCGCGGGGATGTAACAAGCGATCGATGCCACAACAATCAACAGAAAGGCCACGCAACCGAAGGTCAACGGATCCGTTGGGGTCACTCCATAGAGGAGCTTGACCAACAAGCGAGTTACCGCCCACGAAGCCAGCAATCCCGCGCCGACACCGCTCAAGGTCACGACGAGACCCTCTCTCATGATCAGGCCGAGCACATCAGATCTCTGCCCGCCCAAAGCCAACCTTATTCCCATCTCACGCGTACGTTCAGCGACACTGCCGGACAGCACGCCATAGATGCCCGTTGCCGCCAGCACAAGAGCGACCAGCCCAAACGTCTGAAACAGGATCAGCGCGAAGCGCCGCTCGGAGGCGGTCGCCGCGAGCAACGAGTCCATCGTTTCGATGCGCGTAATCGGTTGGTCCTTATCAACTGACCAAATCGCCTGCTTGATCGCAGGTGTTAATGAAGCCGCATCCCCGCGCGCACGAACCACCAGCGATTGCGCACGTTCAACGTCCCATGATTGAGCGGTTGGCAGGTACACCGCATCTGGTTGGTTCGCTGCAAGCGAAACCTGCTTGACGTCGCCTACTACACCGACGACGGTGTACCAAGGTCGGTCGGTTGGTCCCACGTGAACGCGCTGACCAATTGGATCTCGATTGGGAAACTTGCGTTTGGCTAATGACTCGCTGATTAAAACGACCAGCGGCGCATTCGCTGCATCGTGCTCATCGAGCACCCGACCGCGGCGCAACGGGATGCCTATCGTCTCGAAATACCCGGGACTCACTGCATACCGAAATACGTTGTAACCGGTATTGGGATCGTCGCCTTCGAACCGCGCCCCGTACTCGTCGTCATCGCCGCTCAGGGGCAACTGAGTCGTGAAGGCCGCGGCAGCAACATCCGGAGTACGGCGCACGGCTTCCAAAGCTTGCGCGAAGAAGCGATCGGTTGTCGGCTGATCAAAGCGTCGCCCGGCCACCTGTACTCGCATGGTCAGTGTCTCCGCGGTATTGAATCCCGCAGAGATTGCGAAGAGATGTTGCAGGCTGCGCAAGAGCAAACCGGCGCTCCCCAGGAGGACGAGGGCCAGCCCTACTTCCATGACAACTAACGCGCGGCGCGTTAATTGGTGCCCGGTTGATGTTCGCTGCGAGCTAAGTTGGAGGCCCAATTGCAGATTACTGCGCGACGCGTGAAGTGCCGGAATTAGTCCGACGATCAGACCGGCCAGCGCGGTGATCCCAAGCGTGAAAGCGAGTGCAGTACCATTGACTGTAATTGCATGGATCCGCGGCACGCTGGGCGCGCTAAGTGCTAACAGCGCAGGAAGACCGGCATTCGCGAGCAGCACCCCTGCGGCACCGCCGAGCAGAGCAACCAGCAGAGTCTCGATCAGCATTTGCCGAATCAGTCGCGCTCGCGAGGCACCTAGCGCAGTGCGTAACGCAAATTCGCCGCGCCTTTGGGCGCCGCGCGCAAGCAACAGATTAATTACGTTGATGCTCGCAATTCCAAGCAGAAGCATAACTGCGCCGAGCACAGCGAGCAGCGCTGGCTTGACCCCGGCCGTGACATCGTCCTGGAGTGGGTTAACGATAAAGCCGTTAGTGACGGAAGCCCATGGCATCCTGGGAAACTCGATCACCGGTGTGTGGGCGATCGTGTCAAGCTCACGCTTGACTTGCTTAACATCCACGGCGGTACGCAGCCGGCCAACCATGCGCAAGTGGTGACCCCAGGCGATGCCGAGCGACATGTCGTATTGCAGCGGCGACCAAATCTCTGCTGCCGGCGCCAGGACGTTCTCAAAACTGGCCGGCATCACGCCGATGATGTTAAAGATGTTGTCGTCGAGCGTAATCTCGCGTCCAATAATCGTCTTGTCGCCGCCGAAGCGCCGCCGCCAGAATTCGTCGCTGATGATCGCGACGTTGGGACCGTGCAGCCGATCATCGGATGAATCGAAATCGCGTCCCATCGCCGGCTTGACGCCCAGCGTCTGGAGGTAACTCGCACTTACGCGCTGACCCACGAGTCGTTCAGGTTGGTCTGTGCCGGTAATGGTCGGCTGCCACGGCTTCATCACTGCGATTGCATCGAAGGAATTGCTTCGCTGCGATACTTCGGTATAAGTGCCAAAAGCCTGGGCGACTTGAGACCTATCCGCGCCGGCATACCAGATCGTCACGATGCGGCTGGCGTTCGGATACGGTAACGGCTCGAACAAAATGGGATTCACGGCGCTGAAGATTGCTGTGGTTGCGCCAATGCCGAGGGTCATCGTGAAAACAGCAATCAAAGTGAAACCTGGATGTTTCCATAGGTTTCTGATTCCAAAGCGAATGTCCTTGATTATTGAATCCATAGTGTCACGCCAGATTTGCCGATCGCCATCAACGACCGCCACCGCCACGAGGTACCGGCCTACTCGTACCGCAGCGCCACCAGCGGATCGACTCTCGTAGCGCGGCGCGCAGGAACCCAACACGCGAGCAATGCGACCACGAGCAGGACGACGGCCACCGAAACCAGCGTCGCTGGATCTGAGGCCTGTACCTGAAAGAGCAAACCTTTGATCACACTGCGCAGAGCCAGCGCGCCCAGCAGTCCCGCCGCCAGGCCGACACCAACCAGGTACAGCCCCTGACCAAGCACGAGCCGCAAAACTTCGCGGGGCCGCGCGCCCAGGGCGATGCGCACCCCAAGCTCGGGAGTTCGCTGCGTAACTGCGTAAGCCATCACGCCGTACAACCCCAACGCCGCCAGAAAAAGCGCCGCCGCGGCGAACAAGCCGAGCATCATCATCGGGAACCGGCGTTGCGCGACTGAGGCGCCGATGACTTTATCCATCGAAGCGACCTCGGTAATGCGAACGTTGCGGCTCACAGACCAGACCGCTTCTCGCGCCGCGCCGGCGAGCGCGTTTGGATTGCCGTTGGTGCGAATGACCAGCACCATGTCCGAGTCGGGATTGAACCACTGCGCTTCGGGTACATAGAGCTGCAGCTTCTGTGGCCCATCGAGTCCCTCGTGACGCACGTCACCGACAACTCCGACGACCGTGCGCCAGGGTCTTTTCGGACCTCCGAGCTGAACTAACTTTCCGATCGGGTTTTCGCCGGGCCAGATTCGATTGGCGAAAAGTTCGTTGATGAGCACAACCGGCTGCGCCGTTTCCTGATCCTGCGCGGTAATCGTGCGGCCACGACGCACAGGAATTCCCATGGCTTCGATGTAACCCGGAGTCACTCCGTACCGGAACGCGCCCGGCGCATCTTCGGGATTGGCCACCGGTTTGTCTTTGATTCGCACGCCGTACATGTCGAAATCGCCGCCCAGAGGCAGCTGGCTCACAACCCCGGCAAACTTCACTCCCGGCAGCGAAGAAATCCGTTCGAGTGCTTGATGAAAAGTCGCCACCACGCGCGCGTTGGCATCGGATCCGGAATACTCAGGACCGAACAACGACAGCTTCATTGTCAAAACATTCTCGGGAGACACGCCCGACGCAGTTGAGAGCAAGCGGGCCATACTCTTGAACATCAAACCGGCGCCCGCCAGCAGGATCATCGCCAGCGCTACATCGGTCACCACGAGCGCATGGTGCAACCAGCGATTAGTCAGGCCGAAACTGCCCCGGCCCCCCAGTTTCAGATCTCTCTGCAAATCCGTTTTCGCCGCCGCCAACGCCGGGATCAGTCCAAACAAGATGCTGGTGACGAGCGAGAGGGCCAGAGCAAAAAGGAGGACCACGGGATCCAGCCTGACCTGCTCAATTCTCGGTATGTCTCCCGGCGCCAGCGAGACGAGCCACGTCGTACCGAACATCGCCAGCAAGACACCCAGCGCGCCGCCGAAGATTGCGAGCAGCGCGCTTTCGGTAAGAATTTGTTTCAGAATGCGCGCGCGGCTGGCGCCCAAAGCCAGACGCAATGCCAGTTCCTTTTTTCGGGACGCCGTCCGCGCCAGCATCAGATTGGCGACGTTGGCGCACACGATGAGCATTACGAACCCGACCGCGCCGAACAAAAATAAGAGGACCGGTTCCGCCGCGCCGGCGAACTGCTGGTGCAAAGGTTTCAGACTAATACCGCTCGATGAATAATCTGTCGGATGGTCCCTATTGATTCTCTGCTGGATCGTCGCTAGTTCGGCTTGGGCCTGGGCGATCGAAACTCCCTGCCGGATGCGCGCGATCGTCCGCAGGTGGCGGCACGATCGACAGGCCGGCTCCACCTCTCCCGCATAGCCGAGCGGACGCCAGACATCGACGCGCTTATTATTTGGATTCAGCAGGGGCTGGAAATCGGGCGGCATGATGCCGATCAAGGTGCGGTCGATTCCGCTCAGCAGAATCGGTTTTCCCAGCAGTGAGCTGTCGCGGCCGAAGCTTCGTTGCCAGAGATCGTAGCTGATGATTGCCACCCGTGGGGCGTTGGGACGATCATCTTCATCAGCGAAGTCACGGCCCAGCATCGGTTTAACCTGGAGCACGCGAAAGAAATCAGATGTTACCCTTTGGCCGTTGAGAGCCTGGGGCTCGCCCGCGCCGGTGAGGGTCGGGTTCCAGTCGCCGAGCGCCGACATCGCCTCGAGCGAATGATTCTGGCTGCGCCAGTCAGCGAAGGTCGGATATCCCATGTTACTGTCCGCACCGCTCCTGTCTGTTTCCCACACCATCACCAATCGCTCCGGCTCAGGAAACGGCAAGGGCCGCAACACGACTGCCTGCACCACGCTGAAGATTGCTGTGTTAGCGCCAATGCCCAGCGCCAGGGTCAGAACTGCGGCGGCGGTGAAGCCGGGATGTTTGAGCAGCGTGCGAAACCCGTAGCGAAGATCCTTGAAGATTGTTTCCATGAGTTTATTTCCGATTTCCAATTGCCGATTTGAGTCCTTCAGAAAGCAAGTCGTTTTCGGTCCCCTGGTCAATGCGATCCCGGCAATTGGCAATCGCCAATTGCAGTCGGCAGTCATTTCACTCGTATCTCAGCGCCACCAGCGGATCGACTTTGGTGGCGCGCCGGGCCGGCAGGTAACAGGCAAGCAACGACACCAGTCCGAGGATCGATGCAATCACAAGCAGCGTTGACGGGTCAGTTAAAGTCACCCCGTAAAGCTGGCCGGCCATCTGCCGCTGCCACGCGTCCGCCCCGAAATACTCGCCGGCAAGCAGACGCTTCAACGCAAACACCGCCAGCGTTCCGATCATCAATCCGAGCCACACCAATTTCATTCCCTGCCAGACAACCAGCCGTAAGACATTCGCTCTTTGGGCGCCCAGCGCCATGCGAATGCCGATCTCGTTCGTTCGTTGGGCGACCGAAAAAGCCAGAACGCCAAAGATTCCGATCGCCGCGAGCAAGAGCGTTACGCCGCCAAACAAACTCAACAACCAGGCGTACAAGCGCTCCTGACCAAGGGTGGCTTCAGCACGCGCGGTTTGACTGCTGATCTCAGTAACCGGGAGATTGCTGTCCAGTTGGCGCACTACCTGGCGCACTTCACCAGCGAGCGCGGTTGGCCCGCCAATCGTCCGCAAGGCGAAGCGCATCTCGCCGATATTGTCGGGTTCCTGTTGCCAGGGCGTGAAAAGCAGCGGCTCGATCGCTTCGCGTTGACTCATGTACTTGGTGTCGGCAACGAGGCCAACGATCTCGACTTCTCTTTTGCCGTCGAGAATCGTTACGTGTTTGCCCAGCACGTTGTCATTGCGAAAAAACTCGCGCGCGAACGTTTGATTAACGATGGCCACCCGGGGCGCGCGCTGATCGTCCTGACTAGTGAAGCCGCGTCCAGCGAGAAACGGAATCTCCATCGTGGCAAAATAGTTTTCGCGCACCGCTTGCCGCATGGTGTTGTGCTCGCCGGCCGTCTTTTCTATTTCGCCGGGCAGCAAAATGTCATTCATCCAATTGTCATCCGCAATGAGGGCGACCCGCGCGAAAGTCGCGGCGCGCACGCCCGGCAAGTGATCAAGTTGGGCAAAGAGTTGCTGATAGAACTGCTGCAGCCGCTGGTCCTTGTATCCGCTCTGTGCCGGCTGCAATCTGAAGAGCAGGAGATTCTCCTGATTGAAACCCAGGTTAACGTGCTGCAGGTTGTAGAGCGTGCGGATGAACAAACCGGCGCCGACCAATAACAGCAGCGAGACCGCCACCTGCGCCACAATCAGCCCTTTGCTCAAGCGGGACACGACGCCGGTGGTGCGCCGGCTTTGTTTGAGCGAACTTGTCAGGTCCAGACTGGTCGCGCGCAATGCCGGGGCCATTCCAAACAACACGCCTGTCAGCAGTGAGACAACCGACGTGAAGAGCAACACCCGCCAACTCAGACTGAGTTCGAGACCGTTGGGCAACAGCCCATGATCCTTGTCCGCGAGCGCCACTAATCCGCTCTTAGACCAAAGAGCGATGAGCACGCCAACCGCGCCCCCCAACGCCGAGAGGAGGACACTTTCGGTCAGCAGTTGCCGGATCAGTCGCCAGCGTCCGGCGCCGACGGCCAGCCGTACATTGACCTCTGCGCTGCGCAAAGCGGCCCGCGCCAACAACAGGTTCGCCACGTTGGCGCAGGCAACCAGCAGTACCAGCGCCACCACGATAAAGAGTCCGTCGATGGTCGCCGAATACGCTCGGCGATGATCCATCATTCCCCGACTGCCTGATTCGACGAGCAGTTGCGGATAATCCTTCGGGTCAAGCTGCGCCGGTTCATTGGCCTTGCGCGGTGGCGGCATGGCCGCCAATGCTGCAGCCTGAAAGGTCCCGTTCAGTGCGGCGCGCGCTTGTTCGAAGTTCGCGCCCGGCTTGAGGCGTCCCATCAAGTTCAGCCACCACACCCCGGGTTCAGTTGCGGTCCCTAATCGGCTTTGCTTACCCTGCAAAAGCGGTTCAATCGCCAAAGGGATCGTCACCGCCGGGTAGTAACCGACTTGCAACGTGCCATTGAAGGCGGGGGGCGTTACGCCGATAATCGTGAATGATTGGCGGTTGAGTTTGAGTTGTTGGTTGATGACGTTAGGACTGCCCGCAAACCGCTCCTGCCAGAACCGGTAGCTAAGTACGACGACTGGCGCCGCTCCCGGCCGATCATCCTCGTCATTGATCTCGCGTCCCAGGCTTGGCTTCACTCTCAATCCCGGGTAATAACCGCCGGAGACGGCCTGCCCATTGATGATCTCTGCCTGATCGCCGATCAGCGCAGTGACTTCCTTAATCGGAGCAAAAGCGAAGAAATCAGTGAGCGGATTTTCCGGCATTGCGGTCCGCGCTTCACGCATCTTTTCAAAGACATCGTAGCGAAACAGTGAGAGACCGCGGGTGCCTGGAGGCCCCGGCACATTCGAAGTGCCGCTCATCCCATTCGTTCTGAAACGCAGTCCGGCTTGCCATTCAAACAGCGCCAAACGCTCCGGCTCGTTGACCGGCAGGGTCTTTAACAGCACCGCATCAACCACACTGAATGACGCTGTATTTGCGCCGATGCCCAGCGCCAGGGAAAGGACCGCGACCAGAGTGAAGCCCTTGTGCTTGAGCAGCATCCGCACTCCGTAACGTAGGTCTTGAAACATCTGCTTCTCCCGTCGCAGTTGTTGGAACCCGGGGAATCACTCGCAGCGCAACGCCACCATGGGATTTACCCTGGTTGCCCGCCGCGCCGGAACAAAACAAGCGATTAAGGAAACTGCTATCAGCAGCGCCGCCGTCGCTGCATAAGTCAAGGGATCTCTCGGTTTGACGCCGAATAACATGCTGGTGAGACTCTCCAGATATCTGGTCAGCACGTACGCGCCACCAAGGCCGAGCGTTATGCCAATCAATGTCAACGTCATGCCTTGTCTCAGAATCATCTTCAAGACTCTGCTGCGGTCAGCGCCCAGCGCCATCCGAATTCCAATCTCATGCGTGCGTTGTGAAACTGAGTATGCGAGCACGCCATAGAGGCCAAACGAAGCGAGTTGCTGCGCCAGCACGCCGAAGAAACTCAGCAGCTTGGCGAACAGACGTTCCATGACGAGGGTTTCATCGGCTTGTGCAATCTGTGTCTTGACGCTGTTGAGAGGCAGGTTACTGTCAACCTCTGCAACTGCCCGGCGGATAGAACCGGTAAGGGATGCAGGATCGCCCGAGGTCCTCACCGCGAAGGTGCTGAAGCCCATTGAGCGAAGTGATTGCTTCCAGGATATGTAAACTGTCGGTTCAGTCTCATCGCGTTGGCTGGTGTACTTGGCGTCGCGAGCGAGACCGATGACTTCAAAATCACCAGGCTTCGCAGAGTCGAAACCCAGACGCTTGCCGATGGGATTTTCATTTGGGAAATACCTGCGTGCAAGACTTTGATTTACAACCACGACCTGGGGCGCCTTTGCGTCGTCCTGGGCCATGAAGGCCCGCCCCAGCAGCAAAGGAATTTCCATTGTCTGAAAGAAATTCTCGCGCACGTTGTGCACCTTGACCTCGCCACTATCGATTGCCTGTCCGTCCGGTGAAGCTTTGCCGGCCGGCAAATACAGTGAGCTGCTGGTAGCGCCTAAAGCCAACAGCCCGTGTCGCGAGAAGGTGACCGATTGCACACCCGGGACCGCTTCCAGTCGATCGAACAACTGCTGATAAAGAGCTGCCAGCCGCTCGTCCTTATATCCAATTAGTCTTGGTTCGACGCTGAAAAGCAGTAAGTTGCGCTCATTAAATCCCGTGTCCACTGTTTGCAGGTTGCGCAACGTGCGGATCAAGAGCCCGGCGCCAATCAAAAGCAGAACGGAGATCGTAACTTGCGCAACAACCAGTGATTTGCTGAGCCATGACCGCGTCTGGCCGCTCGATCCCCTGGCGCTGTCCTTGAGCGTCGGAGTGAGATCGACACGCGTGGCCCGCAGCGCCGGCACCAGACCAAACAGCATGCTCGTCAGGCAACAAAGCGCAAACGTAAAGCCGAGTACTCGCAGATCAAGATGAGGATTAAGCACGCTGTCCGGACCGGCCCAGTCACTAACAGCCAGCAAACCGTCTTTGATCCAAAGCGCAAACAAAACTCCGAGCCCGCCCCCGAGCAATGCCAGCAAAACACTCTCGGTCAGTAACTGGCGGATGAGGCGCCCACGGCTCGCGCCGACAGCCAACCTGACGGCGATCTCTCTTTGGCGCGCTGAAGCCCGCACCAGCAGGAGGTTTGCGACATTCGCACAGGCGATCAGTAACACCAGGGCCACCACCCCAAACAACAGACGCAACGGCTTAGTTAAGAAGCGCCGAGCGTTCATCTCGCCCTGACTGCCTGACTCGACCGCGAGCCGCGGATACTCTTTTGGCTCGAGGGGACGAACCGGATTGCCGGTTTGTGTTTGCCGCGCAGCCCGATGTTCTAAAACTGATTGCTGAAAACCTGGTTCCAGAACGAAGCGCGCCTGCTCAAGAGTCGCGCCCGGCTGCAACCGGCCCATCAATCTCAACCACCAAATTCCCGCGCCCTTTGAATAAGAGCGCTCGCCGGCAATCTGGGGCTCCCAGGCGAGCGGGATCGAAACATCCGGCGAAGAGCCCACCTGTCCCGTGCCATCAAAGCCCGGCACCGTGACGCCGATGACTGTGAAGGCAACGTTATTGAGATTGACCTGTTTGCCGACTATTAACTGGTCGCTGTTGAAGCGCGTCAACCAAAATCGATGACTGAGGACGGCAACTGGTGTTGCGCCCGCATTATCGTCGGCGTCGGTGATCGTTCTGCCGACGAGCGCGGGAACTCCAAGCGTCGCATAATAATTTCCGGAGACGACCTGTCCCTTGATGACCTCAGCCTGGCCGCCTGCATTGAGATTCAGATCGACCGGGCTGAAGGCGAAAACATCCTGAAGTGCCGTCTTCTCCTGACGCAACCTGGTGAAAGTCTGGAACGGAAAAGAAGTGCCGTTCGTCAGGCCCGTGGCGGGATCGCGTTGATTGCTTCCGTTGTAGCCACCGGGACTGAATTTCTCCCGATCCCACGTCGCGCTGAACAGCACCAGGCGATCGGGATCTTTGACCGGCAGTCTCTTGAGCAGGACCGCATCGACGACGCTGAAGAGCGCGGTATTGGCACCAATGCCGAGCGCGAGCGTGAGGACGGCAATGAGCGTAAAGCCGGGATTCTTGGCCAGCTTGTGCAACCCGTAACGCAAGTCCTGCCAACAGGTGTTCATGGCGTCATCTCCCCTGGAATTTGGTCCAGATCTTTTTTACTCGGTCTTACTCGCGCTGGTCCCTCATCCTCACTCGTCTCTCAAAAAGAGGTTGCAACCTCATTCATATCGCAACGCTACCACGGGCACAGGACGAATAAGGATGACGTTGACGATGCTGAAAATCGCCGTGTTAAGACCGATGCCGAGCGCCAGCGACACTACTGCAACGACCGTAAAGCCGGGTGTCTTCCAAAGCATGCGCAGGCCGTAACGTAAGTCTTGCAATAGCGTCTTCATCGTTCCTCCGGCGCGGCCTCACTCATAGCGCAGGGCGATCAACGGATTGACCTTCGAAGCCTTTCTGGCCGGCAACAAACCCGCCAGTAACGCGACGCCGATCAGGACTGACGCGGCGACGATCAGAGTAAACGGGTCCGCCGAACTCAATCCGAAGAGTTGGCTCGAAATCAACCTGGCGGCGCCCAGGGCCACCGGCACGCCGATAGCTATTCCAATCAGCACAAGCAGGATCGTCTCGCGCATCACCATCCAGAGAATGCGCCGGCGCTCTGCGCCGAGGGCCATGCGAATGCCAATCTCTTTTGTCCGTCGCACTACGCCGTTGGCCATTACTCCGTACAGGCCGATGCAGGCCAACAAGAGCGCCAGCAAGCCAAAAAAGCTGACTAGCTCAGCGATCAGTTTCTCCTGCTGTAAGGCGCCGGTAAGCTGCTCTCGTAAAGTAGTAACGCCGAAAACGGGAAGCCTGGGATCTACTTGTCTGATGGCTCCGCGGGCCATGGGGGCCAGACTCGCGGCGTCGCGGTTGGTCCGAATTTCCAAATTGCTGCTGTAGGCGTCTGAGTTCTGGACCTGAAGGATCGGTCGGTAGGCCGTGCGGCCGGGCGCTTCTTTGGCGCTTTCGTACTTCACGTCGCCCACGACGCCGACGATCTCGAGCTCTTCACTGCGCTCCGGATCGTTTTCTTCGCCAAAGAAGAACCGGCGGCCGATCGGGTTCTCGCCGTGGAAAAAATAACGAGCAAAAGATTGGTTTACGACCGCGATTTTTTGGTTGGCGGGCGTGTCCCGGGCGTCAATTTCACGACCCAACAAAAGCGGCACCCCCAACGTCGTGGCATATTCAGGACCGACCAAAATGTCGGCGACGTCCATGTCCTCGCCGGGGTTCGGGGTGTAACCGCGAACGGTGACCGTGCTGGATCTGCCAGAGCCGCTGATCGGCGAGTAAGTCGCGATCGTGGCCGACTTGACGCCGGGCACCTCTTTTAAGCGGTCGAGTAACTGGCGGTAGAGCGCGCTTAACTCAGTTGCCTGGTATCCACCGAGACGCGGATCGATCCCGACAAGCAGGACATTGTCGCGGTTGAACCCGACGTCTTCTTCCTGCAACTTCATCAGGCTGCGAGCGAAAAGACCGGCGCCTATCAGCAGCACCATCGACAAGCCGACCTGAGAGATCACCAATGCCGAAGCCAGGTTAAAGCGCAGACCGCGGCGGCTGGTGCGCGCAGACTTTTCCTTGATTGCCGTCGTCAGGTCGGTTTTGCTCGCGCTTAACGCGGGCACCGTGCCGAAGATAAGTCCCGCCAGCAGTGAAATCGCTGCCGTAAAGCCGAGCACGCCAAGGTCGGGATGAACGTCGAGCGGCGCGGTCCGGGCGACCAGAGTCACCAGAACCTTCACCCCCCATTGCGCGAAAAGAACGCCGCCGATACCGCCTACCAGGGCCAAGAGAAAACTTTCCGTCAAGAGCTGGCGCACGATGCGATAGCGGCTGGCCCCGAGCGCAAGACGCAGAGAGATCTCAGCTTTGCGCGCGGCAGTACGCGACAACAGCAGGTTTCCCACATTCGCGCAGGCAATCAAAAGCACCAGGCCGACGATCACCATCAGCATTTGCAGCGCCTTTGAGTAAGCAATCCGCAGACCTGAAATTCCCCGCGCGCCCGGCGCCAGTTTCACGTAAGCGGTAGCGATTGACTTGCGGACATCATCGGTGAGTTTTGACCCGGCTTCGTTGGTCAGAAATTGATGCAGGGAAATATTCGCACTTGCTTGCGCCTGCGCGATTGACACGCCCGGTTTAAGCCGGCCTACAAAGTTGAGCCAGAAAACCCGCGGATCATCGAGAAAGGACTTACGCATTTCGATTTGCGGGTGAAAAACCAGCGGCACCCAGAGATCGGGCGCGCGGCGCACGCGGACGCCGAAGAACTCAGGCGCAGTAATGCCTACGATCGTGAAGGACTTTCCATTCAGGATTATTTCTTTGTTCAGAATTTGCGGATCGGAGTTCCATTGCTGCTTCCAGTAGCCGTAACTGATCACCGCTGCCGGCGGCGCTCCGGGCCGGTCATCCTCAGGTGTAAGTACGCGACCCAAAAAGGCGCTGACCCCCAGGACGTTGAAGTAATTACCGGAAACCAGATGCGCGGATGCCCGCTGCGCCTCTCCCGATTGGGTCGCGCCGCTGGTAACGCTGACCTTGGATTCACCGCTGCGAAACGCACTCAATGCCTGATAGCTCTGGTCATGATCCAGGAAGTATTTATAGGAGCCATAGGAAAAGCGTCGCCACTCTCCGGCTGAAGGGTCGCCGTTCGAAGTGCCTTCGTCGCCCGAGTCATGAAAGAGAACAAGCTCCTGGGGCCGGCTGACCGGCAACGGTTTGAAAGTGACCGCGTTGAGGAGGGTAAAGATTGCGGTATTGGCGCCGATGCCCAACGCCAACGTCAGCACGGCAATCGCGGTGAAGCCGGGTCTCTTGATGAGATTTCTTGCCGCGTAACGAATATCAGTAAGAAGAGATTCCATACTGGCTCCCTGTTCGAACGCGTCTCCCTCTCCCAAATGAAGCGGGAATAGAACCGCAGGGTCGATCTAGTTTCCGACGATCCACCCGTCTTCGAGCCGCACGATCCGATTGCCGTACTCCGCATTGGTCTCAGAGTGGGTTACCTGAATGATCGTCGTGCCTTCTTCGTTCAGCCGCTTGAACATGTCCATGATCTCTTTACCCTGGGCCGAATGGAGATTGCCGGTCGGCTCGTCCGCGAGAATCAGGCGGGGATTGGCGACGACCGCGCGCGCGATTCCCACCAGTTGCTGCTGGCCCCCCGATAACTGGGTCGGATAGAGGTCCTTTTTGCCGACTATCTGAAAGCGATCAAGCGTGTCGCACACAATCGATTGCCGGTCCTTGCGATTCACGTCGCGGTAAGAGAGCGGCAATTCGAGGTTTTCAAAAACCGTCTGGTCGTCGAGCAGGTGATAACTTTGAAAGACAAAACCGATATTGCGATTGCGCAACTCGCCGCGTTTTTTTGGATTCAGGGAGTGGACCGGAACATCATCGAAGTTGTATTCGCCATGCCAGGAGTGGTCGTGCATGCCCAGGATGTGCAGCAGCGTCGATTTGCCGGCGCCCGATGGGCCCATGATCGATACAAACTCACCGGGCTGAATGTCGAGATCGATGCGCCGCAGGACATAGGTCTTGGCGACGCCCTGGGAAAAATACTTTTCAACATTTCGCAAACGGATCATACGACCTCGGTAAATCCGCTTTCCCGCAATTCCTGTTTGGCCTCTTCGATTTCGCGCCGATTCGCGCCGGCTTCTTCTTCGACAATCAAGCCGTCGAACAGATGAACAATTCGATCGGCGTGTTGCGCGTAGCGCGGATCGTGCGTCACCATGCAGATGGTCGCGCCGCCGCGGTGCAACTCGCGCAGGAGTTCCATCACCGCTTCACCGTTGGTTGAATCAAGGTTTCCAGTCGGTTCGTCTGCCAGCAGGATGCTCGGCTGGCCGCCGACGGCCCGTGCTACCGCAACCCGCTGCTGTTGCCCGCCCGACAACTGACTGGGCAAGTGCTTGGCCCGATGGCCCATGCCCACGCGCTCGAGCGCCTCGGTCACCCGTTTCTTTCTTTCACCCGAGTTCATCCCCCGATAGGTCAACGGCAACTCAACATTTTCATAGACCGTGAGGTCGCCGATCAGATTAAAACTCTGAAAGATGAAGCCGACTTCGCGATTGCGAATGCGCGCCCGCTCTGAGAGTGACAGGTTCTCGACCGCGTGGTTATTCAGGACGTATTCACCATCAGTTGGAGTGTCGAGCAGCCCGAGGATCGAGAGCAGCGTGGATTTGCCGCATCCGGAAGGGCCGGCAATCGAAAGATACTCGCCCTTTTTGATGTCCAGGTGAATGCCCGATAGTGCGTGGGTTTCAACTTCATCGGTATAAAAAACCTTTTTCACATCAGAAAGGTGGATCAGGGGGTCGGATGAACTCATCTTTGGCTCCTTAAAAGAATTGGTGTGCGTGCTTCAGTCAGGATCGTTTCTGATCCTGCGATACCGGAAACTCGACAACGGTTAACGCAGGCGAATTGTGTTGTAGTTGTCCATGGTTGACGTGTCTGAAATGATTACCTGGTCGCCTTCGCGCAATCCGCTGATGATCTCGATCGTGCTCACTGAACTGGCGCCCAGCCGGACCTGAGTGCGCGTGGCCTCCTGACCGTCGGCGTTCAGGCGAAACATGCCGACAGTTTGCTGGCCCTGTCCAAACGCCGGACGGCCTACATACAAAACATTCGGCAGCCGCTCGAGTTCGATCGTGCCGTCCACGCTCAGATCCGGACGGGCGCTGGACGGCAATGGACCGCTAAATGAAATATCGACGGTGAACGTGCCTTCGCGGGCGGCCGGATCGATACGCGCCACCTGGCCCTCGATGACGCCGTTGCGGGTATCGACTTTCGCGCTTTGTCCCAACTTAACGTCTTTGATCTGCGTCTCGGCTATTTTCAGTTCGGCTTTCAAAGAAGCCGGATCGGCGATGCGGGCGATGTTCAGTCCCGGCGTGACCTGCTGTCCTTCCTGGACCGTAACCTGTTGCAGCACTCCGTTGGTGCCGGCGCGGACTTTCAAGGCCTCGACCTGATCTTTCTTGAGCTTTGCCAGCGCGCGCAGTTGCGCGACGCGCGATTGCTGAGCATTGAGCTGCGCTTTGGTGGATTTGCCGCTGATTGCCAGACGCTGCTGCTCAACTTTGAGCCGGTTGGCGAGGTCCTGCACATGCACGCGCGAGACCTTGAGCAGCAGGTCGGCAACCAGACCCTGCTTGGCCAGGACCTCATCGGAATCAAGCTGTAGTTTTGCCTGACTGTATTCCGCGTTGATGCTGGCAATCTGTGACTGCTGCGTCATGTTGTCGCTTTCCAGGCGCACGCGCAGGTTTTCGGCGTCGGCCTCAGCCGTCTTGACCTGAAAATCCGCATCCATTGCCTGCTGCTCCATCTGCGGATTAGACAGTTCGACGATCACGGTGCCCGCGCTTACTTCGATGCCTGCCTGGACCAGGATCTTTTCGACTCGGCCATCGGCAGGAGCTGGGATCCACCGGGTCACCTGCGGCACCAAAGTACCGTTGCCGCGAACATCGCGGACCATTTCGCCGCGCTTGACCGTGTCGATGACCGCAGTCGATCGATCAAGTGTGGGAGCAGCGGGCTTCATCTTTGCCAGGGCATACGTGATTCCGCCAACCGCCACCAGTCCGATCAGGATCAGAAGACCGGTGCGAATCCGTTTCTTTAATTTGGACCTGGCTGGACGTTTAATATCCATGAAATCAATTACCGCTCCGAAGCAACAAGGTTCCCGAAATGTTTTATTAAAAGTCTGAAAGCGATCGCATCCCGTTTGATCGACGACAAGCCGGTGCTTTACTACAGTTATCCAGGCGGCCCAGAGTCAAGGATCATGCCATCCAAAAACGGGCGCGGAGTTCGAGTGACATTTGCTGCGATTCAGGCGCAAACGCTGAATGAATCTACGTTAGTGAGCAGGATTGTTCGGCGCACGCGTCGGGCGATCGATCGAGAGTGCCGGGCAAGAAAGTTTCACTCGCGGGATGAGTGAATCCCATTTTCGGAAATAGATCGGGCGGCGGACGCGCAGCTCAGGCAGCCGGCGCGGGGTAGAGTCGCTCGAACTCCGCATTGCCGTGAAGCAACGCGAGGTCGGGGTCCTGCCGGGTCCAAATCGGATCGCGAAAGCCGGCCTCCCAGGCCTTCTTGATTGCGATCAACGCATCGCCGGGTTTGTTCATGGCGCAGAAAGCGCAGGCAGTGTTGTAGAGAATCATCGTATCGTCGGGACGGAGGGCCATCGCCATCTCCGCTTCCCGTTTCGCGTCTTCGAACCGACCCTGGATGGCATAGTCACCTGCCAGCAGGACGCGGGCGCGCGCGTCTTCGGGGACCTTTTTTACATGCCCCTCATAGATATCGACCTCGCGATGAAGATAGTTCTTGAGCGCATCCTTTTTCCCCAACGCACCCAGCGCATTGTGAATTGGAATGGTCGTGTTGTAATTCTCGCCGGCATGCGCCAGCGCCTCCTCCATCATGTCCACGACTTCCTGATATCGTCCGCCCGCGAAAAGGGCCCGTCCCAAGACATAGTAGCCGCCATCGAGATCAGGGTTCTGTCTCAGGGCCATCCGGATCTTTTCCACGGCCTCGGCGTAACGGCCGTCAGCGAAGTTCACCCATGCTTCGGCGCACTGAATCTCCGGTGCATCATGGCCGGTCGCGCTTGCTTTCTGCGTCGCGGCACTCGCGCGATCGATCCATTCCTGATACCGCTCAAAGTGGTAATAGTACTCAGCGCAGACCTTTCCCAGCCCAGCATGAGCCAGCGCAAACTCAGGATCGAGGGCCACCGCATTCTCGTACATCTGCAACGCAAATTGCAGATCCTGCCGGCCTACGCGGCGGGCATAATTTCTGCCCCTTAAATAGAGATCGTAGGCTTGCAGGTTCTCCGTCGGTTTTGCCGACAGCGCCTGCTGCTCCTGGGGCGAAAGCGTGATTCGTAACGCAGACGCGATCTTCTGAGCGATCTCATCCTGCACTTCGAAGACATCCTTCATCTCACGATCGTATCGTTCCGACCAGAGCGGAAAATCGGTCGCAGCATCAACCAACTGGGCGTTGATGCGCAGGCGCGCGCCGGCGCGGCGCAAACTGCCAACCAGCACAAATGACGCACCCAATTCTTTTCCAACCTGTCCGGCAGTCACCGATTTGTCACGATAGGACAGCACCATGGCCCGGGAGAAGGTTTTCAGTCCCTTAATCTTCGACAGCTCAGTGGTGATGTCCTCGGTGATGCCGTCGCGCAGGTACTCGTCCTCTTTCATGCCGCTCAGGTTCTCAAAGTAGAGAACCGCAATGGAGTGTTCGTTCGAAGCCGCTCGCCGGGTCCCGCTCGACTGTTCGGCAACATGTCGGGCGGACGAGTCGAGATCGCGCTTCAATCTCTTCAGCGCTGTCTTCAGATCAGTAGCGCTCTGGTACCGCAGGTCCCGGTCCTTCTCAAGGGCCTGGCCAACGATCCGGCCGAGTTCTGCCGGCAGCGCCGGATTGACCTGATTAACCGGTGTCGGATCGCGATTGAGGATCGAATCGAATACTACCGCCGTTGTCTCTCCCTGGTAGGGGAGTACGCCGGTCGCCATCTGGTAGAGGACCGTACCAATGGAAAAAAGGTCAGTGCGGGCGTCAGTGATCTCTCCGCGCGCTTGTTCGGGCGACATGTAGGCGACCGTGCCGATGGTTGCGCCGGCCGAAGTCAATTGATCGGCACGCAGCGTGGCGACCATTGACGACGCGTCGGCCGTGTGGCGGCGATCGATCTTGGCGACGCCGAAATCAAGAATCTTTGCCTGCCCCCGCGAGGTCACGAAAATATTCGCCGGCTTCAAATCGCGATGCACGATACCTTTGGAGTGGGCCGACTCAAGCGCATCGACAATCTGTACGCCCAGCGTCAGGAGTGCCTCGATGTCCAGCGCACCGCGGCGAATCCGGTCGGCGAGCGACTCGCCGTCCAGCAGCTCCATCACGATGAAATGTTCTGAGTCGTGCTGCTCGATCCCGTGAATCGTGCAAATGTTCGGGTGATTGAGGGAAGAAGCCGCGCGCGCCTCGCGCTGGAAGCGCTGCAGCAGACCTTCGTCACCGGCCATCGCGGGCGTCAGAAATTTCAGGGCGACATGGCGGCCCAGGTTGGTGTCTTCAGCTTCATAGACGACTCCCATTCCGCCTTCCCCGAGTTGCGAAGTAATGTGATAGTGCGAAATGGTTCTGCCCAGCATGAAACTACCTCCCGGACGCCTTGATAAAACCTGACGAGCGGGCATAGTAAACGCCCGCGTAGCAGTGGTCAATGTACGGAGCGGAAGTTTGAGCGCCGGCAGTTGGTGAGGTCCCCGCCCAAAGGATACAGAGAAAGTGTAAACAAGAACTCCGGGGCAGACGTCCCACACCGGTTCTTGATTTCTTACTCTGGGGCTCGCACGCTTTGGCCCGGGCTTTGTTGCAGCGGCAGGTTCTACCGCCACTGAAGCCGCTGCTTTCATCCAGACTGTGGCGCTTAGACTGTGGCGGCTTTGCGGCGAATGAAAGCGTAATTCATGAGCGGCAGCGAATTGAATTCTGCGGCCTTCTTGCAAAATCCTTTCGCCTGGCCCGAGTCGCCTTTGCCCTGGTAAGCCAGGCACAAACGATACAGGTCGTAAGGGTTTTGTTGGTTGGCTTGCTGCAACTCGCTTACCGCCTTGTCGTAGTCTTTCTCTTCGAGAGCGATCATCCCGATTAGCTCATGGGCTTGTCTCATCTGCACCGGATTGCTCTTCGTTTCGGTGCCTTTGCGAAACGCCTCCGCTTCCGTTTTGGCCGCGGCCAGATCCTTCTTTCCTAAAGCCACGCGCGCCAGGTTGTAATGATGAAAGAGTTGCGCGTTGTCCTTGATCTCCTGCGAGAGAGTTGAGTCTCCGGTCATTTTCAGACTTTGTTCATAGGCCGCCCGGGCCTCGTCATACTTACCCATCTCCAGCATGATGTTTCCCTTGAGTTGCAGGTCGCCAGTCATCGCGGGAATGTCGCCGGTCTTCTCTCCCAAAGCATATTGCTTGTCAACGTCCCCGAGGGCCTGGTCCCACTTACCGCTATCGACATGCACGACGGTCAAGGCAAACAGGGCCGTGCGGCGTTCGGCATCGCTGCGGGCCTTGTCGGTGATCTTTTGTAACTCGGACGCCGCATCATCCGCGTTACCCTTGTACAGCATGGCCGCCGCAATTCCCTGGTGGGCGTTGATGAAGTTTTGATCCTTTGCCAGGGCGTTGCGATATTGCGTGATCGAATCGTCAAACTTTCCCATCTTCAAAAGCAGTTCCGCATAAGAGTCGTAGGGATTTGGATCGTTGGGAATCAGCTCAATGTATTTCTTGAAAGCTTGTTCGGCGTTCGGGTAATCAACGTTTTGCCGATACGCATAGCCCAGCAGGTTGTAGGCCGAGGAAAAATTCGGCGCCAGTTCGGTCGCTTTTTTGTAGTACTGAATGGCCCGGGGGAAATCCTGCTGACCGAAATAATAACCACCCAGGGCAAAGTTGGCGCGCTCGTCGTTCGGATAAGCCGCCACGAGTTGCTCAAGATATTCTTTCTGCTTCGCGGGATTGCCGTTGGCGCCGGCCTCTGTGCCGAGGATGAGCAGCTTTTCACCATTCGAGGCCTTGTCCGAAAGACCCACCGCTTTCTTCAGGTGGTCGAAAAATTCCTTTCCCGTGGGACTTACCTGCGCGCGGCTCAGTTCTGCCCAGGCGAAATTTGGATCGAGTGAAATAGCTTTATCGAAGTGCTGTATCGAATCCTGAATCAGCAATTTCTCGTTGAGATCTCGGCCTTGCAAAAATTCTTTCCGCGCTTCATCGGAAGAAGTAGTGACGGGAATCTTGCCGGCCGCGCCCGGCTCAGTTTTGGCAGCGGTCGAACTCTTGCTGCCGCTCTCGTCTGCGGTGGCGCAACCACTTAGTGCAAACGTGTTGGCAATCAACAGGGCGGCTAAGAAAAGCATAAATCGGTTGGCGGACATAGTTTTCTCCTTCAAATGTTCACGCGGAACAAAGTGTCGCGACGCCGGAGCGTCGCGCGTTTACGGGGAGATCGAATCAGAAAAACAAAACCAAAAATAATTGCCTGCTCAACGCACGCATTTGAAATTGATCCAACTGAAGCACGAGCGTACGAGGGAAACAATCAGACGATGCGTCGAGCTATGAAGATGGCGAAGAATACGGAAGAGAACAGTCGCGGTCAAGAGAATTATTTGATTCCATTTTGTCGGATTTTTCTACAATTTCTTGCATGAACACTTGATTCACCGATTCGCGCGAAGTTGCCGATAAGAAACGCTGGACTTAATGAATTATTGTTCGCCGAGCTCTCTAGTTTTTAGTCGGTTGACTGGCTCCTGGAGGCCGGGTGCGGGGAAACAAAAATTCACTTTAAAGGAATGGTAGGCGCGTGGGGACTTGAACCCCAGACCTCTGCCGTGTCGAGGCAGCGCTCTACCAACTGAGCTACGCGCCTAAAAGATTTGAAAATCTCAAAAGTCTCAGATCTGAATCTGAAACCACTTCAGCCCGCCGAGCGAAGCGCGAAAGTAACAAACGGCCATTTGAAGTGTCAAGCTTCTGAAAGATCACCGGAGATGAGCCTTGATGATCTAGCTGGCTAACGCTTCGATGAAGTGATGGCGCTTTCAGCACGCTCCCACTCGTCCATTAACTCCGCCAATCGTGCTTGAGTTTGCTCGTGTTCATCATTCACTTTAACCAGTTTGGTAATGTCGCGCGCTACATCAGGCCTGCTCATCTCGCCCGAAAGATCGGCGAGGCGCTTTTCAAGATCAGTGATCTCCGCTTCGATTATTTGAGGCTCGCGTGGTCGCTTAATCACCTTGAGGCGCTTGGATCCCGCGGCGAGTGCTGCTTTGGATCTCTTCGATTTCGATCGCCCTGCAGACGTTCGTCCCGACGGCCGTGGCGCCTCCCGCTGCGGCTCAGTCGATTGCCGCGAAGATGAACCAGCGCCCGGATCAATTGATGTTGACACACCAGAGCGCGCGGCTTTCCAATCGTGATATTCGGTGTAATCGCCGTGGTAGTGCTCGACATTGCCCTGACCATCGAGGGCCAGTATCTGGGTCGCGATGCGATCAAGAAAGAAACGATCGTGACTGATCGTGACGATGGTCCCTTCGTATGCCTCCAGTGCTTCTTCCAGAGCTTCGCGCGAAGGAATGTCCAGGTGGTTTGTGGGCTCATCAAGCACCAGGACATTGACGCGCGAGTAAATCAGCTTCGCCAGTGCAAGTCTTCCCTTCTCTCCGCCTGATAGCTCCCGGACGTGTTTGTAAACATCGTCGCCAAAAAAAAGAAATTTGGCGAGAAACGATCGCAATTCGCCGCTGCTGGCTGTCGGGGGCGCAACCCGGCGCAACTCCATGATGATCTCGTTTCGATCATCGAGGTCCTCGAGTTGTTGTGCGTAGTAGCCAATCTCCACTTTCGATCCCCAACAAATCTCACCGGCGAGCGCCTCAAGCTTCCCCAGAATTGTTTTTAAGAGGGTCGTCTTGCCCGAGCCGTTTGGGCCAATTATGCCGAGACATTCCCCCCGCCGCAGAATGAGTGAAATGTCACGCGCCAGAAGCTTTCCGGGATAGCCAATCACCATATCCTTAACGGTCAGGACGTGGGTCCCGGCGCGCTCAATTTCCTGGAAGCGAAAGCTGCCCGCGCCCTGATCCGCGCGCACGGCATCGACACGGTCAAGACGCTCAAGCATATTGCGTCGAGACTTTGCCTGTTTGGTTTTCTGGCCGGCCAGGTTCTTGCGAATGAATTCCTCGGTCTTGGCAATTAGGCGCTGCTGGTTTTCGAAAGCTCTTTGCTGGATCTCCCGCCGCTCTTCGCGTTCGATCAGATAAGCCGAGTAGTTGCCTTTGTAGCTTGTTGCCTGCCCGTTTTCGATTTCAATAATTCGCCGGCACGCGCGATCGAGGAAGTAACGATCGTGGCTGATAATCACAAACGCCGACTTATATGTTTGCAAAAACTCTTCCAGCCATTCGACGGCGCCGACGTCGAGGTGGTTCGTCGGTTCATCGAGCAGCAGCACATCAGGTTCAGACAGCAACAGCCGCGCTAATCCCAGACGGTTCTGTTGGCCGCCGGAAAGTTTCGCAGTCTCCATCTGCCAGGTTTCGCGATCGAAACCCAGACCTTGCAGAATGGCCTCAGCTTTCGCTGAATATTCAAAGCCGCCTTCCCGCTCGAACTGGTGCTGTAAATCGCTGTAGCGCTCAAGGACTCTTTCCAGGCCTTCGCCGGGGTCGGCCATGCGATGTTCGAGCTCGTGCATTTCATGCTCAATTTGTTGCAGATGTCCAAACGCCGCCAACGCTGATTCATGAACGGTCGAGGCCGAATCAAAATGGATATGCTGTTGCAGCAAGCCGAGCTTTAATGCGCGCGCGCGCACAACCTCGCCGCTGTCCGCAGTTTCTTCCCGGTTGATCAGCCGGAAAATTGTCGTCTTGCCGGCGCCATTGCGGCCTACCAGGCCCACATGTTCACCGGGATTTATTTGGAGTGATACGCCCCGCAAGACATCTTGCGCGCCGTAGGATTTGTAAACGTCTGAGAGCCGAAAAAGCATCTTCGCAGTGCTGCCGGCCTGAAGCAGCTAATGATCACGATCGCGAACAGGAGGGCGGTCTTTAGGCGCCGCGCTCCAAATCAAAGCGGGCGCGAACGAAACTCGTGCTCGCGCCCGCGCTGTCGAATTGTTCCCCGTTTACTTTCCGGGAGACGCTGCTTTCGCCGGAGACGCCGCGGCCTTTGCCGGCGAGGCGCCTGGCGTGGCCGCTGGGTTCGTGCTGCTGGCGGGCTTTACTGCCTCTGAAGATGCCGGCCGCAGACCGAGATTGCTCGGGTTGTTCAAAATGTTGGCCGCGAAGTTATTAATCACTTTAGCTTCCGACAAAGCCATTTCGATTAAGGCCGCGTTCAGAATGTCCTTGCGCTGATTGGTTAGCGCCACCGTGATCTGCTGACGCACGCCCTGGCTTTCCAGGGTCAGGTTTTCAGTTTGCAAACGCTTTTCCTGAAGCTTGAAGATGTACCACTTGCCACTTGGAAAGCGCACCGGATCGGTCCGATCGCCAACCTGCATGGGACCAAAAAACCGGGCCACCAGATCGGGAGGAAAGCCATTCTGCTTAAGATCGTCTTCGCTGGCGAACCCGATATCGCCACCGCGCAGGACGCTGTTAGGGTCTTCGCTCTTGGCCCGCGCCACCGTCGCGAAATCCGCCCCACTCTTCAGTTGCTGATTTATGTCGTTGATTTTCGTCTGGGCTTCCGCGTCGCTCTTGGCGTCATTCTGAATGTTTTGCTGGCTATTGTCCGCCGGGTCAACGACGATCATCGCCAGGCCTACGCCGCGGGCGTTGACGAACTGTGACTTGTTGGCGTTGTAGTAATCTTCGACCTCGCGATCGCTAATCGTAATCTTGCCGGCGTATTTGTCCTGCAGCTTCTGGATTGCCAGGTCCTTTTTGGTTTCTTCACGCAACGCCTCCATCGACATGTTCTGTTCCTTCAGCTGGCGCGCGAACTCTTCGTCGGTCATGCCGCTGTCCTGCTTCTGTTTGTTGATGGCGTTGGTGATCTCGTCGTCTGAGGGCAGGAGTTTTTCCTGCTCCGCGCGTTGGTAGAGAACCTCGCGCTTGATCAGACTATCGAGCACATTGAGCCGCGCCTGGGCCAGATCGTGCGATGAAAGTTGCGCCTGTTTGCCCTGTGATTGCTGCTGGATGATGCGCTCGACCTCCTGCATCATAATCTTCCGTCCGTTTACGGTCGCGGCGACAGTGTTGTCCGCCGTGGACTCGCCGCCGGAAGCGCACGCGCCCAGCAGCAAGGTGCCGAAGAGGGCCGCGCCCGCGGCAATCAGTCGTTGATGTTTTCGTTCCACTTTCGTTTCTGCTCCTAACTATCAAAAAAATTCTGATTCAAGGTTTTCAGACCAATGGATTTCGCTCGAGTACCGCCGCCTTTGCTTGACCGTGCGTGACGGCGTTTGCTATAAATTTTCGTTTCAAACATTCGCGGCGATCCACTCTGAGACCTCGCGCGCGGGTAAAAGAGGAGATTCGATCCATGGCAAAGCGTTGTGAAGTCTGCGGTAAAGGCCCCCAATTTGGCAATAATGTTTCCCATGCCAACAACCGGACGCCGCGCGTTTTTAATCCCAATCTACAGTCGATTCGCGTTAAGCAACCCCAGGGTGGCGCGCGCCGAATGAAAGTCTGCACCAGTTGTATCAAAGCCGGAAAAGTTGCCAAAGCAGCTTAAGATACGATCAACCGGCTCGCCTGACTTCCTTCTGCACGCCCTACCGTTTGGCGCCTGACACGGCGACGGCCTCAATCTCAACTCTGGCATCTCTTGGCAGACGGGCCGCCTGCACGGTTGCGCGCGCGGGCGGATTCTCCGTGAAGTAACGGCTGTACACGTCGTTCATGGCTGCAAAATCATCCATGTCCGCAAGAAATACCGTCGTCTTGACCACCTCGTGCAATTGCACGCCGGCGGCTTCCAGGACAGCGCTCAGGTTCTTCATCACCTGGTCGGTTTGTTCCGCGACACTGCCTGCCACCAGACTCCCCGTTGCCGGATCGATCGGAATCTGGCCCGAGGCAAAAACCAGATTTCCTGCGCGAATTGCCTGTGAATATGGGCCAATTGCCCGGGGCGCGCGTTCGGTGGAGATGATCTCGTTCACTGGTTACAGGGCGAAACAGACACGCTAAACAAAACGTGTACTGTAACATTAGACTCCGCCGAACCGGAAACCTGAAACAGCTTCTTGAAACCCAAAATAAAAAGGCCGCCCGACGGATCCCACGTCGGACGGCTCATTCACAGGAGGAACCGAGTGTTACTCGTGTGCCGCTGCGCCACGTCTGAGTGCGAGGCTCAAAAAAGAGCAGCACCTCAAGAATAACCTCAACTGCTCGGATGAATTTCGCAGGCGCCGGGTTGCTACGGCCCTTTAGGGAGTGTCTTACCCTTGGGGCTCTTCTTGGCAGCTTCGCGGCATGCGTGTAGGTCCTGCAAGAAGAAGCACGTTTCACGTAAAGACGTCCAGGCGCAAAGGTACGCAGAGTCAAACCGAGACACTACCAGCCTTTATGATGGAATGAAAAAATAACGCTTACAGCGCGCCGCGCGCCGTTACTTCATCGCGCCGATATTGTAATCTTACGCTTCGTCTGAAGCAGGTCTTAGCGATCGCGAGCATGACAACGGAAACAGACAAGCCACAATCCAGGGGGCTGCACGTAGTCCGAACCCTTGAGCCCAAACCGGAGAACGAAGCTCCCTCCCGGCCGGCGGCCGCGGCTGAATCATCCGCCTGCCCGTTTTGTTTCGGGACCGGGATGGAAATCGTGCCGGGGGAAGGCGCCAAGCGTTGTCGCTGTCAGTCGCCCGACCATCGTCAAAGGCTCTTTCAGGCCGCGCGTATCCCGCCGCGATATCAGCATTGCACTCTCCAGGGTTATATGGCGGGTGATGCTGAGCTCTCAAAATGGATCGCCAAGCGCGAAGCGCAGATTGTACTCGACGACTTTCCTTCCCTGGACGGTCGCGGGTTGTTATTCATCGGGGCCGTTGGGGTCGGCAAAACCCATCTGGCAGTCGCGATTCTGCGCGAGTTGATCGAGCGGTATCAGATCCGCGGGCTGTTCTATCAATTCGGCGCGCTCTTGCGCCAAATTCAAGATTCATACAATCCGGTTTCCCAAACTTCAGAACTCAAGGTGCTGGCGCCGGTATTCGAAGCAGACGTTCTGGTTCTGGACGAACTCGGCACCTCAAAGCCGACCGATTGGGTGCGCGACACGATGATGCAAATCATCAACACGCGCTACAACGACAAACGCGTAACGATCTTTACAACCAACTATCCCGACACGCGTAAGAACGACAAAGATGCCAGCGAGATCCTCGAAGATCGGGTTGGCGTCGCCTTGCGTTCGCGGCTTTATGAGATGTGCAAAACTGTGCTCGTGGAAGGTGACGACTACCGCAAACAGTCGCTGGCGCAAACTGTTTGAAGGCGGCCGTGGCCGGCCTTATTGTTTTTCAGCGTAACGCCGCTGCGCTTCGACGACGCTGCGCCGCGCGTCTGTAGTGTTGGACCAGCCGATAATCCTGGTGCTCTTCGCTTCGAGCTCCTTATAGATTGAAAAGAAATGTTCTATCTCTCGCAACAGGTGCGGGTATAGCTCACTGTAATCGTGAATGTCCGCGAGCACGGGATTATTCGTGCCGACCGCCAGAATTTTTTCATCTTCCTTACCCTGATCGACCATCTTCAACATTCCGATGGGCCTGACAACCATCAGACAACCGGGAAAGCTCGGAGCATCGACCAGCACGAGCACATCCAAAGGGTCGCCGTCGTCGCTCAAAGTGCTCGGAATAAAGCCGTAGTCGCCGGGATAGTGCACGGGTGAATATAGGTTCCGATCAAGCCGGAAGACATTTAGTTTCTTGTCGTATTCGTATTTGTTGGTTTGGCCGCGGGGAATTTCGATGACCGCGTTTACTTCGTCGGGCGCCGCATCACCAATTGGCAAGGCCAGATAGTTTGTCATGAAAAGCAGCCCCGCGGCGCTTGTTACAGGGTGGGGTGCGAATTGTTGCCCTGGCGATCTTCGATCATTTCCTGGCAGGCGGCGTCGTATCTTGCCGTCGGAAGCGCCTGTAAGCGACGGTCGTCGATGGGTTTTCCACAACGAATGCACATTCCGTACGAGCCTTCGTCCATCCGGAGCAGCGCCTGGTCAATATCAGCGACCATCTGCGATTCCCGCTCTCCGAGTTTCAATGCCAACTCCTCAATGACGTCGCGCAAGGCAACGTCGGCGCTTTCTTTGGCGCCATCATCGGCCGCATCGATGGCCGCCGCCTGATCATCGCCAACATGGCGAGCGTGCAGCCGCAATTCACTCAATAAGAGACTTCGATAATGTTCGATCTTTTCTGATTCCATCAATGCCTTAACGTGACGAAAAGCTTTTTCGATTAGCTCGGGAAAGTCGGGAGGGGATTATAGCGCGGCAATTGTTTCAGCGGAAGCGCGGGATGGTTGCAGAAGTTCACGGGTATATGTTTCCATCCTGTACCTTTTGCCTCTGGAAAATATGGCCGGCATCTCAATGGTCGCCCTGACGCTGGCAGTGCTGATATTCATCGTCGCGCTGCTCTACTCGACCGTGGGACATGCGGGAGCTTCCGGATACCTCGCGGCGATGGCGCTTTTCGGCATGGCGCCAATCGTCATGAAGCCCACCGCGCTGATCTTAAATATTCTGGTCGCCTCGATCGGAACCGTTCGCTTCTATCGGAGCGGATTTTTTTCCTGGCGGACATTCTGGCCCTTTGCGGCCGCCTCAATTCCCATGTCTTTCATCGGCGGGGCCATCACCTTGCCCGACATGGTTTACAAGACGATCGTCGGCGTGGTGCTCCTTTACAGCTCAGTGCGGCTTTTTTTCAGCGCGGCTGCCGCCGATCGCTTTAAGACAAAAACAGTTCCGATCTGGATTGCGCTGTTGGTCGGCGCGGCGATCGGATTGTTGTCCGGTCTGACGGGCGTGGGTGGCGGTATATTCCTGAGTCCCGTGCTTCTGCTTATGCACTGGGCCAGGACGAAGGACACTTCGGGCATATCGGCAACCTTTATCCTCGTGAATTCAATCGCCGGGTTGCTGGGTCACATCTCTTCGGTGTCCTACGTCTCCGGCGACATTGCGCTTTGGGCAGGCGCGGCGCTGATTGGTGGCTGGATTGGCACGGAGTTGGGCACGCGGGTCCTTCCCGTTGCCGGGATCAGGCGTTGGCTTTCGATTGTCTTGGTCGTGGCCGGCGTGAAGTTATTGAGCGAACCTATTCTGCGCTTGTTCCACAGATAAGCTGGGCCGCCAGCAGAGGGACCGTCAGTTCATGGTGCCCGGTAATCGCAAAGCCGCGGCCGGCGCCATCGGCGGTGGGACGCCTGACGACATTTGTAAGCGGCCGATAGGATTGGATGAAATCAAAGTTGGCCGTCGTGATGTCCTTTAGTTCATGGCCGAGATTGCGGACCAACGTTACGCACTTCAAGAAAACCTCAGGCAGGGTCACGGCCGATCCGACGTTGAGATAGACACCGCCGCCCGACATCTGCCGCACCAACTCAGCCAGCAATCGAAAGTCTGTATGAGAAGTTGCTCCCAACGCGGCGCCATCGACGCCGGGATGAAAATGAGCAATGTCTCCACCGATCGTTACAAACGCCGTGCAGGGGATGCGCGCTTTGTAGGCCGCGCTCAGCAGTGACATTTCCGCGAAGCGCGGTTGCAGCTGGACCAGCGCGCGGCCCAGTGCTTCTCCCAGTCCGATTGATTCCCGCTGACCAGCGCGCGCCGCGTCATTCAAGAGCCGGCCCGTCTCTTCCGCGCCGCCGAAGACGCCTTCGCCCAGCGTGGCATCGACATCTTCGGAAGTTGTTCCGGCCAACGCAATTTCAGAATCGTGCACCAGCACCGAACCATTTGCGGCGATTGCCGTCAGAAAACCACGGCGCATCAAATCAATTAGTACCGGCGCCAGACCCGTCTTGATTACATGGCCGCCAATGCCCCAGATGATGGGCTTTCCTAAACCCTGGGCCCGGCGAATCCGGGTGGCCAGCTCGCGCAGGCTTTGGACCGCCAGAATATTTGGCAAAGAGGAGAGATATTCCGCCAGCGATGCGTCTTCACTGATCGGTGTCGCAAAATCTTTAATCGCAACCTTGCTTTGACGGGAAGCAAGGGGATAAGTCGAGACGTTCTGAAGACTGAGCGGTTTGAGATCGTATATGGACATGTTCGGAATGTTTGCGACGGGATCGGGATCGGTTCATCCAAAGAGGCTGGACTCGATTAATTCACACAAGATGTGTCCAATCAAATTGTGCGTTTCCTGAATCCGTTGCGTATCGCTGCTGGAAACAATCAACGCGATGTCGCACAGTTTTGCCGTCGCGCCGCCATCGCGCCCCAATAAGCCAATCACTTTCATTTCTTTCGCCCGCGCCTGTTCACAGGCGTTGACCACGTTCGGCGAAGTGCCGGAGGTTGAAATCGCCAGGCACACATCGCCAGCCGCTCCCAGCGCCTCGATCTGCCGCGCAAAAACGTTTTCAAACCCGGTGTCGTTGGCGATACACGTTAGCACGCCGCCGTCCGTAGTCAGCGCGATCGCCGGCAGCGCGCGGCGTTGTAGAAGAAAGCGGTTTACCAGTTCGCCCGCGATATGCTGAGCATCGGCCGCCGATCCGCCATTGCCAAAGACGAGTAGTTTTCCACCCCCGTCGAGGGCCGCCGCGATCATTTCGGCAGCCTGCTGTATGTCTGCGGTGTGCGCATCAAAGAACCGTCGCTTCACCTCGAGGCTGTCAGCAACGATGTCTGCGATTCTACTGGTCATTCGAATTCGGGACTTGGCGCGGAGTATATCACGCGACCTTCTTCGATTCTCGGCGCGCCGTCTGGCCATTGGGGTTGGATTTGCCGCCGCGGGACTTGTGGTTTCCGTTTAATAGCGGCTTCAGAAATTGTCCCGTGTATGACCGTTTGTGCGCGGCGACTTCTTCGGGAGTCCCGGCGGCCACCACCCGCCCACCCTGCGCTCCGCCTTCCGGCCCGAGATCGATCACGAGATCCGCGCTCTTGATTACGTCAAGGTTATGTTCGATCACGATTACCGTGTTACCGAGACTGACCAGACATTGCAGCACATCCAGCAGTTTCTTAACGTCCGCGAAGTGCAACCCGGTCGTAGGTTCATCCAGGATATAGATTGTTCGGCCGGTGGCCCGTTTGGAAAGCTCTTTCGCCAATTTGATCCGCTGCGCTTCACCGCCCGACAGCGTCGTCGCCGACTGGCCCAGCTTGATATAGCCCAAACCGACATCGAGCAGGGTTTGCAGCTTGGGCTTAATCTGAGGAATGTTTTCCAGAAGCACCAACGCTTCTTCAACCGTGGTATCAAGCAGATCCGCGATCGATTTGCCCTTATACTTTATCGAAAGCGTTTCGCGATTGTAGCGGGCGCCGCGGCAGACGTCGCACAGGACATAGACGTCCGGCAGGAAATTCATTTCGATGCGCTTCATGCCTTCGCCTTCGCATGCTTCGCACCGGCCGCCTTTTACATTGAACGAAAAGCGGCCCGGCTTGTAGCCTCGCTCGCGCGATTCCGGCAACATCGCAAACAGCTCTCGTAAGGGTGTGAATAAGCCGGTGTAGGTCGCCGGATTCGAGCGCGGCGTGCGGCCGATGGGTGACTGGTCGATCTCAATCACTTTGTCGATAAATTCCAGACCTTCGATGCTTTCATAACGTCCGGGATCGGCCATCGATCCGTAAAGGTTCCGGGCCAACGCGCGATAGAGAATGTCGGCGACCAGCGTTGACTTTCCCGATCCGGAAACGCCGGTAACGACCGTCAACAAGCCGAGCGGAAACGTGACATCGATGTCTTTCAGATTATGGTGATTCGCGCCGCGCACGGTGATGGCCTTCCCGTTGGGGGAACGGCGCTCGCTGGGAACCGCGATTTGGAGATCGCCGCGAATGTACTGGCCGGTAACGGATTCGGGAGTGTCAGCTACATCAAGCGGAGTTCCCTGCGCGACCACGGCCCCGCCGTGGGTGCCGGCGCCCGGTCCAAGATCAAGAACATAATCGGCCCGGCGAATTGTTTCTTCGTCGTGTTCCACGACCAAAACCGTGTTGCCCAGATCACGTAACGCCGTGAGGGTATCGATCAACCGGCGGTTATCGCGCGGATGCAGGCCAATCGAAGGTTCGTCGAGAACGTAAAGTACGCCCCGCAATTGCGACCCGATCTGAGTTGCCAGACGGATCCGTTGACCCTCGCCGCCGGACAGGGTTGCCGACGGCCGATCCAGAGTTAAATATCCAAGGCCGACTGTTTCAAGAAAGTGCAGACGCATTCTGATCTCTCGCAGGATCAATCCCGCAATTTGTTCCTCACGCGCGCGCAGCTGAATTTGATCAAAAGCCTTGATGGCGTCTTCGATCGTCATCGACGTGTACTCGGCGATTCCATGTCCGCCCACCCTGACGGCCAGTGAATCTGCCCGCAGCCGGCGGCCCTGACATTCGCGGCAGACGATCGGTGAAACCATCTCTTCGATCGCCGCCCGGACTTTCTCGCTCGGCGCCTCTTCCAGCCGCTCACGCAACCACGGCAGCGCCCCTTTCCAGGGACTCTTGTAGGAATAGAGACCCTGGCGAAAATTCAACGCTCCTGAGAACCCATGAAAGAAGGCCTCGCGAACTTCAGCAGGCAGCTCGTTGAATTTGTGTTTTGGGGTCGCCTTGAAATGATCGATCAGCGCCAAGAGCGCACTGCGCAAGTAGGCCGAACCGGCCTTATCGGCCAGGCCCATGAAGGGCAACTGCTCGGCAATCTCATCCGAGTCCGTGATCAGTTTGGACGGATCAACTTCCAGTACCGACCCGAGCCCGTGGCAGTTGCGGCAGGCGCCGTAAGCGGAATTGAAAGAAAACGACCGCGGCTCGAGCGGAGGGACGTTGATGCCGCAATTCACACAGGCCATTTTCTCCGAGTAGAGTTTTTCTTCGCCATCGATGATCGCCACCAGCACCGCGCCGTTAGTGAGCTTCAACGCGGTGCGAATGGATTCTCCGAGACGCTCATTGATCCCGGGTTTGATCAGGAGCCGATCGACGACGGCTTCGATCGTGTGGTTTCGTCTCTTGTCCAGCCGAATCTCCTCGTCCAGCGAACGCAACTCGCCGTCAATGCGCGCGCGAATGAAGCCATCACGCGCCAGCTTGGCAATCTCTTTCTTGAATTCACCTTTCCGGCCGCGAACGATAGGCGCGAGGATCATTACCCGCTCGCCTTCCGGAAGCGCGAGAACGTCCTGCAAAATCTGTTCGACGCTTTGCCGGGTGATTGCCGCGCCGCAGCGAGGGCAATGAGGCAAGCCCACAGACGAGAACAGCAGCCGCAGGTAATCGTAAATCTCGGTCACCGTGCCTACGGTTGAACGCGGGCTGCGAGCCACGGTCTTTTGTTCGATGGAAATCGCAGGCGAAAGTCCCTCGACGGAATCGACGTCCGGCTTTTCCAACTGATCGAGAAACTGGCGCGCGTAAGCGGAAAGCGATTCAACATAGCGGCGCTGTCCCTCGGCGTAGATGGTGTCAAATGCCAGGGACGATTTGCCGGAGCCGGAAAGCCCGGTAATCACGGTCAATTTGTCGCGCGGAATCTCAACGTCGATGTTTTTGAGGTTGTGCTGGCGAGCCCCTCGGACAGTGATGCGATCAATTGCCATAAGCCTTGAAAAGCGTGTTCGGCGCCACAGAGATGAATTTTCGTCGGCGCAGAACCGAACATTTTAGTCGAGTGCGAGAACGTTCGGCAAGAAGCGGCGGCCTTGGGTAGTGTCTTAATTTGAAATCAGCATTATCATTACCACGATGTATGCCATCTTCCCGGGTAAGACGTATCACTTGCTTGATCGCACGGGGCGTTTCACTCTTTGCGGTCATCGAGCGTTGCCGATACATGTCGTTTCTTCCCCCCGGATCGTTCGTTGTGCCGCCATTGCGAACGTCTTCAACGAGAAGCGGAAGGTGATGGATTACTTCCGCGAGCAGAAGAGTGACTTTAACGCGGTACTGATAACGCGCCGGCGGACTTACAAACTGCCATTTAAGATCCCCGCCGGGCAGACGCGCGGAGGCAATCCTACGAAGCACACTGAGTACTACGCCGTTTGGTTGGCTGCTATCTTGACACTCTCAGATTGCCCAACCTAGACTCCGAATGTCGTGAATCTTCCTAATGCGCTAACGCTTTCCCGAATCTTTATTGTCCCGTTGCTCGTCGTCGTCCTGTTGACGCCGTTGTCAGAGAACCTGGGCGTGCCGCGTTATCTTTTGGGAGTGGCGATTTTTATTGCCGCGGCCCTGACTGATTATTTCGATGGGAAGATTGCCCGGCGGCGGAAGCAGGTTTCAAAACTTGGCAAGCTGCTCGATCCGATTGCCGACAAGCTCCTGATTTCGGCGGCGCTGATTTCGTTGGTTGAGAACCATCTCGCGCCGGCGTGGGCGGTCGTGATCATCGTCGGGAGAGAGTTCGCCGTGACCGGCCTGCGCTCGATTGCCGCGACTGAAGGCGTCGTCATTTCGGCGTCACCGATGGGAAAGTTCAAGATGGTGGCCCAGGTCTTCACCGTCGGGCTGCTGATCCTTTCGCTGTCGCCGGCGGGCGGGTCCCCACACGTTTCAAACTTTGGTCAGCCGTTCCCGGCAATTCAGTTTTGGACGGTGCCCGAACTGCGGACCGCCTGGGCACACTTAATTGGACCGGATCGGACGACCTGGAGCGATTGGCAGATTCTTTTGTACACCGCCGGCCGGGCAATGCTTTGGGTGGTTGTGGTTTCGGCGATCTATTCAATGTGGGGATACTTCCGGGTCTTCTTTACCAACGTCGTCCGCGAAAAATCCAAGAACCCAACAGTGCCTGCTCCGGCTCCTGCCGCAGTGCAGTATCGAAAAAACTAAGCAGTTACCCAAGAATGAGAAAAGGCCCTCCAGCAATCTGCTGAAGAGCCTTTTTGGTGTCTGCACCTGCTGTTACGGCAACTGCCGTTACGGCTGAGGCGTTGGCGACGGTTGTGCAGACGGCTCTCGCCGCAAGGTCGGGGGAGCCGGTTTAGTCGTATCCTGCTTCTGCGTGCCGTCGGGACTGGTTGTCGTTGAGTCGTCAGGGGTCGGCTGCCGGCGCTTGAGCGTCGGGCGGCCCGGTGTCCCGTCATCGGCGCCTGGAATCGCTCCGGTCGCGGTTACGCGGGCATTCGATAACCGCAGCAGACGGTTCTTTACTCGTTGAAATTCGGAAGAGCTGATCACGTATTCCTCGCGCTCGGGAAAGCGCGAAGCAAGTGCCAGCGCCGCTTGCCGTCGATCGGCGGGGGCCGGATGATCCATAAACATTTTGGAGATCGTGCCCGGCTTCTTCTTGTTCTTGGCTTCGAGCTTCTCAAACATCGTGGCCATCGCGGTTGGGTCATAGCCGGCGGCCCACATGTATTGAACGCCGAGTCGGTCGGCTTCGGCTTCAGCGCCGCGGGTGAATTTCAGCATCGCCATGCCTTCAAAGAACCCGCCGCCGTTGTAGAGCACGTTGCCCAGAATCGGTCCGCCCAGCAAAATACCGGCGAGCATCCCGTAGTTGAGCATCTCGAGCTTCTTTTCGTTTTCCATGTAATGCCGGGCGGCGACGTGGGCAATCTCGTGCGCCATTACGCCGGCGAGTTCGGCCTCATTGTCTGCCGCCAGAATCAGGCCTTTGTTTACATAGAAGAACCCACCGGGCAGCGCGAACGCGTTCACTTCATCTGAGTCAATCACTTTTATTGTGAACGGCACTTTGGCGTCTGAATGCAGAACGATATTCTGGCCGACACGGTTTACATACTCGGTGATAATCGGGTCGTCCACGAATTTCGCTTCCTTGTCCACTTCCGCGGCGACCTGGCGGCCAATCCGAACTTCTTTCTCGGTACCGCCGGCCATCCGGCCCCAAATCCCCTTGTTAATATTTCGCTTGCCGATCAAAGTCGGGTCATCGCTCGGAGAAAGACCTTTATGGTTCGCGGTCTGCGCCGGCGTTGACTGATCGGTTGTTTGGGCGGGGGTGGCTTTCTGGTCCTGACTTGTTTGCGTGCCTGACTGGGTTTGGTTTTGGGGCTGTTGTGGAGCGGCGAATCCGACGATACAGCTCAGCCACAAGCTTATCCCCAGGCCGGATGCCGTAACGGCACGCGCGTAGAAACTTTTCATTTAAACCTCCAACTTTCCGAGGCCGGGAGAGAAAGACGTCTTAATCTCTCGGTGGCCGCAACGTTCTGTTGGCAGCCGATACTTGGTTTTGTCCGGGACAGCGCCCGAGGCACCGGCACTGCTTTTCGGTTAACGCACCGCTTTGATGCGGCGGCGAAAGCCGAAGGTTGCGTTCTCTCTGGGGATTTTAGACGCCGCCGAATTCACGTCCAACGCATTATAGGACAGTACCCAACGAAAACCTACGCAAATTGCGCAGGTCATGCGTGCATGCTAGAGTCCGACTCCGAACGCCTGCCCGAAGATGATTTCTTCCGCGAATAAAAAGTCGGTTCGCACTCGAAAGTCGAAGAAGCCAGGGGTCTCAATCATCGGCGCCGGGCGCCTCGGCATTGCCATCGGCCGAGCCTTAAGAAACGCTGGATATCCGATTCGACTGGCCGTGACCGGCCACCCGCGGACTGCGTCCCGGGCCGCCCGTCGCATCGGCCCGGGCGTGGCTGGAATTAGCATCGACCAACTGAGCTCTTTGAAGTCTGAGTACCTCCACGCCCTCCGACAAAGCTCCCTGATTATGATCTCGACCCCTGACGACGTTGTCCGCCAGACTGCGACAACGCTGGCCGGGATCCTCGAAAAGAATCCGTTCGCGAGGAAGCCTGGCCCAATTGCGCTTCATGTCAGCGGCGCGCTCTCTTCCAAGGAACTTCGATCCCTGAAACGGTTGGGTCTTGCCACCGGGTCGTTTCACCCGCTCGTTTCGGTGACCGATGACCGCCGCAAGCGCACCAGATTTCAGAATTCTTTTTTTTGTGTCGAAGGCGATGCGAAAGCAGTTCGGATGGCCCGCCGGCTGGCCCGCGATCTGGGAGGACGCACTTTCACCATCGACTCGGGAAACAAAGCTCTCTATCACGCGGCCGCGGTCATGGCCGCGGGTAACCTGGTCGCGCTCTTTGATCTGGCGATAGCGCTCTTAGTCGATTGCGGTCTTTCGCGGCCGACAGCCCAACAAGTCCTGCTTCCCTTGATTCAGAGCTCAATCGCCAATGTCGAGAGCTCGGACACGACGAAGGCGCTCAGTGGGCCACTAGTCCGCGGCGACATTTCAATCGTAAAGAAACATCTGGACGCCATGAAGGCCCCCCGGCTGGCCCTCGCCCTGGCAAGCTACAAGGCTTTAGGACGCCAAACCCTGTCAGTCCTGGCCAACTCTCAGCGACGACCCTCAAATCTGAAAGAACTGGAGGCGCTGCTGTCCGGGCGCTAGGCGAACATTCGGCCATCGCCTTTTGGCCGCTCGCCCTTTCGGCTTCACAACGCGGTCGAGATTCCCGGCATCGAACGCCGGGTTTCCAATGCTTCAAATGGCCGTTCCGTTAACAAAAACTTTACAAAAAACGTGGAACCATCCTGCAAGTCCGCGCGTCTCTACAATTGGTCGAGTTGTTAACTATTGCATTCATGCCACGTCTTACACAGAAGGGGAATAAATCGGTATGAGTACTGCGAAGGCCGCAATTATTGAATCCATATCCAAGCGACGACTGCGCGCTGTGACTTCACGGATGCGCAAGCCGGCGCCGGCACAGCGGTTGGAAAAGATTAAAGAAATGGCCACGGCCCTCCTGGATGAGGCCGCGACCCTGGATCATGAAAATGCGCTTCAGGAAGCCAGCGCAACCATCGAGAACCTTAACTCCTCGTCCCGGCTGAACTTTTTTGACGAGGTCACCCGTTTCGAAACGCAGTTGATTCAAAGGGCGCTGGAGCTGACCGGCGGCAATCAGGCGCGGGCCGCACAAATTCTGGGCCTGGGCACCACAACTCTCAATTACAAGATAAAGACTTACCGGATTGCTTCGTGAAAGGACGCTTAGTTGACCGAGTCTGAGGTTTCCTCAGCGGACGCGATTAGTTGCTGATCCGAAACGATCAGGACGCGTTCATCGAACAGGTTCGAATCGATCAGCGTCTGCACGATGTAGTCGCCGGGAACCGGAAACGTTAAGTTTACAAAAAAGCTGATGTTGTCGGCCGACCCGTGCGTGATTTCAAAGCGGGCCGGTTGTGACACGACTAAAGCCTGCTGGCGGTCAGGCATCAGGATCCTGACCTCTGAAAGATGGGCGCCATCGCCGCTCCAGTGATTGACGACGGCGAGCTTCGGAAGCCACACCGGAAGTTTCGGGACGATGATGCTCTGAAACACTCCCATATAGGACAGCTTATTGCCGAGCTCCAGACGAACGTCGTCGCAGAGGATCGTGTACAGAAGGTCGAGCTTGGATTCCTCAGCCTGCATTAGCGGTTCAGGACCTATCCTAACATCTTTCTTAATTTCTCTTCATCTATTACCGCTACTCCCAACTGATTAGCTTTGTCCAGCTTGGAGCCTGGCTCACTGCCGGCTAACACATAGTCGGTCTTCTTACTGACGGACGAAACCACCCGGCCGCCATGGTTCTCAATCAGAGTTTTGGCTTCGTCGCGGGTCATACCCGGCAACGTCCCAGTCAGCACAAACTGCTTGCCGGCCAATTTGGCATCAGTTGCGGTCCTTTGCTTTTGCGAAATCGTGGTCCGAACTCCGGCTTCTCCAAGACGCTCGCACAAGCGCTTGTTCCCCGGGTCGGCAAACCAATCGTGGATGCTTTGGGCCATGGTGAGGCCGATCTCGCGAACTTCATCCAGTTCCTCAACCCCCGTGCGGCTGAGTCTCGCGAGCGATTCAAACTCGCGGGCAAGTATTCCCGCGGTCCGCTCGCCCACGTGGCGAATCCCCAGGCCATAAATCAAATGCCACAAGTCGCGCGACTTGCTCGCTTCAATTTGGGCCAGAACATTAGCGGCAGACTTTTTTGCCATCCGCTCCAGCGAGGCCAGATCCTCCAGTTTCAGACTGTATAGGTCCGCAACGTCTCTCACCAGCTTTCGTTCCAGCAGTTGATCCGCCAAAGCCACCCCCAACCCTTCAATGCGCATCGCCCGCCGCGAAGCGAAGTGCAGCAAACGGCCGATCAACTGGGCTGGGCAGTCAGCCGCGACGCAGCGCGAAACTGCCTCGTCATCGGGCCGCGAAATTTGACCTCCGCAGACAGGGCACTTCGGAGGCATCCGAAACCTTTTCTCGGTCCCGGTCCGCTTACTTTCGATGACCTTGATTACCTTGGGAATGACGTCGCCGCCGCGCTCGATCAACACCCAATCACCAATCTTCAGACCAAGTCGTTTGATCTCGTCTTCGTTGTGCAGCGTCGAGCGCGACACGGTAACTCCGCCGACGGGGACAGGCTCCAACATGGCGACCGGCGTTAACGCGCCCGTTCTCCCCACCTGAACGACGATGTCATTCACCCGGGTGGTGGCCTGGCGCGCGGCGTATTTAAAGGCGACGGCCCAACGTGGCGCCTTTCCAGTGGCGCCAAACTGTTCCTGCAATTCAGTCGAATTGATTTTGACGACGACGCCGTCGATTTCGTAATCCAGTTCGTCTCGGCCCAGCTCCATCGCATTGCAGAAATCAATCACTTCATCGATCGATCGACAAAGCTTGCGATGCTTGTTTACGTGAAAACCGGCGGCTTCCGCCCAATTGAGGGCCTCCCAATGGGTCGCGAAGGCTTTCTGTTCGCCGGCTAAAACGTCGTAAGCAAACAGATCAAGCCGCCGCCGCGCCACGATACTCGGATCGAGCTGCCGGATCGTGCCTGAGGCGGCATTGCGCGGGTTCGCAAATCTGGATTGGCCTTCTTCTTCGCGCTCGGCGTTGATGCGTTCGAACATCTTGCGGGGCAGAAACACTTCGCCGCGCACTTCAATTTCGTTTGCCGCCGGGGGCCCGCCATTTTTCAACTTCAAAGGGATGGTGCGAATCGTGCGCACGTTCGGCGTCACGTCCTCACCGACGGAGCCATCTCCACGAGTCACGCCGCGCACGAATAATCCGTTGAGATAATGGATGGACAGGGACAGGCCATCGATTTTCAGTTCCGCGACGTACTCGAACCGCTGGCCCCGCGCCAGTTTTCGGCAGCGCTCGTCGAACGCACGAAGTTCATCGATGTTGTAGCTGTTATCCAACGACAGCATCGGCCGTCGATGGATGAACTCAGGGAAGGCTTGGGCCGGCGCCCCGCTGACCCGCTGGGTCGGACTGTCGGGAGTAATGAGCTCAGGATGTTCGGCCTCTAATGCTTTGAGCCGGGCGACGAGTTCATCATATTCGCGATCCGAGACTTCCGGGTCCTCTCGCAGATAGTAGAGTTCGTCATGTCGGCGAATCTCGTCGCGCAGCTCGTTCAGGGTCTTTTCGATTGATGGACGTTTAGGCAAGACGCAAAGTTGGCGCAGCTCTAAGCTGCAAATAATTCTGCCGGGGCGCCGACGATTTTATTCACGATAAAACAGATATCGGGGTCTGCTCGGGTCGCGTGCAAAAGCGCGACATACCAACCCGTCGTTCAGTGCTAACAGAAACTGCTCGCGCACTCGAAGCGCCTCCCGTTTAGCTTCACGGGCATCGGACCTTAACAACGCCGAAAAGTCCGCAGGGATTTCAATCATGCGATCAGCAGGCGGCAACTGGTATTCGGTCCGCGCTGCCATGGCTTCAACCCGCGGCGACTTCAACTCCCAACTGGCGAACAGCCGATCGCTGTCCATTCCGCGGGCGGCGGCTTTCTCGGTCGGATTCGTGGAGTAATCCGTGCCATAGAAATTCACCGCATACTCACGCACCACCACGCCGAGCCGATTCAAATTGAAGTGGGCGTTGCGCGCCCTCATGGGTTCAAAAGTCCATTTGATAAAATCGCGACCCTCCGCCAAAGCCCGCGCGCGTTGGGCCCACTTCAGTTGCGCGCCAATCCCGTAATTCTGATACTCCGTGGCCACTGCCATCATGTGCGAATAACCGAAGATCTCTGTGCCCCGGACCGCCGCCAGATGATGAACGAACCCAACAATTTGATCTTCGACAAAGGCCGCGAGGGTCCAGCCGCCGGCCATCCGCGAGACAATCAAGTGCCGTCGCGGAGAGATCTCCAGATCGGGAAGCCCGAACACGTCCCGCTGCAGTCGAATGCAGGCATCGTATTCTTCGATAGTTTGTACTTCACGGATGCGGACCTCAGGCCGGCCTCGCACATCTGTTTGCTCTGCAGAAGTCATCGTTCGCGCAGCTGTTCCCGGACAGGAATGATAGCACGCGACCGACGTTGCTCAGCTTTTGGCTCGCGGCGCTAGAAAGTGATATTCGGTGGAGCGGAAGGGAGCTCGATCAAAACCTCGAACGTCTCGAAGTCCAGGTTTCGGAGCATCAGGGTGGCGCCCAGCCGATTCAGCTCATAACGTCCAACCGCCAACGCCAGATCGCTGCTGTTCGAGGGATCTTGTCTCGAAGGCGGCTGAGAGCCGGCTTGCGCATTGATGCTAACCAGGCAGCCGGCCTCGGTTTCGCTCAGCGCCAGATTGATCGTTCCGCCCTCGGTTCGCGCAAAGGTAAAGTCAAAGATCATTCCCAGAGCTTCAGCAAGCTTCCGCCGATCACAGATGATCAGCGGCGGGTCGGGCGGTGCTTTTACCTCGACCCGGATCCCCTGTTTCCGCGTGTGCGTGGTAGTGCGGTTCGCTACTTCGACCAGCAGATCCTCCAAGGCAAATTCTTCGAAGTGAAACTCTGATTTGGCGTTGTCGAGATGCGCAATCTCACTTAACTGATTCAAGCTGTTTTGCAGTTGCTGTCCCGAGTTCTGGATTCGTTGGCAGAAGTTTCGCTGTTGCGGACTGAGCTCCTCCTGGCTCAAAAGAATCTCGGCGAATCCAAGAATCGAAGTCAGCGGCGTGCGCAGCTCATGCGCCACCCGGGAAATCATCGCGGAGCGATACTCTGCCAATTGCTGCAGGATGCGATTCTCTTCTTCCAGGGTGGTCATTCGGCGCGTCTCGTCAACGCTTCCGGCGCCGGGCGTGGCCGCTGCTGCAGCATTTCTGTGAGTTTCACTCATGAGGCGTACTGTCGCAGAGATTCAACCGTGACGATAAAACTCTGTCTCTTTCTATCGCCAGCCGGAATTACATCCGAATGCCGCCAAGAGCTTCTGTCCTGGATCCGGCAAAAGGAGTAACAGTTTCATCTCATTCCTTCCCATTGTTAATCCGGGCGGTTCTTCACGCCGCTCCTGCTCCACTGTTTGAGAAATTCGACCAGGTCCTTTTTCAACATCCGTCGCGCCGCTTCAAATTCACCTTCATCACTCCCGTAAACCTGGCTCCCGTCAGGTTCCAGAATGGCAACGGCGGGTACTCCTTTCTCGAGCGGAATCTTGTATCTCTTCACGAGATCAAGGTTCTTGTCGGCCTCACCAATATCCACGTGGACAACAAGAAAGCTTTCTTTAACGATCTTTCCTGCCTCACCTTCATGCAGCGCTCGATCCAGAACGTGACAGTCATAACACCAGTTGCCGCCAAAGATGAGCAGCACCCGCTTGTGTTCGGTTCCGGCTTTTTCAATCGCTTCGGTGATTTCTTTGTTTGCATCAACGTTAGCAGGGTAAAGATCGGTCTTTACCGTCACGGGTTCAAGCACGTCATCGGAAGACGCAGTCGCTTGCGCATACCCGGCCGTTCCGAAGGCCAGCAAAGCGAAACCAAGCATGACGATGCGAAAATTATTCTTCATCCTTACCGGCCGAGTTCGGCCTTCGCGTCATAGTTATGTAAAATGTTTTGACTTTAATCAAGTCGTGACGCGAGTTGTCGATCTGCGGTCCATAACCTGACTTATAACAAATCTTCAGATGCCCAAGCGCACTGATATCCACAAGATTCTGATCATTGGCTCCGGCCCGATTGTGATTGGCCAGGCGTGTGAATTTGATTATTCAGGCACGCAGGCTTGCAAAGCCCTGCGACAGGAAGGTTACGAGGTTGTTCTGGTCAATTCAAATCCGGCCACGATCATGACTGATCCGGAAATGGCGGATCGGACCTACATTGAGCCGCTGACGGTCGATTCGGTGGCCGCGATCATTCGCAAGGAAAAACCGGACGCGCTCTTGCCAACCGTAGGCGGACAGACAGCTTTGAATCTGGCGATTGGCCTGGCGGATGCCGGAGTGCTCGACGAATGCGCCGTCGAAATGATTGGCGCAAAACGCGATGCCATTAAAGTTGCCGAAGATCGGATGCTCTTCAAGAAAGCAATGGACGAGGCCGGCTTGCAAATGCCTCGTGGCGGTTTTGCAAGGTCGTGGCCCGAAGCCGAAACCATCGTAGAGCAAACGGATTATCCGACGATCGTCCGGCCGTCGTTCACGCTCGGCGGCACCGGCGGCGGCACGGCGTTTAATCCGGAAGAGTTCGAAAGCATCGTCCGATCGGGTCTCGCGGCCTCGCCGATTCACGAAGTTCTGATCGAAGAATCAATCCTCGGCTGGAAAGAATTCGAGCTCGAGGTGATGCGCGACCTCGCGGACAACGTCGTGATCATCTGCTCAATCGAGAATTTCGATCCGATGGGCGTGCATACCGGCGATTCGATTACAGTCGCCCCCGCGCAGACACTGACGGACCGCGAGTATCAAACTCTGCGTGACATGGCGATCACGATCATTCGCAAAGTCGGGGTTGAGACTGGCGGCTCTAATATCCAATTCGCCGTCCACCCCGGCAACGGCGACATTCGAGTCATTGAAATGAACCCGCGCGTCTCGCGCTCTTCAGCGCTTGCATCAAAGGCGACGGGCTTTCCGATTGCCAAAATCGCCGCGAAACTCGCCGTTGGTTACACGCTGGACGAAATTCCAAACGACATTACGAAGAAGACGCCGGCCAGCTTTGAACCAACGATTGACTATGTCGTCACGAAAATCCCGAAGTGGAACTTTGAAAAATTTCAGGAAGCGGAAGATGTGCTCGGCACCCAGATGAAGTCCGTGGGCGAGGTAATGGCCATTGGCCGCACCTTCAAAGAATCGCTCTTCAAAGGTCTGCGTTCCCTCGAGGCCGTTAAGCCGCTGCGGCTGGAAGACGTGCCGAACGATGAACTACAGCGCAAGCTTGCGCGCCCAAATTCGCAGCGCTTCTCGTACATCACCTATGCGCTCGAGCACGACTGGTCGATCGATGAAATCCATCGATTGTCGAAGATCGATCCATGGTTTCTCGACCAGCTGAAGCAGGTGATGGAAATTCAACGCGAAGTTGAAGCGATCGTCTCAGGACCCGGAGCGGTGGCCAGGGGCTCAGGTGATTCGACCGGGTCGCATGAGCTGCGCGCTGGCGCTCGCGGTCCTGACCCGCTCGATCCGCGACCGAAGACAGCACCAGCTGCGCCGGCTGATGGATCAAGCCGCATAAGTGCTCTCGAAAACATTCCTTTCGATCTCCTTCGCGCCTTCAAAGAAGCTGCTCTGTCCGACCGCCGCCTGGCTTACTTAACTAAACAGAGCGAAGACGAAGTGCGCGCTTATCGGAAATCGCTCGGCCTTGTCCCGGTTTATAAACGCGTCGATACCTGCGGGGCCGAGTTTGAGTCGCACACGCCCTATCTTTATTCGACTTATGAAGAAGAGGACGAGGCGCAGCCGACTGATCGACAAAAGATCATGATTCTCGGCTCAGGGCCTAATCGCATTGGCCAGGGAATCGAGTTCGACTACTGTTGTTGTCATGCATCATTCGCGCTGCATGAAGCCGGCTATGAAACGATCATGGTGAACTGTAATCCGGAGACTGTTTCGACGGACTACGACACGTCTGATCGGCTCTACTTTGAACCACTGACGTTCGAAGACGTCATGAACATTGTCGATGTCGAGCAGCCGGCCGGCGTCATCGTGCAGTTCGGCGGCCAGACGCCTTTGAATCTGGCGATGCGTCTGCATGAAGCCGGCGTGCCGATCATTGGCACGTCGCCTGATTCGATCGACCTCGCCGAAGATCGGAAGCGGTTTGGCGCGCTGCTCAACGAGCTGGGAATTCCGCAACCGGAAAACGGCACTGCCGTCTCGATAGAAGGCGCGCGCTTGATTGCCGAGCGCATCGGCTATCCGGTCCTGGTCCGCCCCAGTTACGTGCTGGGCGGGCGGGCGATGGCGATCGTCTATGACGAAGAGAGCCTGGATCGATATATGCGCAACGCGGTTGACTTCTCGCACGAGCGGCCCGTGTTAATCGATAAGTTTCTGGAGCAGGCCGCCGAGTTTGACGTTGACGCTTTGGCTGACGACAGCGCCTGCGTGATCGCGGGCATCCAGGAGCATATTGAGGAGGCCGGCATCCATTCGGGCGATTCATCCTGTGTCTTGCCGCCCGTTCGCATCGCGGAAGAACACATCGAAACAATGCGCCATTACACGCGCAGACTGGCGCAGGCGCTGGACGTTAAGGGGCTGATGAACATTCAGTTCGCGATCAAGAACGACCGCGTTTATGTCCTCGAAGTTAATCCTCGGGCCTCGCGCACCGTTCCCTTTGTTTCAAAGGCGACCGGTGTCCCGCTCGCGAGAATTGGCGCGCTGGTAATGTCCGGCCGCAAACTCAAAGACTTTAATTTGCCCGCTGACCTGACTGTCGATCGTTTCTTCATCAAATCGCCGGTGTTTCCGTTCGTAAAGTTTCCCGGCGTTGATCCGGTCTTGAGCCCGGAAATGCATTCGACCGGAGAAGTCATGGGCATCGGTGAGACTTTTGGCGAAGCGTATCGGAAGGCCATGACTGCGGCGGGACTGCAATTGCCGGAGAGCGGCGTGGCGTTCATCAGCGTCAATGAATCAGACAAGGGCCAGGCAGTCATTCTGGCGCGCCGTCTGGTCCGGCTCGGATTTGAGCTGATGGCCACGGTTGGGACGGCGGCGCGACTGCGGGAAGTTGGTCTCGAATGTCAGACGGTTTTTAAAGTCAATGAAGGCAGACCGAATGTCGCCGATCACATCAAGCAGGGCGAGATCGCTTTGGTCATCAACACGCCGCTGGGCCGGGCTTCGCATTACGACGAGCAGGCGATCAGGCGCGCGGCGCTGCAATACAATGTTCCCTGCGTCACCACAATGACCGGGGCCCAGGCATTGGTGGAAGCGCTCGCTTCTCATGCCGATCCGAGCGCGCGTAATATTCAAGCGCTGCAGGAGCTGCATGCCGTCGGCGCCGTGGCGCGCTAAGTAACTGGTCCGTAACTGTCAGAGGCATTCGCTCAGGGACCTGCAAATTTAAGATGTCAACTGTTGCGATCAACGACCCTGAGTCCATCGCACGAATTCTCGCCGAATGCCGGACGATTGCGGTGGTGGGTTTGTCCTCAGATGCCTGGCGTCCATCGCACGGCGTGGCCGCTTATATGAAACGCGTGGGTTATCGAGTTATTCCGGTAAATCCCAACGAGAGCGAAGTACTGGGCGAAAAGGCGTACGAGTCACTTGATGATGTTCCGGACAAAGTTGATCTGGTTGATGTGTTTCGCAGACCTGAGGAGGCGGGCAAGGCCGTCGATCAGGCAATCGGCCTCGGCATCAAAGCGGTCTGGCTGCAGGAAGGCGTCATTGATCGCGCCGCCGCGCAGCGCGCCGTCGAAGCGGGGCTCATGGTCGTAATGGATCGTTGTTGGTTGAAGGAGCATGTGCGGAAAGGCGGCGGAAGAAATGGGTGAAAAAGGAAAGGAGAAAAGTAAAGGGGGAAGAGAGTAAGAGAGAAACTTGCAAAGCAGAGCCGCCAAAGCAGAACTACCCAGGCAGAACGAGGTTCGAAATAATATCTTTACTTCCCTCTTCCCCTTTTCCCCTTTCTTATTCTTATGGCTGGAATTCACGCAGTGGTAATCACCGCCAGCGACGCGTGCGCGCGCGGCGAGCGCGAAGACAAATCGGGTGAACTCTTGATTGAACTGTTGACCGAGATCAACGCGCACGTGGTGGCTAAGGAAATACTCAATGACGACCTCGAGCCGCTATCTGACAAGCTGCGCCAGTACGCCGATCGTCCCGACGTGAATCTAATAATCACCACGGGCGGCACTGGTTTTGGCCCCCGCGACAATACGCCCGAAGCAACTCGCCGCATCCTCGAACGTGAGGCGCCGGGCCTGTCGGAAGCAATGCGGATTGAGACTCTGAAGAACACGCCGATGGCCATGATCACACGCGGCGTCAGCGGCATTCGCCAGGGGGCGGTGATCTTGAATCTTCCGGGCTCGCCGAAAGCGGTTCGCGAGCACTTTGAAGTAATCAAACCGGTGCTCGGCCATGTGATTGATTTGCTGAGCGGCCAGACGCGACATTAACAATCACGGTCATTTATGGGCGCGACAGTCTGCTGGCGGAATTCAAGCGGACGCAACTCCTGATTGACATGCTCGCGCGCGGCCCTTAATATTTTCTTTCCAATTCGTCAGCGCAGACAAAAGCCGCAAATGCTCTTGCTACAAGCAACGACAACGACAGCGCATACTGTCGGTGGGCCATCGACGGCATATTTGCCGGTGATGGTCTTTTTTGTTTTTGCCATCGCTTTTCCGGTGTTGCCTTTGATCCTGGGCCGCTTTCTCAGGCCCTGGAAATATCAGAAAGACAAGATGCGGCCGTACGAGTGCGGCATCGATCCGGAAACCGGCGCGCATGATCGCTTCACGGTGCGCTATTACATTGTGGCAATGTTGTTCCTGATCTTCGATGTCGAAACGATCTTTTTACTTCCCTGGGCAATCATTTTTATGGGCGACGATTTCTCGTTCACGAAGTTTGCGCTGATCGAGATGTTCGTCTTCATCGGAATTCTGGTTGTTGGTTACTACTACGCGTGGCGCAAGGGCGCTCTGGAGTGGGCTTGATAAATGGCTGAGCACGACGAGGGATTTGTCCTCACGACAGTTGACTCGATCACGAATTTCGTGAGGCGAACTATCGCTGCGAAAGCGATGGACATCGGCGCGCCGGTCGTCAACTGGGCGCGCAAGTCCGCGCTCTGGCCGATGACCTTCGGTTTGGCTTGTTGTGCGATTGAAATGATGGCCACCGGCGCCGGACGTTTTGACATCGACCGATTCGGCGCCGGCGTCTTTCGGCCCAGTCCGCGGCAAAGCGACCTGATCATCATCGCCGGAACGGTAACTCTGAAGATGGGGCCGGTGGTCCGCCGCGTGTACGATCAAATGCCTGAACCGAAGTGGGTAATTGCCATGGGCGCCTGCGCATCTACCGGCGGCCCCTTTGATTCGTACTCGACCATGCAGGGGGTCGATCGGACGATTCCCGTCGATGTTTATATCCCCGGCTGCCCTCCACGGCCGGAGGCCTTGCTTTATGGCCTGATGCGTTTGCAGGACATCATCATGCGCGAAGCGCCCTCAGCTTATATCTTCGAATCCGATGGCACCGTCAGGCGCCAGCGCTCATTCGACAATGATTCTTATCAAATACCCCAGCAGACCGGCGCAAAGGAAGTTGTTGCCGGATAAGGCGGCGCGCACGCGATGGTTGCGCGATCAAATCGATCCGGAAAGATACAGGAGACCCCTCGCCATCCTTAAACGCCTGAATATTTTGGAGGAGTCTAATGAAAACGAATAACAGAATTCTTTTACTCGCAGTCGGACTGCTGCTGGCAGTTCCAATTATCGGCAGCGCGCAAACGCGTAAGCCAAGACTGCGCCGCGCTGCTCCGCGCACCACGACCCCGCGAATCGTGCCGGTGGGAACCAATTTGAAAGTGCGGCTAAACGACACTCTGTCCAGTAAGGACTCGCGGGTTGGCGATCGCTTCACGGCCACGGTTTTGGATCCCGTCCGCTTTAATGAAGGCACCGCGCGCGGCCACGTGCGTTCGATCGTCAAATCCGGCCGGGTGCAGGGACGGACGACGATGAACCTGTCGTTCGATTCGATCGAGTTGCCCGATGGCCGTCACGGCCTGCTGCACGGCTATGTGACCCGGGTTTACGGAAACAACGGCCGAACGGACGAAGAGGGCGGCATTCAATCGTCCGGACGTGGCAAACAAACTTTGAAACGCGCCGGAATCGGCGCCACCGCCGGGGCAATCATCGGCGGCATTGCCGGCGGCGGCAAAGGCGCGGGAATCGGATTAATTCTCGGCGGCGCGGGAGGCGCCGGTTCCATGGCGATTCAGGGAAGCAAAGAACTCCGGGTTGAATCAGGCACTGAAATGCTCGTGCACGTCACGCCCTAGTCTCGACGGGGCGCTCATGATTTTTTCAAGGCGGCTGCGGCCGCCTTTCTTTTTTCCGGGGAAGAAGACGCCGGGACCCGCCGTCTAATTAACTGATGCTCAAGGAAACGGCCGCGACCAGGGAGCAGCCGCGGGTGAAGAATACGATCGACGAAACCGTGATCATCGCCTGCCAGCAGGGCGACCGTGACGCATTGCGTATGCTGTTCGAAGAATACAAAGACCGGGTCTATTCGATCGCGCTTTATTCGCTCAACCGCAATGAAGCCGCGGCCGCTGACATGACGCAACTGGTTTTTCTGAAATTGATTTCACGCATCGGCCAATTTCGCGGCGATTCGGAATTCGCAACCTGGCTCTATCGGCTCGTGGTCAATACTTGTTTGGATGAACGACGAAAGCAAAGGCGCTGGGTGCCGCTGGCGGAGTTTGGATTGATGAAAAGCAGTCAACGCGAGTCCTCTCAAGCTAGGCGTTACGCGCAGCACGAGCTTTCCGAGCATGTGCAGGCGGCGATCGCTGATCTGTCGCCAAAACTTCGCCTGCCGATTCTTTTGAAATACGTCGAGGGTTTTTCATACGAGGAGATCGCCGCCGTGCTGGAATGTTCCAAGGGAACCGTGGCGTCGCGCCTGAACCGCGGGCACAAGGCCCTGGCGCAACGGCTGGGATGGCTGCGCGGACAAGTGGCAATTGGGGAGTAATGATGTTTACCGGACATGTGACCAGAAAGTTTTCCGCCTATCTTCATGATGAACTTCCGCCGGACGAAAATCGGCGCGTCGCGGAGCATCTGATCGCTTGTGGTCACTGCCGGGCGGAATTCGACCAGGTTAAGCTTGGGGCCGCGCTGGCCGCCAAACTGCGCGTCGTCCCTGCCCCGGACTTTCTTTGGACGAACATAGCCGCGGCCGGGGCGGGCTCTTCGCAAAGACAGGTGAGTAGCCAACGGATGCGGTGGATCACAGTCTCAGCCGTGGCCACGGCTGTGATTGTCCTTCTGGTCGCGGGGGCCTGGCTCAGGTCGTCGCTTCGAACCGCCGCCTCCCAACCCGCCTGGAACGTTGCGCGGCTCGAGGGGCGGCCTCGCGTCGGAGCGAAAACAATCGACGGCAAGGGCAGACTGGGCGTCGGTCAATGGCTCGAAACCGACTCGGGTTCGCGGGCGACCATTGACATTGCCGATATCGGCCAGGCTGAAATTGATCCCAACACGCGGGTTCGCTTAATCCAGACGCAACCAACCGAACATCGACTTGAGCTGGCGCGCGGCCGCCTCAGTGCGCGGGTCTGGGCGCCGCCAAAACTTTTCTTCGTCGATACGCCGTCGGGCATCGCGGAAGATCTCGGGTGTGCCTACACGTTGGAGGTTGATGATGCCGGCAACAGCACGCTGCACGTCACGCTGGGCTGGGTTTCGCTCCAGCTTACGGACCGCGAAGCGACGGTCCCGAGCGGGGCGGCCTGCTTAACCAGGCGCGGGCTGGGACCAGGCACGCCTTACTTCGAAGATGCTTCAGAGGCCTTTCGCAGCGCCCTCGCGACGGTTGACTTCGGCAACGAACAATCGAAGGACGAAGCGCTGAAAACTGTCATTAGCGAGGCCCGCGCACAAGACGCGATGACGCTTTGGTACTTGCTGGCGCGGGTCCAAGACGCCCAGCGCGCGCGCGTTTTCGATCGGCTGGCTCAACTGGCGCCGCCGCCTGCGGGAGTGACCCGCGAGGGCGTCGTCAGCCTGGACCGGCAAATGTTGGATCTTTGGAAGGACAAACTGGGCTTCGCGCCGGGCCCAAATTCTCCCAAACTGAACTTGAAAAAGATTTGAAATAACAGCCGCGTTGTTGAAGGAGGGTGACATGAGCAGAATTATTCGTCTGAGTCTGATTGGGTTCGTACTTTTGAGTGCCGTCGTGGTAGTGGCGCTCGCAATCCGGAGAACTTCGCGGGCGAAAGTCGTGAAGCCGGATTCATTGGTGGTCCACGAGTGGGGCACCTTTACTTCAATCGCCGGGAAAGACGGCGTGGCGCTTGAATGGCGGCCGCTCAACGGCGCAGCTGACCTGCCGAAGTTTGTTCATACAGCTCAGAAGGAAGCGCTCGGTCTCCGTCATGTTCAGGGTAAGGGCGAGCTGCAGGCGTTGGTTCGCATGGAAACGCCGGTGCTCTATTTCTATGCCAACAAAGAAATGAACGTTTCCGCTCAGGTGGAGTTTCCGAAGGGACGAATAACCGAGTGGTATCCACAGGCGCGCTCAGTCGGGACAGGAATCAACTGGGGCGCTGTCAAGATCGTTCCCGGCGCGCAATTCAATCTTCCTGCCGATTATTCCGAGAACCATTATTACGCCGCCCGGGAAACCGACGCGGCTGCAGTACAGGTTTGCGGTACGGGTGGCAGACCGGCCGAGGAGGAAAAATTCCTTTTCTATCGTGGCGTTGGAAATTTTGCGCTTCCCCTCTCTGTCAAGCTATCGAACAATCTACTTACGCTGCTGAACACCGGCGAAGATCCGATCGCGCACTTGATAGTTTTTGAAAGCCGGAACGGCCGGGTTGGTTATCGCATTGTCGAAAATCTGTCCGGCGAACTGACTACCGACCGGCCTTCGCTTGATAAGAACGTCGATAATTTGAGTCAGGAACTACGCCGCGTGCTGATGGCGGCCGGCTTGTACGAGAAGGAAGCCGACGCCATGATCAAGACCTGGCGAAACAGTTGGTTCGAAGATGGAATGCGGGTCTTCTATATTCTTCCGCGACCTGCTACGGACGCAGTCCTGCCTTTAACTGTTGACCCCAGACCGTCTGAATTGGTGCGGGTGCTCGTCGGGCGAACGGAAGTAATCACCCCGGAAATGGAAAAGTCCGTGCGCGAGCGGGTGAGCTTGCTGCGCAACTCTTCGCCGCGCGTTCGCGCCGAAGCTATGACGGCGATCCAAAAGTATGGCCGCTTCTCGGAACCGATTCTCGAGCGCATCGCCCAAAACGAGAACGATCCCGTAATTCGCTCCCGCATTAAACAGGTCATTCAGAGTTCACGTTGGCATTCTGAATAGGCGGCGGCGTAGAATCGTGCCCTAATGTTTAGGATCCTGAAGATTATTCTGACGGCCATTGTGGTCCTGTTTGCGGCGATCCAGTTAGTGCGCCCGGCGCGGACGAATCCCGCGGTTGATGAATCACAGACGATCTTTGCGAAGACGCAGATGACACCGGAAGTCTCGGCAATTCTCAACCGGTCGTGCAATGATTGTCATTCAAACAAAACGGCCTGGCCCTGGTACACAAATGTTGCGCCTGTCTCCTGGTGGGTCATAAATCATGTGAACGAAGGCAGGCACAACCTGAATTATTCCGAATGGGTAAAGCTCGATCCTGATCGCCAGGATCGCAAGCTGCGACAGATCTGCGATGAAGTCCAGGACGGCGTCATGCCGCTGAGTTCCTATCTGCCCCTGCACCCGCAGGCAAAACTCTCCGAGCAGGACAAAAAAACTCTCTGCGATTGGACCGAAGCCGAGCGCGCCCGCCGCTCCGGCTCTTCCAAATAGAACCTCGACCGGCGCCAGCATCCTCGTTGCGCCCGCTTTGCATTTGCGACCCAGATCTTTAGCTGGCGCGCAGGCAAGCCTAAGCATGACGCCACAGACACCGAGCAGTGCGCCCACCGCTCGCTTGTCTTTCGAATCCCGGAATGCCAGAATTCGCCGCGAATTTATTACTTCCGGGAGATCTAATGCGCTTACTGAAAATACTCAGGAACATCACAAGTCAGCTTGTCATAATCAGTTGTTTATTCGTTTGTTCAGCCTTTTCGCAAACTCCGACGCCGACACCCGCCACCCCCGCGCCGGTAGTCATTTCGACGCCGGCGCCGACGCCGGAAGCCCCGACTCAGATTGTGCGGGGCGCCATTCCGCCGCCGCAATACATTCCTGACCACGATTACGATCAACGGAACATCAAGCTCGACTTACACTTCGACTGGGACCACGAACAAGCCATCGGGACAGCGACAATTACTCTTGCTCCGACAGTCAGGGAGCTGCGCCAGGTCGATTTCGACGCCGGATATATGACAATCGCGAGCGTCACTTTGGCGTCAGGTACACCGCTCAAATTTCAACACGACGGAGTTAAGCAACGACTATCAATCGTTCTGGATCGGGCTTATCAACTCGATGAAGAGTTGACGGTCGTAGTCTCGTATCACACTAATCCGGTCCCCTCTGATCGAGCGTTTGCGATTGGCGGCGGCGGGTTGAATTTCATCAAACCACGCCCTGATGATCCGACGCGCCCGCGCCAGATTTGGACTCAGGGTGAAGCTGAGTTCAATCATTACTGGTTCCCGTGCTTCGATCATCCCAACGACTTTGTAACGTCTGAGATGGTCGCCACCGTCGAACGTCCGCTCATCGTGATCTCGAACGGCAAGCTGGTGGAAGTAAAAGAGAATGCCGACGGCACAAGGACCTTCGATTGGAAGATCGACGATCCACATGCGACTTACCTGAGTTCGATTATCGTCGGCGAATTCACCGGGGTCGAAGGAGAGTACGCCGGCGTGCCGATCACGACATACGTCTATCCGAGCGAACTCCCGGAAGGAAAAGTCACCGCTGCGCGGCTCCCCGAAATGGTGAAGTTTTTCTCTGAGAAAACCGGACTTAAATACCCTTACGCCAAATACGCGCAGACTACCGTGCGGGATTTCGGCGGCGGAATGGAGAACATCTCGGCCACCACACAAACCGACAACATGATTCGCGACGCGCGGACTGAGCTGGATTCAACAGCCGACAGTTTGGAGTCTCATGAACTCGCCCACCAATGGTTCGGCGACTATCTAACTTGTCGAAGTTGGTCGGACATTTGGCTAAACGAAAGTTTCGCGACGTACTTCCAGGCGATGTGGGACGAGCACAATCTTGGACATGATGATTTTCTCTACCTCGACGTCAAGAGTAATCAGGACCAGTACTATCAAGCATGGGCCAGGGGGCAGCGCCGGCCAATCGTGACGCGGAATTATGCAAACCCCGACGCCGTGTTTGATACCTATGCGTACCCGCGAGGCGGCGCGGTTCTTCACATGCTGCGAACGTTCATCGGCGAAGATAATTGGTGGCACGCCATTAACTATTACTTGCGAAAATATGCGCATCAACCTGTGGAGACTGAGCAATTTCGGATTGCGATCGAAGAAGCGACCGGCCGCCCCATGGATTGGTTCTTTGATGAATGGTTGTACAAAATGGGCCACCCGATCTTTCACGTCACGCAGAACTACGATCCCGCCAACAAAGCGCTGGTTCTAACTGTCCGACAGGAGCAGAAACCGGATCGTGAGTCGCAGTATCCGCAGGTCGTCTTCTTTCAAACCCCCATCGACGTTGAAGTCAAAACGGCCGCCAGTACGCAAGTCCTCCGGATTCAGGTAGCGGCGAAGGAAGAGCAGGTATTCACTCTTCCTGTCGATTCTGAACCCTTGCTCGTGAATTTTGATTATGGCAGCACAGTCATCAAGGAACTGATTTTCAACAAGAGCACCGGACAGTTGTTATTTCAACTTGCGAACGATCAGGATGTCCTCGGTCGAATTTGGGCGATGCAGCAGTTGGCAACGCGGATGAATGACCCCAAGACCGCCGCCGCGGATCGCGAAACGATAATCAAAGCGCTCTCGGACGCTTTAATCAAGGATGCGTTTTGGGGCGCGCGGCTGGAGGCAAGCGCCGCTCTCAATGGCGTGAAAGAGGCGCAGGCCGGCCTGATCGCCGCCACGCAGGACGCCAAGGCCCGAGTTCGTGCCCGGGCGATAACCTCGCTGGCGGCGACGAAAGATCCGATGTTGGCCGACACTTACCTGAAGCTACTGAATGATCAAAGTTACGCGGTAATTCGAGCGGCTGCGGTCGCTCTCGGGCAGACCCGGAGCGCATCAGCTTATGACGCGTTAGCCAAGCTGATCACGACTCCGTCCTGGAGAGACACGATCACGGCTTCGGGTCTTAACGGACTCGCGGCCTTAGCCGATAAACGGGCGTTGGAGTTCGGATTCAAATACGCCTCGGCGCCGAATCAGGCCAGTGTCCGCTCAGCGGCCCTGGCCCTGCTGGCGGCGACGGCCAAGGATGATCCGCGTACGTTTGCGATTGTCAGCGGAGCGCTCAATGAGGCTTATAACCGGCGTAATTTTGGGATGATGTTCGGGGCGGCCGAGGCGCTCGTGGCTCTCGGTGATCAGAGAGGTCTGGCAGTTTTTGAGGATTTGAGCCGTAAATCCGCGGCTTCACCTGACCTTGTTTCCGCAATTTCATCCTTCGAAATGCGGCTGAGATCGAAGTTAACCGCGGCCAAACCGAGCTCGTAGAAATGGCTTGTTTTCGTGCAAGCGGCCGGTTTTAGTCGCGGCGTGAGAGACGCCTGACAACTTCTGCCGTACCAAACCGTACCAGATTTTGTCACTTCGACAAACTTTGTGCTTGAGTTCGGCGGCGGTGTCTTGTTATATTCCTAAGTGACGGCACGCCTGCCAGCGTGCCCAGCACCCCCGGAAACGCATTTCTCGCCTTGAGGAAAAATTACTAATGCCTGACCAAGCGAACGGGGACCGGGCGTTTGCCCACGTAACTGAGGCTACCGGTGTTGCCACAGCGCCAGCACCAAAGACCTCTCTTCTGATCATTGAAGACGACGAAAGCATCTCGTCAGCAATCGAAGAATACTTCTCGCGCGCCGGCTATACGGTGCACGCGGTCCCGGACGGAGTCGCCGGTGTCGAACTAGCCGCAAAGAGCCGGCCCGATGTAGTAGTCCTCGATCTGATGTTGCCGAAGATGGATGGACTTGCGGTCTGCAAGGAAGTACGACAAAAGAGCCCGCAATTGCCGATCCTGATGCTCACCGCAAAAGATGATGTAGTCGATAAGGTGCTCGGACTCGAAATGGGCGCCGATGACTATATCACCAAGCCGTTCAGCTTGCGTGAACTCGAGGCACGGATCAAATCCGTGCTAAGACGATCGCGCGCCAGTGCGGCAGTCGGCGACGGCAAAGATGAAGCGCCAATCGTTCGCGGCAGTTTACGCATCGATCCAATTCGGCGTGAAGTCACGATTGCTGAGCGTCAAATAGACCTTACTCCCAAGGAGTTCGACTTGTTGCGGTTGTTCGCTTCCAATCCCGGACGAGTTTTCCCGCGCAAATACTTGCTCGAGAAAATTTGGGACTATTCGTATGAAGGTTACGATAGGACCATTGATTCACACATCAATCGTTTGCGGGCGAAGATCGAACAGAATCCTGACAATCCGCAACTGGTGCTGACTGTTTGGGGAATCGGGTACAAGTTTACCGACGCAGAGTAAGTTCTTACCGAGCTTCGGTTCACTTCCAACTGGCAGGACTCACAGTTACATACCTCTCGCAAGCCACTTTCGGCTTTCTGCACTGTATTTCCGAAAACCTCTGGTACAAAGCTATGCCAACTGACACTGTTATTCACACAAGCCGCGCCAGGCTGGGAATTGCCTCGCTCCTTGTGCTGCTTGCCACGACCACGATTTATGCCGCCGACGACACTTCGACAGACTTGTTGTCGTCGGTATTCTCTGTTTACGGCATCGCGATTATTTTTGCGATCGCCCTCGGGGGCTTATTCGTCTTTCGCAAACGCCGGTCAAAGCAGAAGCTGGCCGCGTTGCCGGAACGGCGCGCGCACGCCAGAGAAAACTATCTCACCCCACCTTTGCCGCGGAAGGCTACCGCGGAACATTACAACGAAGTGAGCTCCGCAGTTCAGAGCACACCAACGCACACGGATCCCATTATGCAACCTCAAACTGAACCGACAGGTTTTGGCGCCTATCGCATCGATCAGGAAATCGGAAAGCTGGTCCTCGGTAAGACACACCGGATGGACGTCATGGGATCTCGCGCTCCCGATGATCGCCGGGCGATTGAAGCGTCTCTGGTTAAAGTGATCAATTCGTCTGATGACGAAGGGGCCCGCCGCCGGGCACGCCAGGCCCTGGAGGAATACGGATTTGTCGCGCGTCAAAGCGCAACCATGTTAATGGGCCGCGACGCCTGGGAACGGTCTTCGGCGGCACGGTCTTTAGGCCAGATCGGATCCAGCGCTTCGCTGCCATTCCTGATCGAGGCCCTGCATGACAACGATTCCGTCGTGCGCAACCAGGCAGTCTCCAGCCTTGGCTCACTACAGGATCCCGCGGCGATTGGCGCGTTACTCGATATCGCGCGCCGGCACCCTGACATTCCTGCGTCCCTTCTGAGCGAGAGCCTCAGCGCATGTTCGGTGGACAGTCTGGGCTTTCTTGATTTGCCGGCTTCGGAAGCCAGTCTGGTGAACCAGGCCGGTGGTACAACCGAACATCGCGAGGTTGATTCGTTTGTGGTGTTTCAGGACTTGCCCGACGGACACGATGATGAGACCTTGTTGGGCCTGTTAACCCAACTGGAGAGTCCGGACGAACGAGTTCGCACTGAGAGCGTCCAGCAACTTGCTTCATACAAGGTGCAGCGATCAGTTTCGGCGCTTTCATCAATGGCCTTGCATGATACTGACTCAGCCGTCCGGGCCGCTGCGGTTTCGAGTCTGGGAGCGATTGACCACGAATCAGTTTTTGCGTTTGTGCTGATCGCCCTGGGCGATGAATCAAGGGAAGTCCGCGCGGCGGCGGCGCGCACCCTCACAAGTCTGCACTTCGATCGCGCCGACGCTTATAACCGCGTTACGGAAACGGCTACCTACCAAACGCTGAAAGCGGTGGCTGCGGCTTGCGTGAAGACGGGCATCGCCGCCCAGGCGATCCACCGCCTGACCAGCGAAGACCGCCGGCAGGCGTACGAAGCCTTTTCACTGATGACCTTACTGGCCAAGGCCAACGAGACCCAACCCATTCTTGACGTGATCGAGAATTATGGCGACAACGAAATCCGTCTTTGCGCCGTGCGGGTCTTGAATGTTGCGGGCCAGCCTGAGGTGACGGACCAATTGAGAAATCTGGTGGCCGGTGATCGCATGCCGGAGGAATTGCGGACTGCCGTGCTCGAAGTTTTATATAAACTTGAGCAGCAACACTCGGATCCTGAACATTTTGCGAGTGACATTTCCCAAACTCACGTTGCATAATCGGCGTTGAGCGTTCTTCATTGATTTCGCCCCGGTTAATGAACAAGTTTAGCCATCGGTCCTCAACATCGTGCGCTGTGCCGATTCTTTTTCGGTGCTGCGCCGTTCTGGCATCTGCCTGCATGGCGGCCGGGGCCCAGACACGAATCCTTCCGCCCGCCCAGCCACAACCCAGTCCGATCGCGGCGGTCAAACGGCCGCATGTCGCGACCTTGCGATCTTCGGACTCGACAGACGGGTCGAGGGTGGCCCTTACTTCCGATCAATCACTCCGCGATTACGAAGCTTACCGACGCGGAGATCGCTTTTATGTGCGCATTCCGGCGGCCGACGTTCAACGCGCGGCGGCGGTTCGCGGGCGAGCCTTTGCCGACGTTAAGGCGCAGCAGAGCGGCGACAGCACTTTGATTTCATTTCGCCTTCAACCCGGAGCGACCGCCCATGTCGAGCAGCGCGCAAATCGCCTGGACATACTCATCGCCATGCCGGGAGCGCGACCGATGGTCGCAACAGCAAATCCCGCCAACAACCCGGCGTCCGCTGCAATCACGCCCATCGTTACGCGCACGCCTGCAAAGAATTCTGGCCGGGAAAACTCGTCGACACGCCGGGCCGAGGCTTCGCGAGCGACTCCGACTCCGCGTGAGCTAAGTTCCCTGACGGCCTCAGCCACACCGCAGACTTCGCCAACGCCAAGACCGTCCGAGCCTGCGATCCAGAGAGCATCGCCGGTTGTCGCAAGCAACAACACCGCAGCCGGTTCCCAGCCGCCTTCAGATACCTGGTCGAGACTAAAAGCGCGTGTGCATTATTGGATTCTGTTGGCGCAACTCAATCCCATACCAGTAAGTGTTGGTGTGGTCATACTGTTAATGCTGATCGGCTTTCTCTTCTATCAAAGGAGAGGGAAGAGTGGTTCGCGATCGCAAACAGACTCCGGGACCACGGCGGCGGTCGCGAACACTGCCACGGATACTCCGGAGGCTCCCACTGCGGATTTGCCGGAAGCAACGACGGCCAAATCAGAGTCACGGCTGACCCAACAGGAAGCGGCAGTCGAAAAAGAGGACGCGGGCCATCGCGCCAACTTAATCTCGCAAGTTGACGGTGAAGCCAGAAAACTATTGGGCGGCGGGGAATACGATCGCGAAGTGATTGCCTCAGCCGATCCGGATACGCGTAGGCTGGTCAGCGCGGAATTACTTTCCGCCCTCGTCGGCAGAAATGCCGACCGGCGCGAACGCGCGCGCGCGGCCTTCATGGACCATGGGTATTTCGAAGACGCAACCCGAGACCTGCGCACCGCGGAATCAGTTAATGATCGAGCTGCCGCTGCCCGTCGTTTGAGCTTTGTGCGTGCTCGAGAAGCAACTCCGCACTTGATTGCCGCTCTCAGTGATTCGTCTCCGGACGTGCGGCGCGCAGCCGTTGAAGCACTGATGGATATCCGCGATCCGGCGGCAATATCTTCACTAAACTCACTTATGCAAAGCGAAACCGATCGAAAGCTACCGAGAACTCTTATTAAGCACGCCATCGATGCCTGCGCCACCGGCCCGGCCGAGGGACCCATGAGTAGTGATGTCGCCAGTCAGGGGACGCCTGTTTTCAACGTTCCATCTCAGCATCCGGAAACCGAACGTGAGGTGTTTGAACTATGACGGCGCGGGACTTACTTGCTCAGCTTCATGAACTCGGGGTCCAGGTGCGGACGTCAGGGACCGACCGTCTCGTGGTTGACGCGCCCAAGGGAACAATTACGCCGGAACTGCGCGCCGAGCTGTCGGCAAACAAAACTGAGCTGCTCTACCTCCTGCAGACTCCACCGGTACTCGAGAAACCCGCGCCGGCCCAGCCCGAAGCGTTAGCTGAGACAAGCGTTCCTGAGTCGCGCCCCGTTGCGCCTGGTCCATCAACCGAATTAAGCAATCAGGAGATTGCGCGTCTTGAAGCCGAGCTAACTCGTCTGCGAACTGAAGAGCAAGCTCGCCGCGCTGAGGCGGAAGCGGTTCGGCTGGAAGCCGAAAACTCTCTGCGGCTGGAACAGGAACGTTGGCAACAGGCTGAGCACGAGACCGCTTTAAGGCGCGCGGAAAAAGAGAAACAACGGATTGAGGCGGAAGCTCGTGAACGCGCCACCGAAGAGACCCGGCGTCGTTTTGCGGAAGACGAAATCTCGCGGATCGAAGAGCAGGTGCATCGCATGCGGCAAACCGAACAGTCGCGGCGCGATGACTTCGAAACCCAAATGCGGGCCGCCGAGGAGACGCACCGGCTGCAACTGGACTCGCTCCGAAAAGCCGAAGAGGACCAGGCGCGCCGGCGGATCGAAGAAGAACGCCGGTATCTGGAAGTGATGGCCGGGAGCAAATTGCAGGAGGACGACCTTCGCCGCGCTGCCGAGCAAAAAATGCAGGCGGTTGAAGAGCAGATGCTGCGAATTCGCGCCGACGAAACTGCGCGTGAACGCGCGGCCGAAGACGCGCGGCGCATGGCCGAAGAGGCGGCGCGCCGACGGGCGGAAGAAGAAGCCCGGCAACTCGCGGAAGCCGAAGCACAGCGGCGCGCGGAAGAAGAAGCGCTACTCCGCGCACAGATCGAAGCTCAACTGCGCGCCGAGGCCGAAGCCCGCTGGCGAGCTGAGGATGAAGCGCGGCGCCGCGCCGAGGAAGAAGCCCGCCGGCGCGCCAAGGAAGAAGCAGAGAGGCTTGCGGCCGCGGAGGCCCAGCGCCTCGCTGAAGCCGAGGAACGGCGGCGCGCCGAAGCGCTTGCCCGCCGCAGAGCTGAAGAGGAAGCCCGCCGGCAAGCGGAAGAAAACATGCTTCGTAATGCCGAAACTCAGGAACGATTGCGCGCCGAGTCTGAGGCGCGTCAGAGAACTGAAGCCGCCGCTCGTGAGCGAGCTGAGTTGGAAGCCCGCATCCGGGCCGAGGTTGAAGCGAAGCTTCGTGCTGAAGAACAAGAACGCAGACGGGCCGAGGAAGTCCGGCGTTTGCAGGAAGAAGAGTCCCTGCGTTCCGAAGCGGCCGAATGGTACGGCGAGTCTGTTCCCGAAAATGCCGATGCTTTAGCTGGGCCCGGCTATGCGAGTTCTTACTCGCCCGAAGACACCTTCGGCGGCGGCGAATCGGCTGATGAATTTCAGCCTGTCAGCCTGCCCGACGGTGGCGATTTCGGCGACTCAGGCATTTCGACATCGACTCGAGAACGACTGGAAAGCGATTCATCAGTTGCGCGCGCTCGCGCAGTGGCCGAACTTCCGAACCTTGGTGGCGAAGATGCTTTCCAGAATATTTGCGACGCTTTTGACGATCAGTCGCCGGATGTCCGCATCGCCGCAGCGCGTGCGCTTTTCGAATTCCAGGGCGATCGGGCGGCCGCTTTTACGCGGGCCCTGCGCGAAGCGTCCGCAGAGCGCCGGCGGCGAATCGGCACAGCCATCGCCACTTCCGGTCTTGCCAATGAAGCAATCGGCAGTCTTACCGGCGAAAGCCGTGACAAGACTTATGACGCTTTCTCCCTGTTGTTCTTGATGTCCAAAGCCGGCGAGATTCAGCCATTAATGCGGGCGATTGAAGAACACCCGAACGCCGACATCAAACTGGCGGTGATCAAGCTGCTCGCATTGAGCGGCCAGCCTGAAATTCTTCCCGCCTTTCGCCGGATGGCGGTTCGCGGGTCCTTACCGCCCGAAATACGCTCGGCGTTAATGGAAGCGATCTATCAAATTACCAGTCAATCACCAGGTGAATCAGCTCCGTTATAGATAACCCCGAAAGCGCCGCTGGTCTTTCCGAAAGACGCAGAGTGATGCTCTGCGTCTTTTGTTTTTTCCCGCGCATCTCAGGGCAGTTGTTACCCGCTCACTATCGCTCTCGGTTCTGACCTCATCTCCGACTGGGTCACAACTCAGAGTAAGACGGCGTTTGGGAGAATCCCGGCTTACGATTTACTATTCTCGCTTATGCCTTTCAAGTTGAAATCTGACTATCGTCCCTGTGGCGACCAGCCGCAGGCGATTGAAGCCTTGACGCGCGGGGTAAACGACGGCGCAAAGGACCAGGTGCTGCTCGGAATCACGGGCAGCGGCAAGACATTCACGGTCGCGAGCGTAATTGAAGAAACACAGCGGCCGACGCTCGTAATCGCACACAATAAGACTTTGGCCGCGCAGTTGTACCAGGAATTTCGTTCTTTGTTTCCGGAAAACGCGGTTGAGTATTTTGTCTCTTATTACGATTATTACCAGCCGGAAGCCTACGTTCCGGCGTCCGATACGTACATCGAAAAGGACGCGATCGTTAACGAAGACATCGATCGGCTGCGGATGTCGGCAACCCGCGCTTTGTTTGAGCGACGCGATGTGATTGTGGTCGCCAGCGTCTCATGCATTTACGGCCTCGGCGATCCGGATGCGTATTACGGGATGCTGGTCTTCCTCGAACCAGGGATGCGCATCGGCCGCGATACTCTGCTGCAACGACTGGTCGAATTGCAGTACGAGCGGAATGATGTCGATTTCAAGCGGGGCAGCTTCCGGGTGCGCGGCGATGTCGTCGAAGTCTATCCGAGCTATCAGGACGAAGCGTACCGCGTCGAGCTTTGGGGCGACGAGATCGATTCGATCTCGACGATCGATCCGCTGCTCGGTGAAGTCGTCCAAAAACACACTTCCCGTCTTCCCATCTATCCCAAGTCGCATTATGTAATGCCGCGGAGCACTCTGAAGCGGGCCATCAAATCCATTCGCCAGGAGCTGGATTGGTGGGAGCCAAAACTGATTGAAGAGGGCAAGCTGCTCGAGGCCCAGCGCCTTCATCAGCGAACCATGTTCGATCTCGAAATGATGAAAGAGATGGGATTTTGTCGGGGGATCGAGAACTATTCGCGTCATCTTACGGGCAAGAAACCGGGCGAGCCGCCGCCGACCCTGCTCGATTATCTCCCGCGCGACACGCTGGTGATCATCGACGAATCTCACCAGACGATCCCGCAGGTACGGGGCATGTTCTTCGGCGATCAATCTCGCAAACGAACGCTGGTCGAATACGGGTTCCGGCTGCCGTCGGCGCTAGATAACCGGCCATTGAATTTTGACGAGTTTGAAGAACGGGTGGCCCAGCGGGTGTATGTTTCGGCAACGCCGGGACCTTATGAATTGACGAAATCGAGCGGCGAAGTCATCGAACAAATCATCCGTCCCACCGGATTGATGGATCCCGAAGTCGAAGTGCGGCCCGTCAAAGGTCAAATCGATCACCTGCTCGGCGAGTGCCGAATTCGCGCCGAGCGTAATGAACGCGTTCTGGTAACGACCTTGACCAAGAAGATGGCTGAGGACTTGACGGAATACTTCACGGAAGTAGATGTGCGCGTCCGCTATCTTCATTCGGACATTGAAACGCTCGAACGGATCAGGATTCTGCGAGATCTCAGACGCGGCGAATTCGATGTGCTCGTGGGCATCAATCTCTTACGGGAGGGATTGGACCTGCCGGAAGTTTCGCTGGTGGCAATTCTCGACGCCGACAAGGAGGGGTTTCTGCGATCTGAATCGTCGCTGATTCAAACGATCGGCCGGGCGGCTCGGAACGCAAACGGCAAAGCCATTCTGTACGCCGATCGAGTAACTGAATCGATGAAGCACGCGATTGACGAAACCCGGCGCCGCCGGGAATTGCAGGAAGTTTACAATCGCGAAAATGGCATCGTGCCAAAGACAATCATCAAACCAATCGAAGCGACCCTGGTCACCGCGGCCGAAGCCGATTACTTCAAAGTTCCCTTGGAACTGGACGATATCGAAGGCTACAGTCCGCAACAAATCGACGAAACAATTGCGCGGCTGGATTTTGAAATGCGCGAACATGCAAAGCGTTTCGAGTTCGAAAAGGCGGCCGAGCTGCGCGATCGAATCAAGTTCCTTCGCGAGCGTGAATTACAAGTGGCATAAGCACGGTTAACCACAGAGGACACAGAGAAGATCACAATCATAAAGAGGGCAATTCACTGTTTTGCAACTCACAAGAGGTTCCAACGCTTCCAGCTTGTTTTCCCCTGCGTCCTCTGTGGTTGAATCATGCTAATGGCATAAGAAAGGTTAACCACAGAGGACACAGAGAAGATTACGATCGTAGAAAGGGGCAATTCACTGTTTGCAACTCACAGGAGGTTCCAACCCTCCCAGCTTGTTTTCCTCTGTGTCCTCTGTGGTTGAATCATGCTGACGAAGACGAAACTGGACGAGATTCAGAACTACCTGGCCGACGCGAGCTATGTCAGTGGCGGCAACGCTTCGGCGGTTACTTTTCCTGAGTCTGCTGAAGACGTTGCGGAAATCCTGGCGGCCGCCACTCGCGACCGGACGCTGGTCACTGTCTCAGGAGCTGGTACGGGAACTGTTGCCGCCCGCGTCCCCTTCGGCGGAATGGTGATTGCCACCGACAAATTAAATCGCATCGAGGAGGTTAATCACAGGAAAGATGGCGGGGGCACCGCAGTGGCGCAGGCGGGCGTTCGCTTGATCGATCTGCAACGCGCCGTTGAGGCGGAAAACCTGCTTTACCCACCGGACCCCACCGAACGCACTTGTTTTCTCGGCGGCACCATCGCAACGAATGCTTCCGGCGCCCGCACGTTCAAATATGGCGCAACCCGCAATTACATCGAGCACTTGAAGATTGCCCTGGCCACCGGCGAGGTGATTGAGATTCGCCGGGGACAGCTCTTTGCTGACGACGATGGCCGGATCACCATTCCGTTGTCTTCCGGAAGAAAGATTTCAGCCCGGCTTCCAACCTATCAGATGCCCCGGGTGCGAAAACATGCATCAGGCTACTTCGTCGCGCCGGGAATGGATTTGATCGACCTTTTTGTCGGAAGTGAGGGAACGCTGGGCGCGATTATCGAGGCCGAGTTAAGGTTGTTGCCAAAACCTGAAGGCCTACTGAGCGGAGTTGTTTTCTTCGATGATGAAAACAATCTGCTCGCGTTTGTGCGTGCTGCCCGGGAACGCTCCCTCGCCAACCGTACCGGTTCGAATCTTACCCAGCAGATTGAACAGCGCGGTGTTAGCGGCGGCTTAAGCGCACGCGAAGCAGATCATCTCGATGCGCGGGCGATCGAGTACTTTGACGAACAGTCGCTCAGTTTTCTCCGGCAGAAATATGAGAGCGTCCCGCAATCGGCGGTCGGCGCGATTTTTTTCGAGCAGGAAACCACCTCGGCCACCGAAGATTCATTGACCGGCAAGTGGGCGTCATTGATTGAGCGGCACAAAGCTCTGTCGGATCAATCCTGGTTTGCGACAAACGAGCAGGACCACGCGCGGCTGCGAGAATTTCGGCACGCCTTGCCGGTGCTTATGAATGAATGGTTTGCTGGACACCACCAGCGTAAGGTTTCAACCGATATGGCGGTGCCTGATCAGGCTTTCGCAGACATGCTGCGCTTTTATCAGGAAAGTTTGCGCTCGAGCAATCTTCGCTACACGATCTTCGGGCACATCGGCGACAATCACGTGCATGTCAATATTCTGCCGCGCGATGACCGCGAAGCAACGCGGGCCTGGGAGATTTATCGCAGTTTTATCCATCGCGCGGTCGAGATCGGCGGAACAATTTCCGCGGAACACGGGATTGGCAAGTTGAAGCGCGAATACCTGGTTGAACTTTACGGCGAGCCGCATGTGCGCGAAATGGCCGCCCTGAAACGTGCGTTTGATCCGGCTGGGATTTTGGGTCGCGGGAATATGTTTGATGAAAGATTGCTGTAACTTGTACTTGGTGCTTGGTGCTTTGTGCTTTGATGTGGAATCGAAAGTTGAATGCTAAGCTAAACCGCATCGGTGATTAAGAGATAAAGTACCAAACACTAAGTACCAAGCACTAAATACCAAGTACACCGTAACTGAGTAGCCTGTATCCACCACTGATGTTTCGTTTCACCACCGCCGGCGAATCCCACGGGCGCGCGCTTGTCGCGATCGTCGAAGGTCTGCCCGCGGGCCTGCCCATAAACATCGACGAGATCAATCACGAACTGTGGCGGCGCCAGCAAGGTTACGGACGCGGCGCGCGCATGAAGATTGAACAGGATCGCGTCGAGGTCCTCAGCGGCGTTCGTCACGGGCTGACGCTTGGCTCACCCCTGGCCATCATGATCGAAAACAAGGACTGGCCGAACTGGAACGAGGTAATGGCAACAGAAATGCGCGATTTGCCGCCTGAAAAATCGCGCCGTCTCAAGCGGCCCCGACCCGGCCATGCTGATCTGGCCGGCGGGCTCAAATACGACGCTCGCGATTTGCGGAACGTTCTCGAGCGCGCCTCGGCGCGCGAGACGGCCGCGCGCGTCGCCTGCGGGGCGATCGCGAGACAGTTGCTCGCGAGTTTTGGCATCGAGATTCGCAGCCACGTAGTGCAACTCGGCGGCATTCCCGAAAAGCCGCTTGAACTCACTTTCGATCAAATTGCGGCGATACCGGAAGATGCCCCGCTGCGCTGCGCGGACACGGAAAGCCAGCAGCGAATGATTGACTTAATCGATCAAAAGAAGACTGAAGGCGACACGCTTGGCGGAATCTTCGAAGTCGTAGCCCGGCGGGTGCCGCCGGGACTGGGATCGCACACGGCCTGGGACTTGAAACTGGACGGACGTTTGGCGCGGGCGATCATGTCGATTCCCGCAGTGAAGGCGGTGGCGATTGGCGCCGGCAGCGAAGCCAGTTCCCTTCCCGGCTCTGAGGTGCACGACGAGATCGCCTACAACGAGGAGACCAGGGAATTCATACGCGCGACCAACCGTGCCGGCGGGTTGGAAGGCGGAGTCACCAACGGCGAAGAGCTGCGGGTCCGCGGTCATCTAAAACCAATTTCAACACTGCGGCGCGCGCTGCGTTCAGTTGATATCGACACCAAACAGGAGGAACGCGCGGCTTTCGAACGGTCCGACATTACCGTCGTCCCGGCGGCCGGAGTAATTGGTGAAGCAATGGTCGCCCTGGTTCTGGCAGAGGCGATGCGGGAAAAGTTCGGCGGGGATAGTTTGGGCGAGATGAAAAGGAACTTTGATGGATACCGGGAACAGCTCCGCGGTTACTGAAACATTAACCACAGAGGGCACAGAGGAAGACTTCAAAGAAATAAAGACCACATGCGATTGTCAATTGCTTTCCTTTATTGCATTCCTCTGTGTCCTCTGTGGTTAATAACTCCCGAACTGGCGAAACCCGAACCTTCATCGTAAAATCGAATTGATATCAAATTAACCACTCTATAGGATTCAGATTTAAGAATGTCGCGTTTACAAATCGTAACCTGGCCAAATCCCGTGCTCGATAATCCCGCGGATCCGGTCACCAAATTCGACGACGATCTTAAAAGACTCGTCAACGATATGTTCGAAACGATGTACGCAGCCCCCGGAGTTGGCCTGGCCGCGGTCCAGGTCGGCGTACCTAAACGTCTGTTCGTGATGGACTGCTCAGGAGGCAAAGATCCCGCGCAGCGGATCGTAATGATCAATCCCGAAATCATCGCCCAGGAAGGAAAACAGGACGGCGATGAGGGCTGTCTTTCGTTTCCCGGAATCTTCTTTGGCGTCGAACGAAACCTGCGCGCGATTGTCCGGGCTCATGACGTCAACGGAAAACAGTTCGAACTTGATGGAACGGAATTGACTGCCCGCTGTATGTTGCACGAGACCGATCATTGCGATGGAATCGTCTTTCTTGACCGCATGACACCTTTGAAGCGCGAGATCGTCAAACGTAAGATTAAGAAACTTCAGAAAGCCGGCGAGTGGCCGGCTTAACCCTTCGCCGCGCCCTGTCGTCAGCTTCAGAGGCGCAAAGGAATAGAGAACCAACTATGTCAATAGAATTTCGTAACGAACCGCTTACTGATTTCAGCAAAGAAGAAAATGCCCAGGCAATGCGCGCGGCCATCGAGAAGGTTGCCGGTGAACTTGGTCGCGAATATCCGCTGGTGATTGGCGGTGAGCGCATCAAGACCGGCAGCACTCTCGAAAGCAGCAATCCCGCCCAGCGCACGCAGGTTATCGGTAAATTTCATAAAGCCACGAAAGAACTTGCGGGTCGCGCGGTCGAAACTGCTTTCAAGACTTTTCAGACATGGCGCAATGTCCCGGCCCGGGAACGCGCTGATCTGCTGTTTCGCGCAGCCGATCTAATGCGGCAGCGCAAACACGAACTTTCAGCCTGGATGATTTACGAAGTCGCAAAGACCTGGCCGGAAGCCGACGGCGATACGGCCGAAGCGATCGATTTTTGCGAATTCTATGCGCGTGAGATGCTGCACTACGCCGGCGACCAGCCGCTCGTAAAGCTGGCCGGAGAGGAAAACAGCCTCGAGTACATTCCGCTCGGCGTGGCCGCGGTGATTCCGCCGTGGAACTTTCCGCTGGCGATCATGGCGGGCATGACTGCCGCGGCGATCGTTACCGGCAACACCGTCGTGCTCAAGCCTTCATCGGACGCCCCGGCGATTGCTTACAAGTTTTTCGAACTATTGGAAGAGGCAGGCCTCCCCGCGGGAGTGGTCAACTTCATGACCGGCTCAGGCGCTGAAGTTGGCGACGTGGTCGTGGACCATCCAAAGACCCGCCTGATTGCCTTTACCGGATCAAAAGAAGTTGGATTGCACATTAACGAGCGCGCCGCGAAAGTGCAGGAAGGCCAGCTTTGGATCAAGCGGGTGATCGCTGAGATGGGCGGCAAAGACGCCATTATCGTCGCCGAAGACGCAGACCTCGAAGCAGCGGCCACGGGCGTCGTGCAATCGGCATTTGGCTTTCAGGGACAAAAATGTTCGGCCTGCTCGCGCGCGATTATCGATGCGCGCGTTTACGATCCGATGATCGAAAAAATCGCTGCCCAGACTGCAAAGATTAAAGTCGGCGCGCCCACCGAAAACGAAACTATGATGAGCGCCGTGATTAACGAGAAAGCTTTTAAAGCAATCAACAATTACGTGGAAAAAGGAAAAACTGAAGGCGGCCGCGTCGTGGCCGGCGGAGGCGCAGATGGCGAGCAGGGCTTCTTTATCGAACCGACCGTGATCGCCGATGTGAAACCGGGCGCCACGATTGAGCAGGAAGAAATCTTCGGGCCGGTGCTGGCGGTGATCAAGGCAAATGATTACGAAGATGCGCTGCGTATTGCCAATGATACCCAGTTTGGTTTAACGGGCGCGGTTTACTCAACTGACGAAGGAAAGATCGAAAAGGCGCGCCGCGAATTTCACGTCGGCAACCTGTATTTCAATCGCAAGTGCACCGGCGCGTTAGTCGGCGTGCATCCGTTTGGCGGCTTTAACATGTCCGGGACCGACTCGAAAGCCGGCGGCCGTGATTATCTTCTGCTTTTCATGCAGGCCAAAGTCTCGTCCGCGAAAGTCGGGGCGACACGAAAGCGAGCCGAAGCCGGCACGGCGATTTAGTCGGGTTACCTCAGTAGCCTGTGAAGTCTCGTCAGGGGACGGAATCTACAGCTAGCGATTTGTCACGGCTCTTCCCGGCCCAGCGAAATGCGTCGCCTTTCGCTGGGCTATTTTTGATCTTGCTCTTGAAGTGCGAACAGCTCGCCGCGGCGCGGCTTCTTAATCTATCTCCGGAAAGCTGCTTCACTGTAAACTGACGCGCCATGCGTATCGTCTTCCTGGGCACTCCCGAATCCGCGTTGCCGTCTTTGCGACGGCTGGTTGATGATCGCCATGAAATCGTCGCCGTTTGGACGCAACCCGACAAGCCCGCGGGTCGCGGAAAGAAGCTACATGAGTCGCCAATCAAACAATTTGCGCTTGCGCACAAACTGAACGTCCAGCAGCCGGCCAGGATCAAAACTCCGGAGGTTAAGGAATTGTTCGCGTCACATCACGCTGACGCTGCGATCGTTGTGGCCTACGGTAAGATCCTGCCGGCCGAGTTTCTCGCGGCGCCGAAGTGGGGTTGCATTAATGTTCACTTTTCGCTGTTGCCGAAATATCGGGGGGCGGCGCCGGTGAATTGGGCGATCGTGAATGGTGAAAAAGAGTCGGGCGTCACCACGATGAAGGTTGTGGAGTTGTTGGACGCCGGCCCGATCCTTCTCCAGCAAGAAACACCCATCGGAGAAAAAGAAACTGCGCCAGAGCTTTTAGAGCGTCTGGCGGCAATCGGCGCGGACCTTTTGAGCGACACTTTGCGAACCTTGAATGAAATCGAACCAAAACCTCAAATCGATTCTGAAGCGAGTCTCGCGCGCCTCCTGAAACGCGAAGATGGATTAATCGACTGGGGAATGGACGCATTTTCAATTGAGCGCCGCATTCGCGGATTTCAACCGTGGCCGAATGCCTATACGGTTCTCAACTCGCGCCGGCTAATACTTTGGAAGGCGAGCGCGGAAAGGAATGAATCCGTCGCCTGGGCGCCCGGCGAGGCAATCGCAGCGCAGGGAAACGAGTTCATCGTCGCCTGCGGGAACTCCACAAAGTTAATCATCCGGGAGCTTCAGAGAGAAGGAGGGCGCCGGCTATCGGCCCACGAATTTCTGAACGGAACTCATATTCCCACCGGAGCGATCATCGGGCGAGTGTAATTCAGGCACTCAACAATGACCCGTTAAACGCGGTCGTAGTGCGATTCAATAGATCATTCAATGCCAGCCAGACGATGTCGGGCGTGATCTCGACCAGACAAGCGGGCTTGAACTCGGCTTCACCCTCATAAAAGCACTCGTGCTCGTGACACTTCACACACTGGAAGTTCGAAGCCAGATGCACCTGATGTTTTCCAGTCGCGCCGACCAGCAGGGGATCAGTTGCGCCGTAAATCGTCACCGACGGAACATCCAGCGCCGCTGCGATGTGACTAAGACCTGTGTCAAGACCGACCGTCGCGCTCGCCCGGTTGATAATCGCCGCCTTCTCCGCAATTGAGAGCGAAGGAAGCACAATCGCGCGCGAACTTCCGCCGGCGATTCTGACTGCTCGCTGCCGCTCCGGTTCATCGCCCCAGGGGAGGACCACTGTTAAGCCGGCCGCTGTCGCCTTCATTGTCAGGCTCCGCCAATACTCTTCCGGCCAGTTCTTTGAAGTCCAACTGGTGCTGTGTACAAAGACAAGATAAGGCGACTCGCTGTTCAGCGGTGACGGTGGCAAACGTGATCTATCAATGCCATAGTCCACTTCACTTTCGTCGTACTCGTACCCCAGGGCAAGCGCCAGCAGGCGCCGCATTCGCTTCATCGAATGCTGACCTTTTACGACCTTGAATTTGTTTTGATAAACCAGTTGGGCGCCCCGCTCATGAACGCCGGCAGCGTCATAGCCGGCGCGTGGGCCCTTTGCCAAACGCGCAGCCAGCGCGCTTTTGAACTCACCCTGGATATCCACGATCCGATCGTAGCGTCGAGCGCGCAACTTTTTTAAGAATGCCTGTGGTGCTTTCCGGCTGAACGACCCTTTCAGATCCTTTCCCCAGCGGCGAAAATCGCTGCTTATAACGGTATCGACGGCTCGATGCCACGCCGGGATCTGGGCGAACGACTGATCTACGACCCAATCGAAAGTTATTCCGGGAATCGCCTTCGCCGCGTCCGTGAGAGCGGGAAGACTTTGGACCAAGTCCCCCATTGACGAGAGGCGTACAATTAACACGCGCATCGAGTTGGTACCTTAAGAGGTTTGCGGTTTCAAAGGCAAATCCGTCGCGGAATCGATCGTTCAGCAGACTGCGCGCGCAAACGGCCGACATAGGCTGGTTGACGCACTTCGATTGTGGCCTCTATGCTCAGTTCAATCTGAGCAGCGCCCGCAGTTTTGCCTGAGATGACGCGCTGCACTTTAAGCTCCAGGCACTGACTTGAAGATCTCCGCCACCATCATCACTCTTAACGAAGCAAAGAACATCCGCGCGGCCTGTGATTCCCTTAACTGGGCCGATGAAATCGTGGTGGTTGATTCAGGCTCGAGCGATGACACGCGGCAGATTGCTGCCGATTGTGGCGCGCGCGTGATTCAGAACGCGTGGCCCGGATTTGCCGAGCAGAAGCAATTCGCGGCTGAGCAGGCGCAGCATGATTGGATTTTTAGTCTGGATGCGGACGAACGGGTTTCGGCCGAATTGCAGCAATCGATTACCGCCCTGCGTTCAAAGGATGAGGCTGAACTGGCTGACGGATATCTTATGGCGCGGCGGGCGTTTTACCTGGGCCGCTGGATCCGCGGTGGTGACTGGTATCCCGATCGACAATTGCGCCTTTATCTGAAGTCTCGCGGACGATGGCATGGCCCCTACGTTCACGAGTCAGTCCGCATGAATCCGCACGCGCGCGTCGAGCGGCTGAAAGGCGATCTACTTCACTACCCTTTTAGCGGTCCCGAGGAGCACCGACGAATGATTGACGAGCGTTACGCTCCCCTTGCCGCTCAAAAAATGTTTGCAGCGGGCCGCCGAACTTCCCTACTTGAAGTCGCGTGCATCGGCGCGGCAACGTTCATCCGGAATTTCGTTTTGAAGGGAGGCTTTCGTGATGGCCGTGCCGGCGTAATGATTGCCAGGCTTGGCGCCCATCACGCGCACTTAAAATACCGTCTGCTTTGGGAAATGCAGAAGTCGGGCGCGGCAAAAACCACGGATTCCCTTACGCGCTGAGATTCTCTTGAACCATTGGCAAATTCCGCTCAGACCTCTACCAGCTCGCCCTGCGGCTCGGCGACCGCAGAAGCCTGCAGAAGTTTATGCGCGCGGCTCAACAGGTCGATGACGGCAAAAGGCTTTCGCACGACGTCATCAATCCGGGCCTTTTCATAGTCGTCGCTGGCGATCATTTCTGAATAGCCCGTGGCGATAATGACCGGCAGGTCGGGTTGATGCTCTTTGACCCAGCGGGCGACGTGAAGGCCGCTTAATTCCGGTAGGCCCAGGTCGCAGATCAGCAGATCAAACTTATTCGCGGCCAGCAGCTTCAGCGCTTCCGCTCCGGTGATAGCTTCGGTTACCTGATGTCCTTCGGCGGAAAATGCATCCTTTAAGAGAGTGCGGACGCGCTCCTCGTCTTCGACAATCAGGACGCGAGCAACTTCAAGTTTGGTCGTCGAATCTGTAACCGGTGTGACGGTCTCTGGCGTTGGCTGGTGGAGGGGAAGAACGATCTCGAAGCGAGTGCCCTTGCCTGGCTCGCTGGTTACATTAATCTCGCCGCCATGATTTTCGACGATCCCATGTGACGCCGAAAGCCCGAGACCAGTGCCGCGGTCGCCTTTGGTTGAATAAAATGGTTCGAATATTCGGGCCACTACATCAGGCGGCATGCCGACGCCACTGTCGGCGACGGAAAAGCGAGCGGTATTGCCTTCGTTCCGCGTGCTGATTTCGATCGAGCCGCCGCCCGGCATTGCATCAACCGCATTGAAGATCAGATTCAGCACCACCTCGCGCAGTTCCGCAGAGTCACCCAGCGTGTACACCGGTCCATCAGTATTGAGATTGACGTCAATCGTCCCAGTTCTTTGCGTTGACTCACCCTGCCACTTTGGCCGCGCAATCTCGATACTGGACGTTACCAGTTCGCTCAAATCGATCGGGGCTTTCGTTTTCGTGGATTCGCGCCTCGAGAAATCGAGAAGCCGGCGCAGAGTTTGCGAACAATCACCCACGGCCTGAGTTATGACCTCCAGGCTCTTCCGGGTAGCTTCGTTCTCGCTGCTGCGCATCAGCAGCAATTGGGCCCGGCCCTGGATTACGGTGAGTGAGTTGTTCAGATTGTGCGCGACGCCGGCGGCCAATTCTCCAAGGGCCCGCAACTTGTCAGATCGGGCCGCCCGCTCTTGTGCCAGTTTCTTCTCGGTGACATCGCTCATAAAGACCATGACACCGGTGATACTGCCATCGTGCCACAACGGCGATGTGTGCGCTTCCATGCATCGCACCCGGCCATCGGCGCAAAGCGTCCGCACTTCAAACTGTTGCTCCTCGCCGCTCAGCGTGTTCTTCAGCGCGAATTTCGTTTCGTCTTTCGATTCGTTCGAAACGATCATAGTGAATTCATGGCCCAACAGGACCGAAGGGGTTAACCCACTATCAACTTCCGCGCGCTTATTCATCCAGGTGAAGTGCTCATCAACATCCAGGGTATAGATTTCGTCGGGAGCGAGATCAGCCAGACTCGCGAGGAACGCCCGATGTTTGCTCGCCTCTTCTTCGGCATGGCGAAGTTCAGAGATGTCGCGGGCAATCACGATACAGCCCGCGGTTGTCAGCTCTTGCTGTTCTTTGTTCCGCGGTAAAACCCGAACCAGCAAGGGCCTTTGCGCCTTATTGTCGGTGGGAATTTCTACTTCGATGGCCCGGCCGCTGGTGATGGCGCGATCGACCATACACTCAGAGCCGTTCAGCCCCCAGATCATATCGCAGCAACGACGGCCGGCGAGGAATGCCCGGGTCGCCTGCTCGGTCGCTTCACCGGCGCGGTTCACTTTTTTCAGTCGCCGATCGACACCGAAAATATAGACGGCGTCCGGCAGAGCATCGATGGTCGTTTCCCACATCCGGTCAGTGACCATCAAAGCAGTAACAAGTTGATTGGAGGTTTCCACGGAGGTCATTTGATTTTTAGTCTGTCCTGAAACGGGGTCGGTGAATCGCGGGGTGACACAATAAGGCGAATTACCTAACGCGCGCGGAGCAAGACTTATGCCAGCATTTTTCCGAAGGACTGAGTGACTCGAACGGGAAAGTTGGTCATTATGCGGCAGTCAATATGACAAAATTTGGAAGTCTGACGCGCCGGGGAGTCTGAAAAATTACTGCTGCCGTGGCTCGTATTCAGTGCGTTCCTTTGCGGTCTGGTAATCGGAATTAGCCAACCGCAGGGACAGATTCACCGCGCGGTAATTGAATGGCGCCGGGCCGCCAAAAGCATTCTGAATTGAGGCCACGATGTTGTCCTGGTTCTGTCGGAAACTTAAAACGTTGCCGCGTTGGTTCATGATGACAAAGAGGACGACCCGGCCGGTCTTCGTCAGCATTTGACCCACCAGCGAGCTGGCGCCGCCATCGGTGCGCGCCAGTGTGCCGGTTTTGGCGATTACACTTCCACGCGCGATTGGATCCGTGTAGCGATCTTCAAGTGTGCCCGGATCCACACCCGCCACCGGTAGAATATCGGCCAGCGTCAATTTGTTTTTCGCAAGTTCGCGACGCAGCCCGCGAAGAATTGTCATCATCGCCCGCGGCGTTGCTCGATTGACTCCCAGCCCGCTGGCGGAAGCCATGTCGAACTCGGCGGGGTTGATCCCGAGCTTTTGCGTAATTCCCGTCTCGATCGACTGCGGGCCGCCGAGACTCTCGCCGATTCGCTCGGCCATGAAATTATTCGAGTAACAGAGCAACACTTTCAGGATATCAACCAGGGGGCTGGACTTATGCGTGATCAATGTCCGCGACGCTGGTGGCACTGAGTCAACCAGGACCTCGCCATTGATTACGACGTTTGGAACGCTGGACAGACTTTCTTTATCGCCAATCAACGTGCGCTCTTCAAGCCACGCGCGCGTAGCTGCGGCCGAGCGGCGGCTGGCGTCAAGAGTGTCGCGAACCTCTTCGCCGGAACGCTTTGCCGACCAATCGAAATTCATCGTGAATCCGGGGGCCACGATCAGATTGCCGGTGACTGTCCGAATTCCCAGTTGGTTCAACTGCCGGGACAGCATCACCGCATGTTCGTAATGCAGCGAAGGATCGCGGCCGCTAATGATCAGATCGCCTGTGAGCGTCTGATTGGTTGGATCGATACTGCCGTTGGCCCAGACTGAAGTAACAAACCGATGGCCCGGCCCGAACGATTGCAGGGCCATGAACGCCGTCGCGAGCTTCATGGCAGACGCCGGATTGAATCTCTCATCCACCGCCTGGGCCGCGATAGTCGCTCCGTCCATGGTCTCTGCCAGCACCCCTTGCGCCCCGTGGATAGGCGTTAAATAAGCGGGGACGGCAAACGGCACGGTGCCTGGCGCCGGCGGAGTCGTCAGGACGCCCGTTCGCGCGGGCGACGACACCTGCGATCCGTCGGCAGTCGAGCTGACTTTCGAAGCGCTTTGCTGCGCCCAGCCGGCAATCGACCAGGCGATCAGCAATCCAATGACCGCTAACAAACGCGCCGGAGATCGTACAGGACTTCTCATCATCTTTCGTCGCCTCGGCCCGCTGGGCCCGGCTGCCTGATCATAACATAACGAGCATCGCTCCGGGCCGAGGGAAATTTTGATGCGGCGTCCGGCAGCGCAGATGCATCAGAGCAATAGCAGCAATTCATTGACAGACATTCGAACGGGCTCCTAGAATTCATTCGGCAACGAGACCGCTTCGCTTTTGCGTATGACAAAGAACCTGCAGCCGGTGACGATCGATCGCTTGCGGGAAGCGCATGGAACCAGGCGCGCGGAGATTCGCCGGCGACTGGGAGAATTTCGCTCAGTCTGGAAAAGCGGCTCTGACACGCGACTGTGGGAAGAACTTGTCTATTGCATCTTTACCGCCGGAGCTTCGGCCCGAATGGGTTTGCGCGCGGTGGCGGCTGTGCGGCCGCTGTTGCTGCACGGGACGCGCGAAGCTTTGACGACCGAATTAACCAGGCCGCCCGCTTATCGTTTTTACAACGTGCGGGCTGAGCACGTGGTAAAGACCCGCGATTATCTGCGGGCTTCGTTTTCCATGCAGATCCGCAAACAACTCAAGCAATTGCGTGATCCATTCGCGCGGCGCGATTGGTTGGCCCGCAACCCAGGAATTACCGGTCTGGGTTACAAGGAGTCCAGCCACTACTTGCGCAACATAGGGTTCCGCGGTTATGCCATTCTCGACAAACACATCGTGCGGTCTCTAAACGAGTTGGGCGTCGTCGATTCGCCGAAACCGCCCACGACCAGAAAGCGTTATCTCGATGCGGAGACACGGATGCGGGCCTTTGCCGAGCAAATTGGGATTGACTTTGACGAACTCGATCTGGCGCTTTGGTCCATGAAGACTGGAGAGGTCTTGAAATGAGATATATACGAGTTGATCAAACTCTCAGGCTTACGCGTTTGGCCAGAACTCACCTTATTGGCCTCCTGCTTGTCTTCTCGTTTCTGCTGATCGCGCCGCTCTGCGCCCATGCTTCAGATTCCAAGATTCGGGAACGCGCGCAGAAGGCCCTGCGCTCCGGCGACTTCGAGCAGGCCGAACAACTCTATCGTCAGTTGTTGGCGAAGGATGATCGGGACAACGATGCGCGGCTGGGACTCAGCCATTCGCTGTTGAAGCAGCGAAGGCTGCAAGACTCGTTTGACTATGCCGCCCGGGTCCTGGCGGTTAATCCATTGTCGGCCCGCGCGCATGCATTGCTTGGTTCAGCCATCCTCGCGTCCGGGGATTTTCGCTTGTCAGTTGAGGAGTTCCGGACGGCTTTGAGTCTCGATTCAAACGAGGCTATGGCCGTAGCGGGCCTGGCAATGGTCGATTTTTACGAGAATCGGACCGCCAGTTGTCTCGTTGGTTTGCGCCGCGCAGTCAATCTCGATTCTGACGAACCGGATTACATTTTCAACCTGGGTCAGGCGGCGGCGCGTTCCGAGCTGTACAAAGAGGCCGCCGATTCTTACGAAAAGTTTCTGCTGATCGCGCCGCGGACGGATGCCGATCGGCGCGCCCGGATTCGCGGGCTGATTGATTTTCTCAGGTACCTCGGAACTCAGGGATCTCTTTATGAGCTGAGCGGCGACGATCGCACTGTTATTCAGTTTGAGGCGCCTGATCGCCGGCCAATCCTGAAAGTGCGAATCAACGGATCGAAGGATTTGCGATTCGTCCTCGACACCGGATCCGGAATGTCCGTGATCTCGGAAGAGACAGCGCGCAAGTTAGGCATTAAACCAATAGCCCGGGGCGGCATGGCGCGCGCAGTCGGCGGCGGTGGCCGTTTCGAGATCGTTTACGGCTATGTGAGTTCCCTCGAAATTGGCGACGTCAAGATTGGAAATGTGCCGGTTTACATTCGTCACTTCTTTGACGAAACGCATCCCGTGGATGGCTACCTGGGGATCGCTGCCATCAGCCGCCTGATCGCGCTGGTCGATTACGGCACCCAAAAATTGACGTTGTTGCGGCCGCGCAATAATCAAGTGTCAAGCCTCGCGGCGATTTCGAATTCCGTAGAGGCGCCGGCGGTCGAGACCGCCACTCGATTCGGAATCGATCTGCCGCTGCGCACCACATCCAGTGGTTTTCTGAGCGGTGAAGTGTCGATCGATCGGCTTAACAAGCCGCTCAACTTCATTATCGATACCGGCGCAACCGTGACCGTGTTGTCGGAAAAGACAGCCGCGTTGGATGAAGCTCAGGGGTTCATCAGACCGACGCGGATGAAGGTATTCGGCGCCGCCGGCGTGGCTGAAAATGTAAAGACGGCGCTCTTGCCGACACTCACGCTCGGCAATCTGACTCGCGACAGCATCGAAGCCGCAGTTCTCGATCTTGAGCCGGTAAATGAAACGACCGGCTTCATGCAAAACGGCATCCTAGGGGCTAACTTTCTTAGTCATTTCAGGTTGATATTTGATTTTCAAAGAAGCCTGTTGCGGCTTGAGCCGCTCGACAATCGGCCGCTGACGAATGACAATACCGCTCCCCTAAAAGAACCGTCGCGATGAAGCAAAGCACTTATCTCGAGACCTCCGTGATCGGCGCCTACCTCGATAATGGCGAGCCGTTTCGGCGCGATCTGACTATTCGCTGGTGGGAGCACGAACTATCTGAATATCGGGCGGTGATCTCGCTGCTCGTCGTGCGCGAACTCGAGCGCTTATCGGAACCGCATCGGTCTGCTTACTTGAAATTGATTCGCGATCTGGAACAGGTTGAGCTGACCGACGAGGCGGCGATTTTGGCTGAAGGTTATGTCTCGCGCGGAATTTTTCATCGCAAGTACATCGCCGACGCGTTGCATGTAGCAGTTGCTTCATTTCATAAAATCGATTATGTAGTTACATGGAACTTCGGCCATCTCGCTAATGTGCGACGCCAGGCACGAATAAGATTGTTCAATACGGCCGCCGGATTTTTTGTTCCGATGATTGTGACGCCGGAGTTCCTCGTCTCGGAAGCGACGGAAAAAGAGACGGCCTGATTCGAGGCGTGATCGCGTTTTGAAAACCACGTGGTTTTGCTTCTGGAGTTCAAATTGAAAAGTTGATTGACAGGTCCGACACCTAAATTACATCTATGTATCGCCGGCCGAAATTTCTCACTGTCCTGCTTCGCATTCGTGAAACGATGTCGCGCGAAGTGGATTATGACGTCGATTTGTTCGCGGAGTTGGTTCGCTCAGGACGGAGACCGCCACATGGGCCGCGACGAAACATCCGGGGATTCAAGACCGTCGCGCCACAGCCCGATCTGCCTGGTGACAAAACCGACACTGACAGCCGAATTGCCCTTTAGTTAACCGGAAATGGACGCTACTTTCGAAACAATCGGCCTCGAAGTGCCAAGTGAAAAGGCGATAAACTTTCTCGCCGAACGCGCCGAAAACCAGGGCGAGCCGACCCGGCTGCCGCGCCGCGGCGCCGTCCTCCACGGCCGTTGCTGGAAGCTCGGCGAGGGACTGGAAGTCTGGACCGTACTTTACGAGTCAGGTACGGGCAGCGTTTTTTATGCTAATTGCCGGCCGGGTTTTCGCGCGCGCTACGTGCAAAGGATTTCTCCCTGGGCCCTGACAGAATATGACGAAGAAGGCGAGGCCGTCATTCATGGCTACTGCGATGGAAACGATACCGAGGTGTTGTTCGAACTCCAGAACCTGACGGAGCTTGGCGCCTCAGAGCTGCGCGTTCCGGCGCTCCACGTGGCTTTGTGTGGGTTAGCCTACCGCGCCCGCGTCTGTACGCGCGAGCTGTTGCCGCGTTGGCTGCCTCTCGAGAAGGCGGCCCCGTCCCGGGCCGCTCACGAAAACGACTGGAGCCTGCGCGGCCGGGTCCTTGCTTTTAAGCCCCTCCGCAACCCTCTTTCGGGCAGCGAGCTTTACTGGGTTTATGTCGATACCGGCAGGCTGAAGCTTGAAGTGCTGGTCAATGGTCGTTCGCTCGCCGGCGAACTACAAATCGGCTCGATGCTTTCAGCGGAAGTCTGGCTTCAGGGTCATATCATTCACAGCCAGACGTTGCGGCTGAGTTATGAAGGCGTTGATCCGCGCGTGCCCATCGGTCATTTTTGGTCGCACCTGTCTCGCAGCAACTAGTTAATCTCCGCGGACATGTCGCTTTGAGTATTTGTAACGAGTGCTCTTTCACTTGAATGAAGCGACTTGTCATCATCATTCTCACCCTCGTCGTAATCGCGACCGGTCTTTATTTTCTTGACCAGTACTGGATTCACCGATACGACCCAGTAATCGCGCGCGAGGCGACGCGGCATCGCGTAGATCCGGACCTGGTTTGGAGCATCATCTACGAAGAGACCTACTTCAGCCCTTGGAAGCACGGCCGCAATGGCGAAATAGGATTGATGCAAGTCACTCCGAAGGTGGCCCAGGATTGGGTAAGTGAGAATGTCCCGGCAGCAAATCAACAGAACACACTCGCTGACACGAGCGGGCTTTTGCGAAAACCCGAGCAGAACATCCAGATTGGTTGTTGGTACCTGCAGAAGTTCAGCGAAGAATATCGTGAAGTCGACGGGCGTGAAGCCCGTATGCTGGCGGCTTATAACGCCGGTGACAGCCGCGCGTCCGAATGGAATCGGGCCCCGGCCGGTGCGCCTTCCCTGAGCGAGCAGGAATTTATTGCGCGCATCGATATTCCGTCAACGCGGGCCTACGTCACATCAATTCTCGATCGTTACCATCGCGTTAAAGCGGCCCGGCGTTTTTGATCGAGGGCCGGACTCAAGCACACCGCATCATGCCAGTTATTTATGCCGCCCGGTGGGTCGTCCCTGTGAGCTCGGCGTTGATCGAGGACGGCGCCGTAGCAGTCGAGGAGGCCCGGATTGTGGCCGTTGGCACTCGCCGCGACGTCCTTTCGCGGTTTCCTGACGTCAAGGATGTCAACTTTGGGGAAGCAGCCATCATTCCCGGGTTGGTAAACGCTCATTCGCATTTGGAGTTGAGCGTGATGCGCGGGTTTCTCGAACCGGAAGAGCACGACTTCTTTGCGTGGCTTACGAAGTTAACCCTCGCAAGGATATCGATGACCGATGACGACTTGAGGGCATCGGCCATTCTCGGCGCGATCGAAGCAGCGCGCGCGGGTATTACCTGCGTTGCTGATTCAAGCTCGTTGGCGCGGCAAACGGTCCGGGCGGTCAGCGAAGTTGGCTTGCGCGGGATCGTATATCAGGAATCCTTTGGACCGGATCCAAAATCCGCAATCGACAATGTCAATAAGCTCCGCGATCAAATCGAGGGCGCGCAACAATACGAAACCGCCCTTGTGCGCGTCGGTGTTTCACCGCACGCCCCCTACACCGTCAGCGGGCCGCAGTTGGAAATGATTTCGCGGCTTGCGCTGGAGCGCAAACTTCCATTGATGATGCACGCCGCAGAGTCCCGGGCGGAAGAGTCATTCATGCAGGAAGGCAGCGGGCCCTTTGCCGCAGGATTGCGGAAACGAGGGATCGAGTGGCAGGCCCCGCGAACATCTTCGATCGAGTATCTCGCCGGACACGGCATTCTCGAAACGAAGCCGCTATTCGCCCATTGCATCACCGTGGATGACCATGACCTCGAAATCATCAGAGAGCATGGCGCGGCCATTGCGCATTGTCCGAAATCAAATGCCAAGCTTGGCCACGGGCGAGCACCGTTTGGGAGCTTCGTTTCTATGGAAATCGCATGCGGTTTTGGCAGCGATTCGGTGGCCAGCAACAACACCTGCGACATCCTTGAGGAAGCGCGTTTCGCCGTGCTGCTTGCTCGTCTGGCAAACGCCGACGAGCCGGCAACGGGCGCGGAAGATAATTCAATAAGCGCAGAACAGGCCCTATTCACGGCAACGCTCGGGGGCGCACGGGCACTCGGACTTGACGATCAAATTGGTGTACTCGCCAAAGGGATGCAGGCAGACCTTGCGGTTGTGCGTTTGGACGGAATTCACCAGACACCCGTGGAGGATCCAGTCGCGACAATTGTCTTCTCTTCTTCAGCGCGCGACGTGGCCCTCACGATGGTTGCCGGGAAAGAAGTTTATCGGGATGGAGCGGTGCCTGCGTTTGATGAAAGCGCGACGCGCTCGCTAATCAAGACTATCCGAACCAAACTTCAACTCGCAGAGTCGCCGTTATGCTAAACCCGCGCCCGCTTACTGCTCAACTGCTTACTGCTTACTGCTCACTGCTCACTGCTCACTGCTCACTGCTCGCTGCTTACTGCTTACTCATTCGGTCCCGGCACGCGGGACCCGTCGCAGCTCTATCAACCTTCGATCGTGCTCATCGCGGTTACCGCCTTTTTCTCATAGGCCGCGATGATGGCGATGTTCTGCTTTTCTACTGAACTTAACGAGCTTTCGGTGAAATTCGGATCCGCCTTGTACCAGTCAAAGCTGGCGAAGTACTTCTGCGTCCATTGGTCCTTGAACACTTTTCCGTGGCGCGCGTAAATCTCGTCGCGCATCTTGCGCACGTCTTCCAGAAACAGGCCCTGCAGCAACGACTGGGTGATTGCCTTCTTGCTTATTTCATCGTGGAGCCTGTTTTCGTAAGCAACGATCGTTTCCACGTTAGTCTTGTCGGGGCCGGTCAGCTCTTCGTCTTTGAAATCTTCCCGGGCATCATACCAGGGCTGGCCGCCGAAATACTGCTGCAGCCAGAGCGTCTTAAACACGCGGCCGTGTCGCGCATAGATCTCGTTGCGCAGCAGCCGCAGCTCGTGAAGACTCAAACCGCCCAACATCTGTTCGCTGATCAGTTTGTTTTCAAATAGCTCCATGTCGCCCGGCGCCAGCGCCACGCGCCGTTGCTGTCGCTGAATCGTGTCGATCAGTTGCAGGTTCTTGCGTTCCGTCTCGCTCAGTTTTTTTGGCTCGTACTGACCGGCAGGCTGATACCAATAGCGTTCGTCGAAGTATTGCTGCAGCCACGGTGTTCCATCGAATCGTTTGCCGTGAATGGCCTCAATCTCCGCCGCCAGGACTGTCCATTCCGCATTGGTATGCTGCCCGAGTTTCTTTCGCGTCAACAGTCGAGTCTGGTACAGACGCATATCGCCGGGCTGGACCGTTTCGTGCTTGACAGCTTCGGCTATCCGAACCACGTCAAGGTTTCGGCGCTCGGTATCGTTCAACATCGCGTTCGAAAAATGTTCATTCGCGTGATACCAGTCACGCGATTCAAGAAACCTGCGAATGTCAGGGTCCTTAAATACGCGCCCGTGCTTCCCGAAGATGACGCCCCGCACAAATTTCAAATCGTCCAGAGTCAGCGCCGACATGTCCGCCGCGGCGACCGTGCGCGAGCGGAAATCAAAGGCTTCCCATTTTTTCAGACCGGCGTATTCGTCCTGGGCCGGGACGAAAGTAAATGTGATGAGTATCAAAAAGCTGAGGCAAAGCAAACGCAATGGATTTAAGGGGGACTTCATAGGGTTACCTTTCTTTTTTTCCAGCCGGGCCACAGTTAGGCGCTCAGTGGTCATGCTTCTGCTGTGAGGACGCCATCCGGGAAAAGGTTTTGCGATGAGCGCAATCAGGCAGGCTTGCGCCAACTCTAACCGAAAATATCGCGAACCTTGTCGGCCAGAGTTTTGTCTTCGAGGTCCTTCGTCTCGATCTTTGCCAATTGCTCGAGTAACTTCCGCTGTTCCCGAGTCAAAATGGTCGGCGTAACTACCGAAACCGAGACAAACAGATCGCCCCGGCCGCGACTGCCGAGGACGGGCATTCCCTGCCCGCGCACACGAAAGACCGTTCCCGTCTGAGTGCCCGCCGGAATCTTCAAAGACTGTTCAGCGCTCAGCGTTTTCACATCGATCTCAGCTCCGAGCGCCGCCTGGGCGAAGGTTATCGGGACCGCTGAATATAAGTTGTTTCCCTGGCGCTCAAACTGCTCGTGCTCCGCGACATGAATGACAACATAGAGGTCGCCCGGTTGGCCTCCGAATGCGCCTGACTCGCCTTCGCCGTGCAAACGCAGCCGCGAGCCGGTTTCGACACCGGCGGGAATCTTGACTTCCATTTGCTTCTCGCGCTCAACGCGGCCTGCTCCGCCACACGACTGACATGGGGTGTTGATGACCTGACCGGTCCCGCGGCAGCTTCCACAGGTTCGCGATACGGAAAAGAAGCCCTGCTGAAATCGCACTTGTCCGGACCCTTCGCAGGTGCGGCAGGTTTCAGGCCGGGTGCCTTCAGCCGCGCCTGAGCCACGGCAAACTTCACAGGTTTCCAGCTTCGGGATGCGCAACTGTGCGGTCATTCCCTCGGCCGCCTGCTCGAGTGTGATCTCCAGATCATAGCGAAGGTCCGCCCCGCGTTGTTGCGCCGCGCGCCGAGAAGTTGCCCGGCCGCCCGCACCCGCAAAGACGTCGCCAAAGCCAAACAGGTCCCCCAGAATGTCTTCGATTCCGCCGAAGCCCGGAGCCCCCCAGGCCGCTCCGGCCGTGCTGGAAACACCCGCGTGACCAAATCGATCGTAGCGCCGGCGTTGCTCAGGGTCTGAGAGAATGGTGTACGCTTCGGCGGCTTCCTTAAAACGTTCCTCGGCTTCAGGATTGCCCTGATTCTTGTCGGGATGATGCTGATGGGCCAGCCGCCGGTACGCACTCTTCAAATCCTGATCGGTCGCCGAGCGGGTCACTCCCAGCACTTCATAGTAATCGCGTTTGTTCACAGACATAGGGTTCGCTTACTAATGAGCGGCCAGCAGTCCAACCAGTTTCTGGCAAGCCACTGACCGCAGAATAAATTTTAGACGAACCGCACGATTCGCTCAATCGCCCTTGGGCGACGCTTCCGCCGGCTGGTTCATCATCGCCTTGGTAAGTTGTTTGCCCAGACGTTCGACGCCGTCCAGGGCCATTCGCAACTCGCCAACCGTGTCCGAGGCCACGGCCGCCTGAGCGTCCTTCAAGGCCCGCTGGCCGGCTTCCTGGTTTTCAACTGAAAGCAGACCGCCGAATTCCACGAAAGCGCGCTGGGTATTTCTGATAAGGCTGCTTAGCCGGTCGTGCAGGGTTATTCTTTCGCTCTCCAGCCGATCGGCTTCAACCGAAGCTTCAGCCTCGGCAATGATTCGTTCGATCTCCTCGTGCGAGAGCCCGGAGGTGGGCGTGATTCGCATCTGTTGTTCGAGCCCGGTTGCCTTGTCCATGGCCGAAACTGAGACGATGCCGTTGGCATCGACTTCAAATGTGACATCGATTTGCGGGACGCCGCGCGGCGCTGCCGGAATTCCCACCAACTCAAATTTTCCGAGGCTGCGATTGCCGCCGGAAATCTCACGCTCTCCCTGCAACACGTGGATTTCGACCGAGGATTGATTATCGACAACGGTCGTAAACGTCAGACTGTTGCGCAGAGGGATGGTAGAGTTTCGCTCGATGATCTTTGTGAACATTCCGCCGCGCGTTTCCAGCCCCAGGCTTAGCGGCAACACGTCGAGCAAAACAATGTCCTTCACTTCCCCGCTCAGGACGCCTCCTTGAATTGCGGCCCCCATGGCCACTACCTCGTCCGGATTAATCTCGGCGGATGCTGCCTTGCCGAATATTTTTTCCACCGTACGTTCGACAATCGGAGAGCGCGTCTGGCCGCCCACCAGGATGACTTTGTCGATGTGTGACGGCTGCAGTTTTGCGTCTGTCAGCGCGCGCTGGCACGGTTCGATGGTCTGTTCAACCAGGTCTGAAACAAGTTCCTCGAACTTCTCGCGCGTCAAAGTCTTGTTCAAATGCTTGGGGCCGGAGGCATCGGCTGCGATAAAGGGTAAATTGAAACTGGTTTGTTCCACCGAAGACAGTTCGCACTTCGCCCTCTCCGCCGCCTCTTTAAGCCGTTGTAACGCCAGCCGATCCTTTCGCAGATCAATTCCGGTGTCCTGCAGGAACTGCTCGGCCATCCAATCCATTATCCGCTCGTCAAAGTCTTCGCCTCCGAGGTAAGTGTTTCCCGAGGTCGAAAGCACTTCAAAGACGCCGTTGTTCATTTCCAGGACCGAAATATCGAAAGTGCCACCGCCGAGGTCATATACGGCGATCTTCTCTGCTTCAGATTTGCCGAGGCCATAAGCCAAAGCTGCCGCGGTCGGCTCGTTGATAATTCTTTCGACCTGGAGCCCCGCGACTTTGCCTGCATCTTTCGTCGCCTGGCGCTGCGTATCGTCAAAATAGGCTGGGACCGTAATGATCGCGTCGGCCACCGGCTCGCCGAGAAAGTCCTCTGCCGCCGTCTTCAGACGTTGCAGAACGATCCCCGAAAGTTCCGGCGGGCTATAAACCCGGCCCTGCACGCGTACGCGCGCGTCGCCATTCTGTGAATCGACGATTTCAAAGGGCGCCGTCTCGCGCATGCGCTGCGCTTCCGGCGAATTAAACTTACGTCCGATCAGACGCTTTACCGCATAGACGGTATTCGCGGCGTTGGTCACGGCCTGACGTTTGGCGATTTGGCCCACGAGGCGCTCACCCTTGTCCGTAAAGCCCACCACGCTGGGGGTCGTGCGGCCGCCTTCTTTGTTAGGCACAATTTGAACCGTGCCGCCCTCAAGGACCGCCACACAACAATTGGTAGTTCCCAGATCGATACCGATGATCTTGCCCATGGTCGCTTTAGATCAGAGTTTAGGAGTCTTCATCGCCCGTCCCTGACGGACGAGCCGCGACTTTCACCATTGCCGGACGTAACAGACGATCGCCAATCCGATAACCACGGCTCATCTCTTCAATTACCGTATCCGGTTCGTGCTCATCAGAGGGCTCGCTAACGACGGCCTCGTGAACATGTGGGTCGAAACGCTCGCCGACTGCGGGAATTATTTGGACGCCAAAAGAATCCAATACGTCACTCAACTGTCTGCTGATTAACTCGACGCCGTGCAGGAAGTGGCGGAACTCCTGAGACTCGCTGGTTTCGACCGATCGTTCGGAGTCCAGGGCCCGCGTCAGGTTATCAAGGACGGGCAAGAGCTTCTTAACCAGGTCGGCGACAACCCGGCTGTGAAGCTCCTGGCGTTCCCGTTCGATCCTTTTCCGATAGTTCTCAAAATCGGCTTGCCTGCGTGCCAGTGCGTCCTGCGCCTCAGCCAGCGCAGTCTGTAACCGCTTGATTTCGGCGCGCGAGGCGACCAGTTCGGCCAGCTCGGGACCGCCTTTGATAGCTTCCGCCTCTTCGAAATCGTCGTGCATGTCGTCACCGGCGCCGTCAGACATTACATCGTCCGAAGGATCATCGCCGTCGAGGAAGTTAATCGGAATTGCGTTTGAACCTGTAGGTTTTCGATCTGATGCCATTGACGGTGCGGATTGATCGGGAATTTCCGGCTTATCTGAGACTCACTCATTCACTGCGGGGGCGCCTCTTGTGACAACGCGCGTTCAATGAAACGCGCCAGATAGTTTACCACAGCCATGGTGCGTCCGTATGCGATTCTGGTGGGGCCAACGACGCCAATCGTGCCGGCCACGTCATCGCCGAGCTGATAAGAAGTAGTAATAACGGCGCAGCGTTTCATGGCCGTGACGGCGTTCTCGCCGCCGATCAGGACGTTGACGTTTCCGAACGCCTCTGCGCCCATGCACTCATTAAGGATCTTTACCAGCCGCGATTTCTCTTCGAAGGTCTTCAGCAACTCGCGTAAACGATCCGCGTTGGCCGCGAATTCCGGCTTGGTGAAAATCTTGAACGTGCCGTCGAGGTACACACCGCCGACAGCTTCGTCTTCGTCCGCGAGGCTGCTTTCGCAGAGCAACATCGCGTTTCGAAGCAGTCGATCGTAGAGGGTTTTTTCCTCTTTCATCAAGACAAGTATCTCCGCGCGAATAGCGCGCAGACTCCTGCCGCTGAATTCGAAATTAAGGTAACCGGCCGTCCGATCCAGTTCGTCCTGGCTGAAATCTTCGTCAACCTGGATGACTTTGTCATGAACTATGTGCGCCGTCGAAACCAACACAACCAGAATTCGTTTATCCGGAAGCCTGACGAAGCGAATATGCTGCAAACGGTTCTCGCCAAGCGAAGGCCAAACCACAATTCCAACATTCTCTGACAATTCGGCGAGCACATGGGAGGCCCGCTCCATCAGGCGATCCGGGCGCGTTTTGATTTCCCGGACGCCACCAATGCTCTCGATCGTTCTCACGTCTGTCCGGGTAAGTGGCTCGGCCGCCAACATGTTATCGACGTAATATCGATATCCGCGGTCAGTAGGAATCCGGCCCGCGGAAGTATGAGGTTGCTGCAAAAGACCCAGGTCCTCCAGCTCGCTCATTACGTTACGAATTGTTGCGGAGCTCCATCCCGCCGCGTGGGCGAAGTGATCTGAGACGACGTGCGAACCGACGGCATCGCCGCTCACCAGGTGTTCTTCGATGATCGTTGCCAAAACTGCATCGCGCCGCGAATCCGGCTCCGGCCGCTTTGATTTCCCTGACTTGCTGACTTGCATAGAAGTTGTTCTGGAGGTTTCCCGCCGGCTGATGTTTGCCGTTGGCCTGAGTATAGCCAAAGGCCGGGATTTCCCGCAAATTATAGAATTTAAAGAACCCTGCGGAACGCGGCCTGAGCTGGTCGCGAATTCCCGGCGCCGCCGAAAACAAGCCAAGTTATTGCACCACCGAACCTTATGAGGCTGGATTTGCGTTCACGAGCGCACGGCCAGGACAAAATCCTGCTTTTGCGAGGGAAAAAGGCTGTCCCGGGACGCGGTTTGACGAGCGATATGCTGGCCCATAAGATGGCTGCGACCGGAATCAGAATCCGTGGCACCCTCAAATCTACATCTGAAGAGAGTCTTTAGCGAGGCCTTTCATCAGCTCGATCGAAACGGCAAGCGGCTCCGCCCTGGCCTTTCCTCGATCGAGGTAAAGTTCTATCCCTACGCCGGCCTTCACCACACCATTCGCATTCGTTCAGGCCGGGTTTTCGTTCGACTTTCAGATCTTTTTCAGAAGGCGCCCCCCGAAGTCATTCGCGCTCTGGCATTCTTGTTGGTGGCGCGTTTGCTTTCGCGCAAGGCGCCGAGCACTGAAGAGAAGATATACCGGACTTTTGCGTTTAGCCCGGAACTTCAGCGGGCGTCCGATTTGGCGCGCAAACGGCGTGGACGCAAAGTGATCTCCTCCGCTCAGGGCAAAATTTACGATCTGGACAAAATCTTCGATCGGCTGAACCGCCGCTATTTCGACGGTCAAATCGAAAAGCCGACCATCACCTGGTCACAACGGCGCGCCCGCAGCATTCTCGGCCACCACGATTCGGTGCATGAAACCATAACTATCAGCAAAGCCCTGGACAGCCGCGACGTCCCGGAATGGTTTGTTGAGTACATCCTGTTTCACGAAATGCTCCACATCAAACATCCAGCCCGCTTGATAAACGGCCGGCGTTATTACCATACCAGTGCGTTTCGCGCCGATGAACAACGCTTTCAACGCTATGAACAAGCGCAGGAGTGGCTCGAGCGCGTAATCCGCCGCCGGGGCCGCGAAGTCCGTGCCCGCGCTGCATAATTCCGGAACTTAAGTCTCAGTTTCACGTTAATTCAAACAGGTAGGTGGGCTCCTCCTGAAGAGCGGGCAGGCCGAGTAGAACACGACAAAAGCTACTCGGCAGGCCCGCTTGTTTCTTTGGTCCGAGTGGATCCATAGAATGCGACCACCCCGTTGGGTAGCATCCTTGTTTGATCTTGCTAGTCTTCGCGCCTTGGATGCGTTGCGCGAAATCTATTGGGAGGCGAGGCACAAATTTCACGCTAAGGTGCAAAGCCGCTAAGAAACACTGGAGAGTAGAACCGTACCTTTGCGCAGGACACTACCATGCTCCGGCGCGGCTGGACACCGCGCTACGCCGCCGCTAGACTACGTCGTTTGCGATGGTGCGGTTATTCTCGGCCGTGGCTACGCTATCAATCATAAAGGACAACCCAGAACCGCAAATGGCAATTCCAGCAACCCAAATCCGTCGCGGCATGGTCATCGTTTTTGAAGGCCAACCGTGCAAAGTCGTCGAATTCCGTCACCACACGCCGGGCAATCTGCGAGCAATGATTCAAACCAAGCTCCGCAATATCCGCACCGGCTCTTCTTTCGAACATCGTTTTCGCTCCGCCGACACCGTCGATCGAGCCATGCTCGAACAACATGAGATGGAGTATCTCTATTCAGACGGATCGCATCATCACTTTATGAACACTGAGAACTTTGAACAAACCGCCCTGAGTGATGAAGACCTGGGTGATGCCGCGCAATGGCTGACACCCGGCTTGAAGTTGCAGGCCGAGTTTTACGAAGGCCAGGCCATCGGAATTGACTTGCCGCCGACCCTGGAACTGACCGTGACGCAGACTGAGCCCACCTTAAAGGGCGCGACGGTTTCAAATGTGAACAAACCGGCCACGCTTGAGAATGGCGTGACGATCACGGTGCCTCCATTTGTGAATGAGGGCGATCGAATCCGCGTGGACCCATCCGAAGGCCGTTACATCGAAAGAGCTAAGTAGCTAAACGAACAAAAGTCGGCGCGCAGGCTAACAGCTTGCGTTCGAGGCGATCGGCCGAGCGACGGATTCGTTGATGCGCGGGCAAGTCTCTGGCTTGCCGAAAGAAGTTTTCGCTTGCGGCCTCGTCTTTGACTCCAAATCGTTCCCCCAATAGACCACCCGTATTAATTTGTGTTACAAGCACAGACTGAATTGCGACGATGTATTTCCTCTACAGCCTGCTTCTGACAATCGGACTGATCGCTGCCAGTCCGGTGCTGCTCTACGACGCTTTTCGCAAAGGCAAATATATCAAAGGGCTTCGCCAACGCCTCGGCGAGATTCCGGAAATCAGCTCCGACAACCGCGCGGTTATCTGGCTGCACTGCGTGTCAGTCGGCGAGGCGACGGCCGCGCGCACGCTGGTGGATGCCCTGTCAAAGCAGTTCGCGTCGCATCGTCTGGTTATTTCGACGACGACCATCACCGGACAGGCCGTCGCGCAAGAACTGTTTGCGGATCGGGCCGCGGCGATTTTTTATTTTCCCATTGACTGGGCCTGGACCGTCAGACGCGTTTTGCGTCAGATCAATCCGGCCGCGGTTTTGATCATGGAGACCGAATTGTGGCCGCGGCTGTTTCACGAATGCCATGTGCGCGCAATTCCGGTCTGTCTCTTGAATGGCCGTATTTCGAATCGTTCGTTTCGCCGCTACCAATTAGTGGGCAGCTTTATTCGCCGCGTCCTGAATGATTTATCGCTGGCCTTGATGCAGTCGGACGAGGATGCGGAGCGAGTTAAGCAGTTGGGCATCCTTGAAGCGCGGGTTCGGGTCCTCGGTAATCTGAAGTTCGATACCGCGGAAACCGCACCCAATCCGGATGTTTCGCAGGCCCTGGACCAGCGATTTCGCTTTGCTGAATCTTCGCCATTGATCATCGCGGCCAGCACGCACGAACCTGAAGAATCAATCGTTATCGACGCATTCAAACTCGCCAAAGCGGAGCAGAGCGCGCGCTTGTTAATCGCGCCGCGACACCCCGAAAGGTTTTCACGGGTCGCAACATTACTTGCGGAATCCGGTCTCAAATACGCGCGCCGCTCGGGTGAAGCATTGCCGGCCGATGCCGACGCCGAAGTCATCTTGTTGGATTCAGTCGGGGAACTGTCGGCCGCGTACGCATTGGCAGAGATCGCCTTTGTCGGCGGCAGTATCGCTCCGCATGGCGGGCACAATGTTCTCGAGCCGGCGGCCCTGGCCGTCTGTGTTGTCACCGGACCGCACACGGAGAACTTCGCGGCCATCACCAATGCTTTGCTCGAAGCCGGCGCTTTAGTTCAATTACCTCCGGCGGAGACTACTGACGCAGCGGCGAAGCTGGGCGGAGTTCTGATTGAGCTTCTGCGGGACCAAGGCAAACGCCGGGAGATCGGCAGCAAGGCGCAGACCGTCTGCCGTCGCAACACCGGCGCTACGGAACGAACAGTGGAAGCGATCGCCGGTCTGCTCAACCAGGCGAGTCTTCGCACTGCACCGGCCGTTTCTTCACTTCCCGCGTCTGCCTTCAAATGAATCCCCTGGCCAAGTTCGCTTTAGCGCCATTCAGTGGCCTCTATGCTTTGGCGACCAACATCCGCCGCGCGTCTTATCGCAAAGGAATTCTCAGGACTCACCGCCTCGACGTCCCGGTTATAAGTGTTGGCAATCTCACCGTCGGCGGTTCGGGCAAGACGCCCCTGGTTGAATGGGTGGCAAATGAATTGGCCGGAAAAGGCTGGCGCGTCTGCATTCTGACACGCGGCTATAAACGCGCGGATGAAAAAAAGCAGGTGGTCGTTTCCGACGGCAAAGAAATTCTTTCTAACGTCGAAGCAGCCGGTGACGAGCCGTTTATGCTCGCGAATCATTTGCTGAACAAAGCTGCGGTTGTCAGTGATTCCGATCGCGTATCGGCCGCGCACTGGGCGATGGCAGAACTGAAGCCTGACGTTTTTCTTCTCGACGACGGCTTTCAGCATCTTCAAATCGCCCGCGACCTGGATGTCGTCGTGATCGATGCTTCAAAACCCTGGGCCAATGATTGGTTGGTCCCGGCGGGCAGGCTCCGCGAGGGCCCCGCTCAATTACGACGCGCCGATTGCGTGATCGTCATGCGTGCCGAACACGCGCGCCGGGAACAGTTATTGACCGAGATAGCTCGATTTGTGGCTGCGCCGGTCTTCTTCGCGCGCCTGAAGCTGTGTGGACTGACAGTCAGCGAAAACCAGGCAGCAGGACATGACGCCGGGGACGCAAGAAACACTCCAGCCGCGGCCTTTTGTGGCATCGGCAATCCCGCGTCTTTCTTCGCACAGTTAAACGAGGCTGGATACAACGTCGTGCAAACCGTTACTCTTCCCGACCATCACGCTTACACTCAATCGGACCTCGATCAAATTTCGGGGTCCGCCGTCGCGAAAGGCGCGAAGCTTCTCCTGACAACCGCAAAAGACGAAGTAAAACTTCGCTCTTTGACGATCGATCTTCCGTGTTATGTGGTTTCAGTCGCGTTGGAAGTTGAGAACGCCGAGAATTTTATTCAGCTGCTTGAAAAAGCGCTGCGCAAGGATTAGGGAGGAGATTCGGGCGTGCCGACTTGTCGCGGACGCTGTGACGGCGATGGCTTCGGCAGCGGCGGCGGCTCCTCAGCCTGTGCCGGCGTGGCTTTTGGCTCGACCGATTGATTTGAATTCTTATTGACTCTGCGCGTGTTTGAATTCTCACTTCCTCCGAAGTTTCCGTTAACCTCAGCGGGCAGCACCTCGGCAGGCCGCTTGTTCGAATTCGTATTTGCGTTGGGAGTTGCGGCTTCGATGGCAACCCTTTCCAGCACAGTGGGATCCGAAGCTTGGAATTCACGTGACTTGAAGTCGC
>JADMIO011260220.1_pt1 | contig 99912 bp, 97 predicted proteins | sample 8958161 | NCBI WGS metagenome assembly JADMIO01 (sample SAMN16585339, study PRJNA669376) | soil metagenome | isolation source: Crop rotation soil | place: USA: Cullars Rotation, Alabama | collected 2011
CGCGACAACTTGTCCACGTGGAATTCTAAGCTTAGGATCCCAATGTGCTGGAAAGTGCAACACCGACCAGCAGGCATTGGATATAAGTCCTGTTCCTAATAAGATACAGCTGGGCATCACGCTCACTGAAGGCCGCGGTGCCGGCTCCATTCCCGAAGTGGGAAAAAATGCCGCCGTGGAAAGTCTTGAGGACATCAGGAAAATCCTCGCAGTGAATACCAAAATGGTATTCATCACTGCTGGTATGGGTGGCGGAACCGGAACCGGTGCTGCTCCTGTTATCGCTCAGCTGGCCCGTGAAATGGGCATCCTCACAGTAGGTATCGTAACTGTGCCTTTCAAATTTGAAGGACGCAAACGGGAGCAGCAGGCCATGGAAGGCCTGGAAACAGTGAAGAAAAACACTGATGCACTGCTAGTGATCAAAAACGATAAGCTGCGTGAGATCTATGGAAACCTCACCATGCGCAACTGCTATGCACAGGCAGATAACATCCTGACCACTGCTGCGCGCAGCATTGCAGAGATCATTACCAAAACATATTATATCAACGTCGACTTCAACGATATCCAGACAGTAATGAAAGACAGCGGTGTGGCCATCATGGGCGCTGCGATGGCTGAAGGCGAGGACCGTGCTATCAAAGCGGCACAGATGGCGTTGGAGTCACCACTGCTGAATGACAATGATATTGTAGGTGCACGCCATGTACTGGTAAACGTGGTTTCCGGCACCAAGGAAATTACCATGGATGAGTTCGATGAAATCAACGAATACATCCAGAGCGCAGCAGGAAACACGGCTGACGTGATTTTCGGTAATGGTGTGGATGAAGAGCTTGGCGAAAAAGTATCTGTGACCGTGATCGCCACCGGCTTCAAAAGCAATTCAGAGCTGGGCCTGGTAAAAAAGCAGCAGCAGAAACCTACTGTGCATTCACTCAATGAGAGCGAAGAAGGCAGCATGGAAAAGATCGTGAAATCTATCACCATCGAAAACAGGCTGAATGAAATTGCAGCAAAAAATCAGCCGCTGGAAAGTGCAGCAAAAGAAGAGGAAAATGACGACCTGGGCTTTCGCGTCTACACCAAATCTCCGGTGGAACCCGCAAAAGAAGAGCCTCCGGTGAGCTTCGAATTCGAGATCAGCAAACCTGCTGCTGCAACTCCTTCAGATTATGATGAAACAAATCTCGGTGACATAGATGGCAACTTCAGCTATGACGAGGATGCGATGCGCAACAAGACCCAGAACCTGCGTGTAGGCAAAACCATTCTGCCCACACAGGACAACCTGGAAGAGCAGTTCCAGCGTGCACGCGAGCGCATGATACGCCTCAAGACTTCCAGCATGAGCGAGCTGGAAAAAATTCCTGCTTACATGCGCAGAAATGTTCCCCTTGACGATGTGCCTCCTTCTTCACAAAACCAGGCCTCCCGCTATACCCTGGGCGAAGATGCAGAGAAAAGGCCGGAGATACGCCCCAACAATCCTTTTCTGCATGACAATGTAGATTAACCTTGACAACAACAATAACAAAGCCGCTCCTGTAACAACCGGGCGGCTTTATTTTTAGATACCGCCCTGAATACGCATTCAATAAATTAATATCTTGTGCTTAGAATGAAATACCTGAAATACATCCTGCTCCTTGTGCTGACTGCCACCTGCCTCTGGTCATTTGGCGACGGCAATACCAGCGCTCCTGCACCAGCACCTGCTCCCACCGCAGAAGAGGTTTTGGAAAAAATGCGGAAAGCCCTGTCAGAGAAGGATGCTATGACGTACACCATGTCATACAAAGTGAAATGCTTTAACTGTGACGACACTACTTTCTTTACTGCCAACGGCAAGCTGCTGCGCGATGATAAGGACACCGTGAACCATGGCTGCATTGAATTTATGTGGGGAGACAGCATGGAAACCGTTTACGATATGGAGAATGTGTACGATATACAGCACAAGAAAAAGAAACTCACCATTTACAATCCTGTTGTCTACAAAAGCAACCCTTTAAACGCAGACCCTTACGGAGCCGCTATTTTCGACGAATTCCTTTTTGCAAATGTAAAGCCTGAAAAAAAGCACAAACTCACCCTGCTGGATACTGTGGTGATCAATAAAAAATCCTGCTGGGTGGTGCAGACAGATTACCCGGAAAGCGGCCGTATCACGGATATCAAGCGTATTGCTTATATCGAAAAACAAAGCAGCCAATTGGTGAAAATGGTTTCCATGAGTACCTACAACGGTAGTCTGCAGTACGAATCCTATATGCTTAGCAATGTGAATTTCCCTGCGCTGAAGAAAGAAGATTTTGTTCCCGCCAAAGCACTGGCAAGATGTAAGGTACTGTATTTCCAGCCGCTGGCATTGGCTGTTGGCAAAGATGCTCCCGGGTTTGACGGAATACAGCTACAGGATAAAAAACCTTTCCAACTCTCTGCGTCCAAAGGCCAGGTAACACTTTTAGGCTTCTGGAAACCCAATACACCCGGCACGGATGCCTCCTTACAACTGCTGAGCGATATGAAGCAGGCCAATGATGCAAAAGCTGTGGTAGTCGGCATTCCCGCATTCAAAGGAACAGACCCTGAGAAAGTAAAAGCGCTGATCACAGAAAAGAATTTGTCTTTCATCAACCTGAATCCTGCCAAAAGCACTGACAGCACTTACCATGTAAAAAGCTTCCCTGCATTTTACGTGATAGACCGCAGCGGGAAAATCGCTTTCCGCAGTGTGGGGTATTACAACGCAGCGATTAAAGATTCTTTGCAGAAGGCGATAGACAGGAGCAATAAATAATCTGCTTTATTGAAAATTTTCAGAGAAGAGGGAAAGCAAACATTATCTACTAATTTGACAACAATTAGTAGTTTTTAGTAATAAGCTGAGCTTGCTTTTCCTTCCTACTTTTGCTGCATGCAATCCTCTAACCGCCTCCTCCACGAAAGCAGCCCCTATCTGCTGCAGCACGCTCACAATCCTGTTGACTGGTTCCCATGGGGAGAAGAGGCTTTCAGCAAAGCAAAGAAAGAAAACAAGCTGGTGCTGGTGAGCATTGGTTATTCCGCCTGCCACTGGTGCCATGTGATGGAGCATGAAAGCTTTGAAGATGCCCGGGTGGCGGACATCATGAACCAGCATTTTGTCTGCATCAAGGTAGACAGGGAAGAACGCCCCGACATTGACCAGATCTATATGCTGGCAGTGCAGATCATGACGGGGCAGGGCGGCTGGCCGCTCAACTGCTTTACGCTGCCCGATGGAAGACCCATCTATGGCGGCACCTATTTCCCGAAACATAGCTGGACGGATATTCTTCAGCAGCTGTCGGCTTTCTACAAAAACAATCCTGCCAAGGCAGAAGAATACGCCGGCGAGCTGACACAGGGCCTGCACAAGGCCGAACTGATCCATCCCAATCCCGACGGATATGCTTTCAGCAAAGACATTCTGAAAGACCTGTTCTACAACTGGCAGTCACACTTTGACCTGACGGAGGGCGGTCCCAACCGGGCACCCAAGTTCCCGCTGCCGAACAATTACCAGTTCCTGCTGCAATATGCCACTTTGAACAAAAGTCAGCCCTTGTTCGACTATATCAACCTGACCCTCTCCAAAATGGCCATGGGTGGCATTTACGACCAGCTGGGCGGAGGATTTGCCCGCTACAGTACAGACTATCTGTGGAAAGTGCCGCATTTTGAAAAAATGCTTTACGACAATGCCCAATTGGTAAGCCTTTACAATGAAGCGTTTCAGGCTACGCAAAACCCGCTGTACAGGCAGGTCGTGTACGAAACGCTGGCGTTTGCTGACAGAGAACTCACATCGCCGGAAGGCAGTTTTTACAGTGCCCTCGATGCCGACAGCGAAGGAGAAGAAGGCAAATACTACGTCTGGACCAAAGAAGAGCTGCAAAACCTTTTGGGCAATGATTTTGCCTTGTTCGCTGATTATTACAATGTGAATGAAAAGGGCCTCTGGGAGGACAATTATATCCTGCTGCGCGACAAAAGCGATGAAGTCTTTGCAAAGCAGCACCACATCAGTATGGAAGATCTGCAGAAAAACATAAGCCACTGTAAAGCCTTGCTGCTACAGGAACGCAGCAAACGCGTGCGGCCCGGGCTGGATGACAAACAGCTCACTTCCTGGAATGCACTGATGATAAAAGCATACGCCGATGCCTATAGCGCATTCGCAGAATCAGCCTGGCTGGAAAAGGCTGTAAAGGCTGCCGGTTTTATTTTTGAAAAATGCACAAAACATGATGGTGGCTTCTTCCACAGTTATAAAAACGGGAAAGCCACGGTAAATGGACTACTGGAAGACTATTGCTTTATGATCGAAGCGCTGATTGCGCTCTACCAGGCTTCCGGGCAGGAAACATGGCTGTACAAAGCAGAAGAGCTAATGCAATATACGCTGAAGCATTTCCACGATCCGCTCTCAGGAATGTTCTTCTTCACACCGGATGACCACGAAACCCTGATTGCAAGGAAGACAGAGATCAATGACAACGTAATCCCCGCATCCAACTCCTGCATGGCGAAGAACTTATTCCTGCTGGGCCAGTATTTTGGCAATTCTTCTTACACCGACAAAGCCAAAGCCATGCTGCACAATGTACAACCCAATATGGCCCGCTACGGAAGCGGCTACAGCAACTGGGCGCAGCTGCTTTGCTGGCTGGCATTCCCTTTTCATGAGATTGCCATCAGCGGACCGCAGGCCATGAACCGCCTGGCAGAGCTTAATAAAACATATATCCCCAATAAGCTCGTGGCTGTAAGCACACAGGAATCTTCTGTTCCGCTCCTGCAGGACCGCTTTGATAAGCAGCAAACAAGCATTTATGTATGTGTTGACAATACCTGTAAACTGCCCGTGGACAGCGTTCCTGAAGCTTTGTCCCAGATAAAGTAGGCTCCTTATTTTTCTGCTATCTTTGCAGCTTATTTGAAGCAACCTTATGGAATTCTCTCCGCTTACCGCCATCTCTCCTGTTGACGGACGTTACCGCAGGCAATGCGAGCCGCTTGCCCCTTACTTTTCTGAATTTGGCCTTATCAGGTACCGCGTGCTGGTAGAAATTGAATATTTCATCGCCCTTACAGAACTTGGCCTCCCCCAACTCTCAACTTTCAACACTCAACGCTCAACTTCTTTACGTGACATCTACAAAAACTTTTCACTGGAAGATGCGCAAAGCATCAAAGACATTGAAAAGACAACGAATCACGATGTGAAAGCGGTGGAATATTTCATTAAGCAAAAATTTGATGCGCTGAATTTGTCTGCGCTGAAAGAATTTATCCATTTCGGCCTCACATCGCAGGATATCAATAATACTGCGGTTCCCCTGTCTGTCAAAGAAGCCATTGAAAATGAATACCAGCCTGCTTTGCAGGAAATCATCAGCAAATTAAAAACACTCGCCACCGAGTGGAAAGATGTGTCGCTGCTGGCCCGCACGCATGGCCAACCAGCCAGTCCCACAAGGCTTGGCAAAGAGATCATGGTGTTTGTGGAACGCCTGGAAAAACAAGTTGCACAGTTAAATGCTGTCCCTTACTCTGCCAAATTCGGCGGTGCCACCGGCAATTTCAACGCACACAAAGTGGCATTTGCACAACATGACTGGGTGAAATTCGGCAATGCTTTCGTGAATGAAAAGCTTGGCCTGCAACGCTCCCAGCTTACCACGCAAATAGAACACTACGACAATCTTGCTGCACTGTTCGATGCGATGAAACGCATCAACACTATCTTGCTGGACCTTTCCCGCGATATGTGGACTTACATTTCCATGGATTACTTCAAGCAGCAGATCAAGGCAGGCGAGATCGGATCTTCTGCCATGCCGCACAAAGTAAACCCGATCGATTTTGAAAACGCAGAAGGAAACATCGGCATGGCGAACGCCATCTTCGAACACCTGAGTGCCAAACTGCCGGTGAGCCGCCTCCAGCGTGACCTCACAGACTCCACGGTGCTGCGCAATGTGGGCGTTCCGTTCGGGCACACCCTCATTGCTTTCAAATCACTGATGAAGGGATTGAACAAAATCCTGATCAACAAAGACGCCATTCACCAGGACCTGGAAAACAACTGGGCCGTAGTGGCCGAAGCTATACAAACTGTGTTGAGGGCAGAAGGTTATCCCAACCCTTACGAAGCCCTGAAAGAACTGACGCGCACCAACGAAAAAATCACGCAAAAAAGCATTCATCAGTTCATCGACACACTGAATGTAAATGATGCGCTGAAAGAGCGCCTGAAAAGTTTTACACCACATAATTATACAGGTGTATAAGCCTGTAAATCACTATATTTGTGTATGACAACATTGCAACTACAATCCCGTCTCGCCATGCTTCCCCCGGAGCGTCAGCAGGAAGCAATGGATTTTATTGAATTCCTGCTTCAGAAAAGTAAAAAAACAAAAGCAAAAACAAAAGCAAAAGCGGGGTTAGCTAAAGGCCTGATAAAAATGAAGCCTGGTTTTGATGATCCACTTGAGGATTTTAAAGATTACATGTAATGCGCCTGCTGTTGGACACCCACGCTGTAATCTGGTTTATTACGGCTGACCCGAATCTACCCTCTTCTACCAAAAAGCTGATTGAAGAAGCCAATTTACGCTATGTAAGCATGGCTTCCTTATGGGAAATTAGTATTAAGCATAGCATAAATAAACTTGAATTGGAAACAGACCTATCTAAGCTTTTCGATCTAATCATAAAATCAGGAATTGAAATTTTAAATCTTTTGCCTGATCATTTGCTTAAACAGGCACAACTTCCTCTTCATCATCGCGATCCCTTTGACAGGCTGCTGGTTGCACAAGCCATCTCTGAAAACCTTACCCTTGTTAGTTGTGATGAACATCTGAAATCGTACAACACTAAAATTATCTGGTAAAGTCAGTACCTTTGCCGCCCACAATGAAAAACTTTCTCTGGATATACCGTTACGTAAAGCCTTACTGGGTCTATGCCGTACTCAATATCATCACCAATATTTTTTCTGTTATTTTTTCTCTTTTCTCTATCGGCATGGTGGCACCATTCTTAGGCCTGCTCTTCGGAACGCAGCAATTGGAAACGCAATTGCCCGATAATATTTACAGCACATCGGGTGCGATCAAACTGCTCAATTACGGCATCAGCTATATGATTATCAATTACGGAAAAGCCAATGCACTGCTTTTTGTGTGCATCCTCGTTTCCACGATGATCTTTTTTAAAAACCTGTTCCGCTACTTAGGCATGTACTTCCTGGCACCCATACGCAATGGCGTGTCTATGGATATCCGCAATGAAATGCACCAGAAAGTGCTGCGTCTGCCACTGTCATTTTTTTCCAACGAACGCAGGGGAGACTTGATGGCGCGCATGACCAGCGACGTGCAGGAAATAGAATGGTCTATTCTCAGCTCGCTGGAATCCACGTTCCGTGACCCCTTCAATGTGATTGTATTTCTTATTGCATTGCTATTGATGAGCCCTCAGCTCACATTATTTATTTTTATCCTGTTGCCACTGAGCGGCGTCATTATTGGGTTATTGGGCAAAAGCCTGAAGCGTGATTCCGTAAAAGGACAGAGCATGCTGGGATTCCTGCTCTCCATCATGGATGAAACGCTCGGAGGGATACGTATTATCAAGGCTTTCACAGCAGAAAGATTTATTGACGATAAATTCAGAAAAGTCAACAACGATTACGGAAGACTGATGATCCGCATGTATCGCAAGCGGGACCTGGCTTCTCCGCTGAGTGAATTTCTCGGCGTTGTTGTGATGGTCATCGTCATGTGGTATGGCGGTAAACTCATTTTCAGCGGAAACTCAGGCCTGAAGCCGGATGCATTCATCGCTTATATCGCACTTTTTTCGCAGATTATCAATCCGGCCAAAGCCATTACACAGGCCTGGTACAATGTAAAAAAAGGTATTGCTTCGGCAGAACGTATCCGCGTGATCCTGGATTCGCCGGAAGTGATTGTGGATGCCGAAACCCCTGTTATCAAAACAGATTTCAACGATAAAGTAGCATACAAAAATGTCACGTTTGCTTACCGTAATTACGATAATGAACCGGTGCTGAAAAACGTCAGCGTCACCATTCCCAAAGGTAAAACCATTGCCCTTGTAGGACAGAGCGGCAGCGGGAAATCTACGATGGCCGATCTCTTGCCGCGCTTCTATGACATTGCCGAAGGAGAAATTACCATTGACGATGTGCCCATTAAACAGATCAGGCTGAAAGACCTGCGTGCACTGATGGGCGTGGTGACACAGGAATCCATTCTTTTTAACGATACCATTTTCAACAACATCGCCTTTGGTATTCCGAATGCGACGGAAGCCGATGTGATGGCCGCTGCGAAGGTAGCCAATGCACACGATTTTATTATGGAGCAGGAAAATGGCTATCAGACCAATATCGGCGATCGTGGCAACAAGCTCTCCGGTGGTCAGCGGCAGCGCCTCAGCATTGCACGTGCCGTGCTGAAAAACCCGCCCATCCTCATTCTCGACGAAGCTACCTCAGCCCTCGATACCGAAAGCGAACGCTTAGTACAGGATGCCCTTACCCGCCTGATGCAAAACCGCACCTCGCTGGTGATTGCACACCGCCTCTCTACCATACAGCACGCAGACCAGATCATCGTGCTGCAGAAAGGAGAAATACTGGAACAGGGCCGCCACGAAGAATTACTCGCCAGGAACGGCGCCTACCGCAAGCTCTACGATTTACAGGCTTTCGCGTAGTTTTTATTCCTTCCTTTTGTAATTTTACGCCTCATCATTACCGCTGCACCCATGAAGAAACAAGATACAACCCCCACCGAAAAAAGTATTACCACGACGCCTTTCCCGGCTTCGCAAAAAATATATATCCCCGGCCAGCTGCACAACATCAAAGTGGCTATGCGCGAGATCAGCCTCAGTCCTACAAAACTGCATAACGGTAAAGGCACAGAACACAATGCCAGCGTAACGGTTTATGACACCAGTGGCCCCTACACCGACCCCAATGCAGTTATTGATGTAAAACAGGGATTGCCGCGCCTGCGCGAACAATGGATTTTGGACCGCACTGACGTGGAACAGCTGGGTGACATCAGCAGTGAATACGGCCGTAAACGCAACAATGACAATAATCTTGACCACCTGCGTTTTGAACACATTAAAAAACCTTTGCGCGCCAAAGCTGGTCATAACGTGAGCCAGCTGCATTATGCAAAAAAAGGAATCATTACGCCGGAGATGGAATACATTGCCATCCGCGAGAACCAGCGCTATACAGAAGGCAAAGCCGGCGCGCAGCATCCCGGTGAAAGCTTCGGTGCCAATACACCCAAAGGCCTTATCACACCTGAGTTTGTGCGCACAGAAATCGCAGCAGGACGGGCCATTATCCCCAACAATATCAACCACCCGGAAAGCGAACCGATGATTATCGGCCGCAATTTCTTAGTGAAGATCAATGCCAACATCGGCAATTCCGCCGTTACCAGCAGCATCGAGGAAGAAGTGGAAAAAGCCGTATGGGCCTGCCGCTGGGGTGCCGATACCATCATGGACCTGAGCACCGGCAAAAACATCCACGAAACGCGCGAGTGGATCCTCCGCAACAGCCCTGTGCCCATTGGCACCGTACCAATTTACCAGGCTTTGGAAAAAGTAAACGGCAAAGCCGAAGACCTTACCTGGGAAATCTTCCGCGATACATTGATAGAACAGGCCGAACAGGGCGTGGATTATTTCACCATCCATGCCGGTGTGCTGCTCCGCTATGTTCCGCTTACAGCCAAGCGTGTTACAGGTATTGTAAGCCGCGGCGGCTCTATCATGGCCAAGTGGTGCCTGTCGCATCACAAAGAGAATTTCCTCTACACACATTTCGAGGACATCTGCGAGATCATGAAGGCTTACGATGTAGCGTTTTCATTGGGCGATGGCCTGCGTCCCGGCTCTATTGCCGATGCCAATGATGCTGCCCAGTTTGCTGAACTGGAAACACTCGGAGAACTTACCAAAATTGCCTGGAAGCACGACGTGCAGACCATGATAGAAGGCCCCGGCCACGTACCCATGCACCTCATCAGGGAGAACATGGACAAGCAGCTGAAAGAGTGCCACGAGGCGCCTTTCTATACGCTCGGGCCACTCACCACAGATATTGCACCAGGCTATGACCATATCACCTCCGGCATTGGCGCTGCCATGATCGGATGGTTTGGCTGTGCCATGCTGTGCTATGTAACGCCAAAAGAGCACCTGGGCCTGCCCAATAAGAAGGATGTAAAAGACGGTGTGATCACCTACAAAATTGCTGCGCATGCCGCCGATCTTGCCAAAGGCCATCCCGGCGCACAGCAGCGCGACAATGCGCTGAGCAAGGCCCGCTTTGAGTTCCGCTGGGAAGACCAGTTTAATTTGAGCCTTGATCCCGATACTGCCCGCGAATTTCATGATGAAACCCTGCCTGCCGAAGGAGCCAAAGTAGCCCATTTCTGTTCCATGTGCGGCCCCCATTTCTGCTCTATGAAGATAACCGAAGATGTACGCCAGTACGCAGCCTCTATTGAAAGCAGCGAAGCCGATGCCCTGGAAAAAGGCATGGAAGCCAAATCAAAAGAGTTTGCCGAACTGGGCGGAGAGGTGTACGTGAAGGAATAGCCTGCTTCACGTACTGCTTTCAGCGGCAACCAGCCATTGCCGCTGTAGGATCAACCCCTTTTGTAATTTCTACCCTTTATGACCATAAACAACCCTGCCTTACTGGCCGACGAAGCCATTGTAAGCAAAATTTACTATCTGCGGGAGCAGAAAGTAATGACCGACAGCGATCTCGCCGAACTTTACGGCGTCAGGACCATGCGATTGAATGAACAAGTGAAACGCAATGGGGACTGATTTCCTGACGATTTCATGTTCCAACTCACCGATGAGGAAAGCAAAAGTTTGAGTCGCAATTTGCGATATCAAACGATCCGCGTGGCGGTATGCGAAAACTACCATACACCTTCACAGAACAAGGTATAGCAATGCTTTCCCATCTGTTACAAAACCAAAAGGAATTAAGCCATCCTTTTGATTCTTATTGACTCCCCTTTTAAAATTCTAACCATTCCCCTATTCTAACACCATGAACATTAAAGTAAAAAAGTCTATTTGTGAAAAAGAGTTAAACACATTGTATATTCGTTGGACAGAACTGAATCAGCAAAGATCAGCGGAGAAGAGCATCCTGAAGCGTGATAAGATTGATGTGCAGATCAGGAGATGCGAGCGAAAACTCGACAAAATCACCTGTCATCTCGAAAAAATAAATTCCCTTCAAGCGGAAATAAAGCCAGTATTAACAAACATCCCGGCGCATGCCGGTAACAGAAAAATATCATGAAACTGATTATATTATCACCGGAAAATGATGTTCCCAATGAACAGGAAATTGTAAAAAACCTTTTCGGCGAAGGACTTCAATACTTTCACCTGCGCAAGCCGTCGTATGATCCTGACAGGATGAGTGCATACATCGAAATGCTTCCGGCGCAGTATCACAGCCGGATTACATTGCATACACATCATACATTAGCAAAACAATATCACCTGGGAGGAGTTCATTATAACAGCAGGCAACCCTTTCCGACTGTGGCAGAACAGGATACATTACTGCGCAAATCCTGTTCTGCACATTCTTTTCTGGAATTATTAAAAGTGAGCTCTTTCCCGCTTGATTATGTTTTCCTGAGCCCTGTTTTTGACAGTATCTCCAAGCAGGGACACACCGGCAATACAGAGTTTTCTGTATTGCATGCTTTCAGGGAAGATCATAAAAATTTGCCTCCTCTGATTGCCCTGGGCGGCATTACTGAACAAAATATTTCTTCAGCAGCAGCAATGGGATTCAATGGAGTTGCAGTACTGGGGAGTATCTGGGAGCAGGTTCACGAAGAGACACCAGTGACTGAAATTGTAAAAATATTCCGTGCACTGAGAACAGAAAGCGAGAAATATGAAAATTAAAAATCTTCCCGCTCCTGCTCAACTTCTGTTCCCACAGGCTTTTTAGAAAATTCTTCCGGAAAACTTTTTACAAAATTGCACCACTCACAATCTTTCTTGTTACAGCCTTTTGAAAATTCATGATTTTGAATTTGCTGCCAGGCAGTGTGAATCTGCGCTTTTACCATGCGTTCGTCTTCTGCAGTGATATAAACAGGTTCGTTGAAATAAGCGCCACTCTTGCTCTCAGGTTCTACAAAATCAAAACGTGCTGATTGCACTTTCCAGCTTTTCTGCGGGTAATTGTCGATGAGGATCTTATAGAACACCGCCTGTCTCCAGTAATCACCGCCATGCACTTCTTCAAATTTATCCGGATTGGGCGCAGGGCTCGGCCGCACTAATTTCTTCTTCGCATTGTCGTACTTACCGGTTTTGTAATCTACCACAATGGCCGTGTTCCCTTCAAATTCAATCTTGTCTAATTTACCTTTCAGCGGAATGCCATTCAGCTCGATGTTGCGCAGGTTGTGTTCTGTAACAGCTGTTTTGTTCCAGGTATGAATGTTCAGATCATAATACGGAGGCAGGATTTTCTCCCCGTATTCCAGCCTGCGTTTGTACTGCTCTTCTGTGAAATCCGCCTCCAGCCTTCTCATCTGGAAACGGAAATTACTCAGCATTTCCTGTTTGTCAGGAAACACATTGTTCCTGTTTCTCATCTCGCGGAAAAGCCAGTCCAGCGTAGCATGTACTGCATTACCAAAAGCAGCATACTCATTAATTGCCGAAGGCACACGAATTAATTGCGTATAGTAAAAACCTACAGGACATTTGAGATATGCACTCAGGCTGGTCGGGCTCATCTGGAATTTTTCGAGCAGTGAATCTATATAATCTTTCTCCGGCAGCAGCATCTGCACTTCATCTGCCAGCCGCAATACCTGGTATTGGTATTCCAGCACCAGTTCCTGGTCTGCATGGGTATATACGGATTTATCCAGGTCGAGCGCCTGCCGCACTTCTGTTACAAAGCGGCTTTCTTCTGTTTCTTTATTATCACGTGCTGCGTGATAACTAATGCATAAATGTCTTTTCGCACGAGTCATGGCAACATAGAAAAGACGGCGGTCTTCTTCTGTATCATCACCGCTTTGCATGATCAGTGTATCAGGAAGTTTATAGCTATTGTTAGGATTGCGGCTCTTCTCCCAGCGGTCAGCATTGCAACCCATCAGGTACACCGTATCATATTCAAGCCCTTTGGCAGCATGGGCGGAAATAAAATGCACACCATTTGCATCACTCTGCACTTTGTTAATGCTCAGCTCTATTCCCTCTGCCATCATGGTATCGAGCGTGTCGGTAAGCTGTTGAAGGTTAATCTTTACATGTCGCTGCGATTCGCTTTGCACATAATCGAAAAAAGTACTCAGCAATTGCATCTGCCACATGCGATCCGGCGCCTGCATGGCAAAAGCAAGAAACCCGCAGTGATTGATCACATATTCTACCAGGCTTGGCAACGTAAGGTTTTGCACCTCTTTGATACTGTCTTCCAGCCTGTCCGCTATTTTTTTGATGTCTTCAATGGCAGTATCAGCGCCAGGTTCCGGGAATAAGGAAGGCACATGTGCATGCGCTCTTGCCTGTATGTGTTCACGCCAGGTCACAGATTTTCCGCGTTTTTCTGTATTGGCACGATATATGTCAGCACTCAGTTTCGCCACTGACAACGGACTTATATTATATAAGTGATAATGGAAAATTTCAAAAAGAAAATGTTCGCCGCTATTGGGCAAACGTGTTTCAAAAGCCAGGTAATTCAACACAGTGATCAATTGCATGATCAGCGGTTCTTTCAGCACATTCACCTTGCGGCGGGCATTCACCGGGATCTGCTTCAGCTGTAAAAATTTGATGAGATTTTCAGCCTGCTTGTGACTGCGGTAGACCACAGCGATCTCATCTAATTTTTCACCATGTAATTTTGCCTCCATGATGCGGCCCGCAATAAAAGCTGCTTCCTGCACATCATTGGGAAAGGCCAGCACCTGTGGCTTTTCAGTAAGTTCCATCAAAGAAGGATTTGCCGAAGTGAGGTCTTTGGAAAATCCATCAATAAAACCAACCAACCTCTCCATGTTGTTCCCGATCAGCCCCTGTGCGGCATTCAGCACGGGCTGCGTGCTGCGGTAATTTTCCGTCAGCGCAATCACCAGTGTGGAAGGATATTTTTCCCTGAAGCGTAAAATATTCTCAATGTTGGCGCCCTGGAATTTGTAGATACTCTGGTCATCATCGCCCACCACAAACAGGTTGGGCTCATCCCAGTAACTGGCAAGTTTGAAAAGCAGCTCATTCTGCGCACCGCTTGTATCCTGGTATTCATCCACCAGCATGTACAGGAACTGTTCCTGGTAACGCAGCAGCAGATCCGGGTGCTGATCAAAAGCCTTCAGTACCCAAAGAATCATATCATTAAAATCGTAACGGTTATTGTTCCGCATCCGCGTTTCAAAGCGGGGATACTCATTGGCAGCAGCTTTCAGCAAAGTCATTTTCTCCACTTCCTTGTCGATGGCTGCCTGTTTGATGTCGCCGACCTTAATGCCTTTTGCCGCATTTGCTTTTTTATATACATACTCATCCCGGTTAGACAGATCTGCAATATAGCTGTCGGCTTTCTGGCAAAGCATTTCCGGCGACCAGTCCTCTTTTTTCATCATATCAAAAAGCGAAGCCATGCGGCCTTTTTCAAAATAAGCATCTGCGGCAAATCGCTTCAGCGGATGATCTTTGTCAAACTTATCAATGTGCTCTTTAAAAAACTGCACTTTTTCCAGGTCTGAAACCGGCTGTAAATCCCAGTTTCCGAAGAGGTGGCGGTTTTCCTGTATCACCATGTTACAGAAACCGTGAAAAGTATGAATATGCACACGGTGCGCAGCAGGACCAATGAACTCGCTGAGCCTGCGGCGCATGGCAATGGCACCGCTGTCGGTATAAGTAAGACAAAGAATGCTGTACGGCGGCGTATCGGTATTGAGCAGGATATTGCCGATACGTGCAGCCAGGATCTGGGTTTTTCCTGTGCCGGGACCGGCCACTACCATTACCGGCCCTTCCAGCGTTTCTACAGCCTGGCGCTGGGCTTCATTCAAAGAAAGAATTGTTTTTTGAAAAATAGTTATATAATTTTGCATTATTCTAACGAAGTATAAAGACGCATGAACTTTCTGCATCCGAAGGTAGCAGTTATAGACCTGATTTGGTATCTTGGGCCTACAAAAACTGCATAAACAGCAGTTTTTCGATGCCTACACATTTATTCAATATACGGGTATACGGAATATTAATTGCAGAAGAGCGTGTACTTGTGACGGATGAGTATAGAATGGGGCGCAGTATGACCAAACTTCCGGGGGGAGGTTTGCAGTTCGGCGAAGGCACCATTGATGCTGTAAAAAGAGAATTCCAGGAAGAGCTGGGAATATTGGTACAGGTGCAGAAGCACTTTTATACTACTGATTATTTTCAGCCTTCAGCATTTAATTCAAAACAACAGGTTTTAAGTATTTATTATATCGTGAGCACCGAAAAGCCGGGGTTTATTCCGGCAAGAACTGAAAGAAACAGCTTTGATGAAATCATTGACGGGGCGCAGATATTTCGTTGGGTGGCATTGAAAGATCTTACAATTGGTGAGTTTACATTTCAGATTGATCAGAAAGTAGCATCCCTGCTTATTGATCAGTACCGACCATAATTTATAAAAACATATTGGCATATTTCTTGTAATGAGCAGTGAGGAAATAAAAACTAAAATGAGCAAGCCAATTGCGGTGGACACAATAGAAGATGAAAAAGCTATTGAGAAACTGACCACTGAGCTACACCTAAAACAGCAACAGCTCAACTCCCTGTTGCAGATTTCTGAAGCCGTTAATCAAAATTTCACAAGACATCAGCTGCTGAGCATTTACGAATTTGTATTGCGCAACCAGCTGAAGATTAGCCGCACGCTTCTCTTCACGCATGATGAACAATGGGAACTGGCCCTTCATTATGGCGTTGACCACGACTTTACTCCGGGCTATTTTGCTGCAGGTCTCGTTTATACGGCTCCTGAGCAAATGCTGGAGATGCTGAACAACAAATTAGAATGCAAGTTTGAGCAGGTAATTCCTGTTTTCCACAAGAAAACGCCGCTGGCTTATGCTTTCTTAGGCCCCTGCACCAATCCCAACATTGACTTTAACGGCGATCTGCTTCCCTTTATCCAGACTATTACCAACATGGTGATGGTTGCCTTGGAAAACAAGAAGCTTTACAAAGATGCCGTGCAGCAGGCCGCTACCAAACGCGAGCTGGCACTGGCGGCACAGATGCAGAGCATGCTGTTTCCCGAAAAGCTGCCACAGGCAGAGGGGATTGACATGAGCGCCATCAACAAGCCTTATGAAGAAATAGGCGGCGACTATTACGATTATATCCGCGTCGGAGAGCATGAGTTCCTTACCTGTATGGCCGATGTATCCGGTAAAGGTATTGCAGCAGCCCTGCTAATGTCTAACTTCCAGGCAACACTGCGTGCCCTGGCCCGCAATGTGAATAATCTTGAAGACCTGATGGAGGCCCTGAACAAGACTGTGATCAGGAATGCCAAAGGGGAGAAATTCATCACCTGTTTTCTCTGTAAATTCAATGTGCAGACACGTCAGCTCGAATACGTCAATGCCGGCCATAACCCGCCCATTCTTTTAGGGGAAGACGGGGAAGTCACACTCCTGGAGGAAGGCACCACCGGCCTAGGCATGTTCGAAAAGCTTCCGTTTATGAGCAAAGGCACCAACCTGGCTGAAACCGGCAAGGAATATATTATGACCTGCTATACAGACGGCGTAATAGAACTGGAAAACGAAGAAGGCGAACAATATGGCCTGGAGCGGCTGATCAGCTTTGTGAAGGAAAATGCGCCGCATAAAACTTCTACCGAACTGCGCAATTCGCTGATGGAAGATCTTGATGCTTTCAGGAGCTCTAAACCTTATACCGACGATATTTCTGTACTGGCAGTAAAATGCCGGTTCTAAGCAGCAGGCTGTTTTTCAGTACCCTGCTTTCCTGTGTACTTTCTGTGATAAAGATCAATAGCCACAATAGCCGCTGAGAAGCCCCAAACGGGCACAGCGGCTTTGTCGGTATCAAGAAAGTTATTGAGCATGCCGTGCACAAAATAGGTGACAAGGCCCAGCAATAGCCCAAGTACCAAAGGCCTGAGTGATGACTTGCTGTCTAATTTCCCATACAGCACAATGCCGGTATAAATGATGGTGCATACCAGCGCCACCATAATGAGGAAGCCCATAAGCCCTTCTTCCGCCAGCGGCCCGAGGTATTCGCTGTGTGCACCACCCACTTCTCCAAAGTCTGTACTGATGATGGTCTTTTCGCTGAAATGCTGATACGGGCCATATTTAAACTTATACGTACCGGGGCCGAAACCCAGCACCGGTCTGTCTTTAAACATTCTCCAGGCACAGTTCCAGCGGTTGATGCGCTCCAGGTTGGAGGCATCGGTGGATACATTTGCAGAAGATTTGATATGCGAAAGGTAATCTGTGGAAGAATCCTGCTTGTTCGATTTCAGCATAATGCTGATCTGTGTGTGAAAAGCCGCATATCCCGCCACCAGTGCAATGGTAACAAATGCCACCGTGCGAAAACGGATGCGCAGGCGAATCAGCACATACACACCCAGGGCAATCACCAGGCTGAGCCATGCTGCCCGTGCGTATGACAAAACAATGGCCACCATAATCATTGCAGCCATACCACGTATCAGCAGTTTATTCCCTCCGGCATTTTTCTTCCCGGAAAGTATAAGTATAATGGGAATAAACAGGGCAATGGCCGCACCATAAGCTGTATGGTCATTATAGAAAGGAGTCATTACCCAGTGTGCAGGCTTTTCAGCAAAGAAATAGCGGGCGTGGTTCACTGTTGCATACGTAATGACCAGCACCAGGGAGAAAGCATAAAACAGGATAAAACGACTGATCATGTCTACCTTTCTGAATACCTGCAAGGCAAAAAAATACATGACTACAATGAACCAGAACTGCGCCATGAAACGCTTTACCGATACCAGCGGCATGGTACTGGTGAGGCTGGTAAAAAACATCCAGCCTAAATAAATCATCAGCATGATGGATACCGGGTGATTTAATATTTCTTTCGGGAAACCTCTTTCGTAAATCGTTTTCAATATCACCAGCAGCATTACGCCTGCCAGCAATGGCTCTACGGGAAGGCTGATACCGTAACCCAGCCCGATGTCGGAAATATTGATGGAAAGCGGTGTGAGCAGCGCAATAACGATCACAAAAAAATCGAGGCGATAGATCGCCATGAGTGCAACAGCTGCTACTACGGGCAGTCCCATTACCCAATATTGCTCAGCAATAATGGATGCACAAAGAATTACCAGATATATTGCAGCTGCAAGATATATCCACTTTATGCGGGTGTATGGAACGTCCTGCCCGGCCATGAATTTTTACGCAAGTTTTTTGCGTGCTTCAACAACAAGAATTCCGATAATGCCCACCAGCAGGGAGCTGACAATAGCCATGGCCACAATGAGCCAGCGGATAGGATATGCTTTTTTATCGCTCGGAAAAGGACGGCTGGCATAACTTACATACTGATTCTTTACATTGTATTCGGCAGTCTTTGTCGTGTATTCGTTCTCTATCTCCGCATATTTTCCACGGATATTCCAGAGCCGTTCTTTCAGGGAGAAGAATTCATTTCCCTTTGCATTCAGGTTTTTTACATACTGGCTGATATTGTCCAGTGCGCTTTTGGAAGCACCGCTGCCAATGGCATGCAGGTATTCCCTTGTAGCTGCAGTAGACTGTCCTTCAATATCAAGAATGCTGTAGGTTTGAGTAATTATGCTCCATGCTTTCTCCATGGAGTCGAGTTCTTTTTTTCGCTTCGGCAACAGGTGAGAAAGTACATTCAGCCGGTCGATCAATGAAATTTTCTGAATGGCATTCATTTTACTGTTCACCAGTTCCACGATGGAAGAAGCCATGTCTGAGGCTATCAGCGGGCTTTTATCGAGGGTGGTAATGCTTACCGATTCATATTCTGTTTTGGTGAATTTAATATTTTCATCAAAAGCAAGATTCACTTTGGTGATGTGGAACACATCTGCAGAATCGATATTGTATTGCTTGTAAAGATGGAATTTACTGATGACCGAGTCGCGGATATCCTGACCGTTGAGCATCTGCAGCAACTGTTCTGTAGTTGATTCCTCGCCGAAAGGTTTAAAGGCAATAGGATAAATAATGGCTTCCGACTTGAATTTCGGAGTGATCAGCAAAGAGCCGAGATAGCTGCCAACAGCAACAAGGCCGACGAATACCGCAAGCTGTTTGCGCCATTTGAAAATGGCTTTTACGATGTCTTCGCTGTTGGTTTTGGAGTCGAGAACATTCATCTTTTCCTTATTTATTGTATGCGTTTATTTTTCCGTCAATGAGCATGAACACGATAAGAGCAGCTATTTCCGTCACAAAAAATGCGATGATCACAATCAGGAAACGAAGCGGGTACGAGGGTTTTTCTGCTTTATAGGCATTGTTCACTGTAAACTTTGAAGGAATATTTTGTGTGGCATCCACGTATGCCTGGTTGTACTTGGCTTTCAAAAGTGTAAGCTGTTCTCTTTCCAGCTCGAGGATGGAGTTGAGCTGCAGGCTGCGGCCGCCGTAGCTGGCAAATGATTTAATGTCTTTGCCGATGGCCTTCACTTTTGCCTGTGCACCTTCCATACGTGCTCTCGTGTTCAGGTAAACAGTATCTCTTTCGTTGTGATAAGTCGCAATTACTTTCAGCTTGGCCTGCTCATTCACATAAGAAGAATAAGCCCTGGTATATTCTTCGCTCAGCATGCCGGATTGTGTCTTGTATTCAAACACACCTTTTTTACGCAGCATGTTGAGGGTATCTTCCATGGACTGCACCTGGGCAATTTTCTGCTGGTATTCTCTTTCTACAATAGCAAGACCTGCTTTGGCGCGCTGGCGCTGGATATTATTTTTTACCGTATCTAATCTTGATGCAATGTCATTGGCCATATCTGCCGCCTGCTGTGCATCTGCGTCCAGTACTTTTATCTCAATGGCATTGTATTGTGTTTTGCTGAAGCTCACATTGTGTTCATAATGTTCACGCAGTGCCGTAAGCGGATAGCGGCCGGTGCTGTCTATTTTATAATGCGCCATCAGGTGATACTTATGGATCACATAATTCATAATTTCATCTGATGCGAGGATCTGCAGCATCTGCTCGGCTTCTTCCTTTTCACCAAACTGCAGCATGTCCTGCTTGGGGCTGTTTGCATCCAGCAGGGCTTTAGACACAGAACTTGTGGTTGCGGGAAAGAATACGACAGATGATTCAAACAGGGGTGTAATAAAAAGTCTGCCTGAAAAAATATAGGACAGCAGTACTGCAAGCGCCCCCATCATGAGAAGCCCTTTGCGGTGTTTCATTATCACATCCAGCAACGAGGTGTTGCTGAACGAATACGCTTTATCTTCCTGCATGAATGTACTGCTATACTTTTACCATCCAGCCGAACTCATCATTGGTGCGGCCATAGCGCAGGTCTTTGAGATACCTGGATGCCCTGGCTGAAAAATGTTCGCTGGTAAGCTCCGGAAGTTTATAATCCACCCCTTCATAGCCTATTTCAATGATATTGGAGACTGTAGCCGCAGTACCTACACCAAACACTTCCTGTAAACGGTTATTCTTTAACGCATCAATAACTTCACCAATGCTGATCGGGCGCTCTTCCACCGGCAGCCCCCAATGACGGGCCAGCTGCAGCAGTGACTTGCGCGTTACTCCGTCCAAGGTGGTAGAACCCACAGGAGGCGTGGTCAGCACACCGTCGATTACCACCATAATGTTCATGGTACCGGCCTCTTCAATGTATTTGAATTCTTTGGCATCGAGCCAGATGATCTGGTCGTAGCCCTGCTCTTTGGCCTTGGTGCTGGGCTGCATGGCGCCTCCGTAGTTGCCGGCAGCTTTGGTACCACCTATGCCGCCCTGTGCAGCGCGGATATAGTGTTTCTGGGCAAGTGCCCTGAGCGGTTTGGAGTAATAAAGGCCCACGGGAGTGGTAAATACCACAAACCTGTAGGTATCTGATGCATGCACACCTACTTTTTCGTCGGTGGCAAACATGACAGGCCTTATATAAAGGGAACAGCCATCATTTGTAGGGATCCAGGCCTCATCCAGCTTTACAAGCCGGGGAAGCACTTCACTGAAAAGGCTTTCAGGAATAGCCGGCATACCCATGCGCTCTGCTGAATGGCACATCCGCATCCAGTTTTCCATAGGCCTGAACAGGGCAATATCGCCATTCTGAGCCCTGAAAGCCTTCATGCCTTCGAAGATGCTTTGCCCGTAATGCAATGCAGAAATGGTAGGATATAAAGGCATGGGGCCATAAGGCATCAGTTCTGGCTGCTGCCATTGTCCGTCTTTAAAATCAGCTACCAGCATGTGATCGGAATAGTATTTGCCAAAAGCGAGATCGTTAAAATCTACTTCTTTAATACGGCTTTGCTCAGCCTTCTTTATCTTAATCTGAGTATTAATAAGCATTTCGTATGTAATAAATGTGGAAACCCTCACCAATAAAGGGTCTTTTTTGAATATTGCAGGTAAAATCTATTGGTATACGACCGCAATAATATTGATTTTTTAATTGAAATGAATTTAATTTTTTATTGGCCCGGGCCGGGCTTTTTCAAAGATAGTTTTATTTAAAGAGATATGCTACAATTATCTTGCCTGCCGCCCTGTTATTGAAGCACGGCATCCCAGTCTTTCCATACGGCCTCGTATCCGCGGCTTTTCAGCATTTCGCTGATCTCCAAAGGGCTGCGTTCATCGCTGATTTCAAACTGCTCAAGGCTTTCAGCAGCGGCGGCATAACCTCCGGGATTGGTCCTGGAGCCGGCACTCATGCTGGTAATGCCTAATCCGACAATATGATTCCTGAACTTCTCACTTTCCCGGGTGGAAATGCTCAGCTCTACTTCTTCATTAAAAATGCGGTAAGCGCAGATCAGCTGCACCAGCTCGGCATCGCTCATCACCACTTTGGGCTCCAGCACCCCTTCTGCAGGGCGCAACCTGGGAAAGGAAATGCTGTATTTCGTCTGCCAGTATTTTTTCTCGAGATAGCTGAGGTGCATCGCCGTAAAGAAGCTGTCTGTGCGCCAGTCTTCGAGGCCTATCAGCACACCGAGTCCTATTTTATGAATACCTGCAAGGCCCAGCCTGTCGGGCGTATCAAGGCGGTAATAGAAATTTGATTTTTTTCCCTTGGGATGGTGCAGTTTGTAATCATCCTTATGATAAGTCTCCTGGTATACCAGCACTGTGTTTAAACCCAGCGGCATCAGTAATTCATAATCTTCCCTGTCAAGCGGCTGCACCTCCATGGCGATATGCGAAAAATGAGGCTGTATGAGCTTCAGCACATGCTGAAAATAAGGCATGCCCACGTGCTGGGTGGCTTCTCCCGTTACCAGCAACACATGATCGTAGCCCATGGCTTTCAGCACCTGCACTTCTTCCAGGATCTGGGCATCGCTCAGGGTGATCCGTTTTATTTTATTGTCAAGGCTGAAACCACAGTAGGTGCAGATATTCTGGCATTCGTTGCTGAGATACAGCGGTACATACATCTGCATGGTTTTCCCGAAGCGTTTCTGTGTAAGGGTGCGGCTGATATGCGCCATCTCTTCGAGATAAGGACGGGCAGCAGGAGAAACGAGTGCAGCAAAATCATCCAGTGAACGTTTTCCTTTTTTATAAAGCGCCTGTTCTACCTCCGCAGTTTTTTTTTCGCTGATCTCCTCCCTGATTTTGTCCCAGGTGCAGGCGTCGAACACTTCTTTGAAACCCATTGTGATTGCTTTACAGCGCAAAGGTAAGAAGATTAAACCCCTGCACTTATTCAAAATAGGTTATTTTATTACTTTAGCACGCTGTAATGAAAAAGAAGCTCATCGTCATTGCCCTGCTTCTGTCAGGTGTTCAGGGTTTTGCACAATATAGTGTCCGCGACTCATCCATCCGTTTTGTCATGCTGTCGGGCTCTCTGGCCGGGCAGGTCCCCGCAGGAGACATGGCAAAGCGTTTTGGTCTTAATGGCAATGTAGGCGTACATGTGCAGTACAAATCCAGGACCAACTGGCTGCTGGGTGCTGAAGGAAATTACATGTACGGCAATATGGTGAATTCTGCCGGCCTGCTTGACAGTATTTCCACGAGACAGGGCGGCTACGTGATCAACGATGATGGGGATTTTGCAGGTGTGCAGCTCTTCGAGCAGGGCTTTACCCTGATGTTCACTGCCGGCAAAATTCTGCCTGTATGGGCTTATAATCCCAATTCGGGCCTTACTGTAAAGTTTGGAGCAGGGGTGATGGAGCATTGGATCGGCTTTACAGGCATCGGCGGCGTGCCCCAGCTCAACGGCGAATACCAGAAGGGCTATGACCGCCTGACCAGCGGCTATTGCTATAGCGAGTTTATCGGCTATACTTTTTTCAGCAACAAACGGCTGATTAATTTTTTCTGCGGGCTGGAATTTTATGAAGGCTTTACGCGCAGCAGGCGTATCGTGGATTTTACCACCATGCGTTACGATGCAACCAAAAGAGGAGACTTTCTTTATGGCATACGTTTTGGATGGATCATTCCTCTGTATAAAAAAGTACCTAAAGACTACTATTACAACTGATGCCTTTCCTCTTCCTATATGGTATTGCCATCAGGCTCTATTACCTGTTGATCTGGTGTTCATCTCCTTTCAATATAAAGGCCAGGAGATGGATCAGGGGCAGAAGGGGCCTGTTTAAGGAAATAAAACGCAGGCTGGAAAATGACCAGGCGCCAAGGGTGTGGTTCCACTGTGCCTCCCTGGGCGAGTTTGAACAGGGTCGCCCCGTTATAGAGGCGTTCCGCAGGGAATTCCCCGAATATAAAATTGTGCTGACCTTCTTCTCTCCCTCGGGTTATGAGGCAAGAAAGGACTACGGCGGCGTTGACTATATCTTTTATGTGCCGCTTGATACGAAAGGGAATGCGAAGAAGCTCATCAGCTATATCAATCCCAAAGCGGCTTTCTTTATTAAGTACGAGTTCTGGTATCACATCCTTACACAGCTGAAAGCATCCGGTACGCCGGTTTATCTTATTTCAGCGATCTTCAGGCCTAAGCAAAGCTTCTTTATGCCTTACGGCAAATTGTTCAGGGAAATGCTGGGCTGTGTATCGCATTTCTTTGTGCAGAACGGGCAATCGGCCTACCTGCTGGAATCTGTCGGCATTACCAATATAACAGAGACCGGAGATACCCGTTTTGACAGGGTTTATGACATTGCCAGCCAGGCAAAGGAAGTGCCTTATATCGCTGACTTCAAGCAGGACCAGCTGTTGCTGGTGGCGGGCAGCACCTGGCCGGATGATGAGGCGCTGCTGATGCACGTCTTTAACCGTTTCCCGCAGCTGAAGCTTGTCATTGCCCCGCATGAAATTGACGAAAGCCATATTGGCCGGCTGATGAGCCTCTTTGAGGGTATGGCTGTGCTCTATTCTCAGGCGGGCAAAGTCAACCTTTTTAAAACACAGGTGCTGGTAATTGACAGTATCGGCTCCCTGGCCGCTATTTACCGCTATGCCGATGTGGCTTACGTGGGAGGCGGCTTCGGACGTGGCATTCACAATGTACTGGAACCCTCCACTTACGGCATACCCGTGGTATTCGGACCGCATTATCATAAATTCCAGGAGGCTGTGCGCCTGGTGGAACTGGGGGGAGCCTTCTCCTTCGCCCAGAAAGAAATGCTGGAAAATAAGCTGCTGGAACTCTTTTACAACGAGGTGATGCGTAAGAACGCTGCCTGGGCCTGCAAACAATATACCCGCGACGGCCGTGGTGCCACAGCCCAGATTATGAATCACCTTAAAACCGTGGGCATCAGCCGCTAAGGCATTTTACAAGGTTTTTCAAAAAAATTTTGCTGAAAATATCTTTCTATTTACCTTTGCGCTTCCATTGACCGATGGTGTAACTGGCAACACGTCTGATTTTGGTTCAGAAGAGTCTAGGTTCGACCCCTAGTCGGTCAACGAAATTGCTTAAAGCCCTCCGCAAAATTTTGCAGAGGGCTTTTCTATTTTTAGTAAAACATCTTCCTGCTACAGAGAATCGAATGTAATTCCGGGCAGGATTGCGAGAGAGCGAAGGTGCCTGCTTATCTATACTATTCACGAGCATTCAGAAATCCATATATCATAGAAATACCGACAAGAAAAATAATCGCCAATACCACCCTTTTAAAAGTTTTGTCTGAAATCCTGTTTAATATTAACTTTCCTGTATATGCACCGGCAGAAGCCATTACAAATAATACAGGGACATACCAGTAATATTGGCTTTCAAGATACCCGTTGCTGAGATATACAATACTTCTGCTCAGATCCACTACAAAATCAATGGCAGAGGATGTGCCAATAAACATTCCTTTCTTCAGATCAAATGCTGCCAAAGTAGCGCCTCTTACAGCGCCCCCCGTTCCGATCAGCCCTGCCAGGAAACCAGAAAGAATGCCACCGGCAATCGCATTAAAATTGGTGGGCTGAAGCCTGGCGTTTTTATATAAAAGAAAGGTGAGCGAAAATAATATTAAAAATATGCCCATGGCCAGCTGAGCATATTTTACATTAATCACTGCGTTCAGGTAAGCGCCCAGCAATACAAATAACACGCTGGGGATTCCTATTTTCAAGGCTAGTTTCCAGTGAATGTCCTTGCGAAATAAATATACCTGTGCAGAGGTGCTGAATATGTGAATAATTCCGGTTAATGCCAATGTTGTTTTAAAATCAAAAAACATTCCTGCAAGCGGCACAAAAAATACAGAGGAGCCAAAGCCACTCAGTGTCCCGACCAGTTCACTTATAAAAGCCAGCAAAAAGAAAAATACGGTCGCCATTTTTATTACAAATAAAATACATTATTTCTGGCCCGCTCGTGCATTTTTGGTTCTTCATCACCATAGCCCAGCGTGAGTGCCAGCACAATTTGTTCCTCTTTCGGTATGGGCAGCCTGGAGTAAATCAATGTCTGTTCCACATACTTACCCATTCCAACAGGACAAGTGTCCAAACCCATAGATTTTGCGGCCAGCATCATGTTCTGCGTACACATACCAATATCAATGGTAGCCCACTTATTGTCTTTGGGAGCAGAAATAAAGATGACTACAGGTGCCTCATGAAAAACAATATCTTCTATTTTGTAAAAATCCACCTGGTGTGTGTATTTAAATATACCTGCCCCATTTTTCAGGGCCTCGTCTTTATTCTGTTTCAGGTGGCTCATTTCCTTGGTGGCAGCCCAGCTTATTTCATTGGAAAAAGCCTGTATGTCTTCTTTACTGGTCAATACATAAAATTTCCAGGGTTGTTTGTTAATTGCTGAAGGAGCCATTCTTCCGGCATCAATGATTTGTTCTATATCGCTCCTGAAAACAGGTCTTGCACTATACTTTCTCAGTGCTCTTCTTTCATAAATCGTCTTTAATACTTCGTTCATTGTTTTTTCTACAAAAGAAGTATTAGCATGGCTAAAATGCTATGATCCACATCTGCGACATACATGATAAAAGTCATTTATGCCTGTGACGATGCTCATTCTCCGCCAGGGTGACGCAAACTAATTTTGGCTATGTCATTTAAATATGATAATGCTTGTTTTGGATTTAATGAACCATAATGAAACCTACTCTTTTCTTTATAAAAACAGTATTCCTGCTGCTGTACATTAACAGGCCTGTTAATGCACAACAAACCTGGACCCTGCAAGCCTGCCTGGATGAGGCATTAAAAAACAATGTGCTGCTGAACCAGGATAAGCTCAATAATGAAAATAACAAAGTGAACCTGGAGCAGGCAAAAGCCAACAGATATCCGAATCTCAATTTCAGCGACAACCAGAATATGGCCTATGGGCGCTCTGTAAATCCTGTTAACAGTCAATACATCAACCAGAACAATGCCAGCAACAGTGCTGCATTGACCAGCAGTGTGCTTTTATTTTCGGGCGGGCAGAATAATTATCGTATACAGCAGAATCAATATACTTATGACGCCGGCAATGCAGATATAGAAAAAGCAAAAAATGATTTATTGCTGAATGTATTGTCAGCCTACCTGCAAATATTGTATGCTTACGAAGCTGCAGACATAAGCAGGCTGCAGGTAGAGGCCACTGCTGCACAGGTGGAGCGTGCACAAAAATATGTGGACGCCGGAAAGTTTGCTATTGGTAATTTATACATTGTTCAGTCGCAACTGGCTGCAGACAAATCAGCACAAGTGGATGCAGAATCTAAGCTGACAATTGCCAAAGTAGCTTTGATGCAATTAATGGAGATGCCTGTCGCTTACGACTTTAATATAGAGCGGCCGGCACTGGCAGAACCGGCATTGCAGGCTGCTAATACCAGCACAGCTATTTATGAAGCTGCTTTCAAAACGCTTCCTGAAATTAAAAGTGCATCGCTCAAAAGCAGCAGTGCCGCAGCCGGGGTGAAACTGGCAAAGGCCACGCTGTGGCCGCAACTTACACTGAATGCCGGACTGAAAACCGGTTATTCCAGCGTGCTTAGTCTCGTCTCTTACCAAACCAGCAGCCAGCAGGTTCCCATCGGTTACCTGCAAAGCAATCCCACAGAACTTGTTATCGGAAAAGTTTACAGCACCAGCTCACAACAGCAGGACTATCCCTTCGACAGGCAGTTTCGTGATAACTTCAGTCAATACATCGGCATTGGTATGAGCGTTCCCATTTTCAACAATTTCAGTGCAAGAAACAATATGCAGAAAGCAAAAATAAATCTTGAGTATGCACAGTGGGAGGAAAAAAATACGCGGAATCAATTAAGAAAAACTATTGAACAGGCTTACACAGATCAGCTTACAGCAGCCAACCAGTATAGCGCGGCCAAAGAACAACTGAAGTCGGAGGAACGCGCCTATATGGATATGAAAACAAAATTCGATGCAGGTGTGGCCAATGCAACCGATTTTATGATAGAAAAAAACAATTACAACAAATCACTACAAGCTTTACTGCAGGCCAAATACAATTACATCTTGCGGATAAAGATCATTGATTTTTATATGGGCAGGCTCAATACGACATGGCAATGATGAAAAAACACAAACTGATATGGATATTGTCGGGCATTGCATTGCTGGCAATTGTTGCAGTCTATTTTTCTGCATCAAAACAAAAAACAAAAAACTACAACTGGCGCACAGCCCTGGTGGAACAAGGCGATCTGCGCGTGATCATTACCGCTACCGGCAATGTCAGCGCGGATACCAGTGTGGACGTAGGCACACAGGTATCGGGCATTCTCACCAAACGGTATGTGGATTTTAATTCTGTGGTGAAAAAAGGTCAGTTGATTGCATTGATTGACACGACCACTTTGTATGCCGCTGCAAAAGATGCGGAAGCCAATGTGGCTAAAATAAAATCTCAACTGGATGAATACAAACGCGAACTTGATCGCACCAAAATGCTGTTTGATAATAAAGTAGCCGCACAGGCAGATTACGACCAGGCGCTTACCAGTTATGAAACAACCAAAAGTCTGTTGATTTCAGCAGAAGCACAGCTTTACAAAGCAGAAATAAATCTGCGGTATGCGAAAATAAAAGCACCGATCAGTGGTGTGGTAGTAGCAAGAAATATTGATGAAGGGCAAACAGTCATTGCCAGTTTCAATACACCGACACTGTTTACCATTGCCAATAATCTTCGCAAGATGCAGGTGCAGGCGGATGTGGGCGAAGCAGACATCGGCCAGGTAAAAGCTGGGCAACAGGTAAATTTTACTGTAGATGCTTACCCGGATGAAGTCTTTGCCGGCGTGGTGGAGCAGGTTCGCCTGCAACCTGTCATTATTCAGAACGTGGTTAATTATGTAGTGATCGTAGATGCGCCGAATCCTGAACTGAAGCTGATTCCCGGCCTCACGGCCAACATCAATATCCTGGTGCAGGAAAACAAAAATGTATTGAAAGTTCCTTCCAATGCCATCAATTTTACGCCTCCGGAAGAATACCTGGAAAGCAGCGCTGCCATCCCTGACAGCAGCAAAAAGGAATGGCTGAACAAACTGGTGCAGAACAGCCAGAAGCTGATCGAGAAAAAAGCGGATCCCGCAATGGCTTACGTTTGGGTAAAAAAAGAAAATGACATTATTCCTGTGCGGGTGAAAAAAGGCCTGACAGATGGCGTGTTTACAGAGGTAAGCGGCGACCTGAAAAAAGAAGATGAAGTGGCAATCGGACTGAACAAATCGCAGGCAAGCACGGTTTCTTCAAGCGGAACACAAAATCCTTTTATGCCTAAAATGCCTTCACGCAAACCCCGCTAAATGGAACAGCCACTGATATCGGTAAAAAACCTGGTGAAAACCTACCAGATGGGTGACGTGAAAGTACAGGCGCTGCGGGGCGTAAGCTATGTGGTAAACAAAGGTGATTTTGTAGCCATTATGGGTGCAAGCGGTTCAGGCAAATCAACATTCATGAACATATTGGGTTGTCTTGACAGGCCCACTTCCGGCGAATATTATATTGATGGCGTTGATGCACTGCAGCAGAATAAAAATGAACTGGCTGAACTGCGCAACAGGAAAATCGGTTTTATTTTTCAATCATTCAATATCCTGCCCAGAACATCGGCGCTCGAAAACGTAGAACTGCCCTTGTTGTACAACAACAACGTAAATTCAAAAGAGCGGCATGAACGTGCCGTCCAGGCATTGAAATCTGTAGGACTTGAAGAGCGCATGCACAGCATGCCCAATCAATTGTCGGGCGGGCAGCAGCAGCGCGTAGCCATTGCCAGGGCATTGATCAATAATCCATTGGTGATTATGGCCGATGAGCCTACCGGTAACCTGGATTCGCGCACCAGCTATGAGATCATGAATATTTTTCAGCAATTGAACGCCAGGGGGATTACCATTGTCATGATCACGCATGAGCCCGATATTGCCCAGTTTGCACTAAGCAATGTAATTTTCAGAGATGGGAAAATTATTGCTGATCATCCTGTAAAAAACAGGCTGTTTGCTGAAAATGAATTAAAGAAAATGCCTTCGCATGTAATTGATACTGACATAAAATGAAACTGCTGAACCTTATAAAAATATCCTATCGTTCGCTGAGCAAGAACAAACTCAGGACGCTGCTGACCATGCTGGGAATAATTATCGGCGTGGCATCTGTTATTGCCATGCTGGCCATAGGCGAAGGTTCCCGGCAGAATATTCAATCGTCCATTGCCTCACTGGGCACCAATACCATTATGATTTTTCCAGGCTCTGCCAATACCGGAGGCGTGCACGGAGGCGCTTCTTCCATGAGCACATTAAAAGAAAGCGATGTAGATGCCATTGCGCTTCAATGCGAACTGGTAAAAACCATTTCACCGGTGGTAGTAAAAAGAAGCCAGGTAATTGGCGGTACCGAAAACTGGAATACCACCGTTTATGGCGTGCTCAACAGTTATTTCAGTATCCGGCAGTTAAACATAGAAAGTGGCATGAACTTCACTGCTGCCGATGAGCGCGGAGCGGCTAAAGTGTGCGTGATCGGCCACACGGTCATCACCAATCTTTTTGGCGAGCATGCCAATCCTATCGGGCAGACAATCCGGATCAACAGTATTCCCTTCAGGATTATCGGTGTGCTGGAACCCAAGGGCCAGAATACTTTCGGGCAGGACCAGGATGATATGATCATTGCGCCTTTTTCCACCGTGCAAAAAAGAATGCTTTCCGGCAATTATGTAAACAGCATTTTTGCTTCGGCCCGTTCGGAAGAAACCATGGCAGATGCGGTGGATGAAATATCACACATCCTGCGGCAAAAACACAAACTGGCAAGCACTGACGACGATGATTTTACCGTGCGCACCCAGCAGGACATTGCAAATATTTTTGGTGCAATCTCCAAAGTGATGACCATATTGCTGGCCAGCATTGCCAGCATTTCACTGCTGGTAGGTGGCATCGGCATCATGAATATAATGCTGGTATCTGTCACAGAACGCACTCGCGAAATCGGCATCCGCCTGGCCATTGGCGCCAAAGGCCGAGATGTGCTGGTGCAGTTTATGATCGAAGCTATTTTTATCAGTTTTATTGGCGGATTGATCGGCGTGCTGCTGGGCATTGCTGCATCCGGTCTGGTGGCTCATTTCGGCGGATGGCCTGTAAGCATCACCGTATTCTCTATTGTTATTTCTTTTCTCTTCTCCGCCTTTGTCGGCATCTTCTTTGGCTGGTATCCCGCCCGCAAAGCTGCCGCGCTTGATCCGATTGATGCGTTGCGGTATGAGTAAAATTCTCATTTAATAAAACATCCCCGGATAGAATGATCCGGGGATGTTGCTTACCAGGTATAGTAGCTATACCTGTAACTGGAAAACACTGCCAGTTTACCTCTGAATAAATAATTTTTGTCTGCCTGTCAGATGCTGAGACTTAATTTCGGCCACGTATACACCATTACTCAAATCTTCGATATTAATTTGTTGTTGATTTTGTTTAAGTATTTCTTTTTTCACTATTTCTCCAAGCGCATTATAAATATTCAAAGTAATGTAGTCCCCGTTGTTGTTGTTAATATTAAAGGTAATCCTGTCTGAAGAAGGATTAGGATAGATATTAAACCCAAAATTTTCCGGGCTTACTTCCTGAACAGCAGTCACAAATCCATTGAAACTCAAATTGTCAATGTATAAAACCGATTCAGCGTGTTGAACATATGCTCTTGTTACAAAAAATATCGTAGCTGAATCCGGAACATCCGAAGTACTGTAGGTCATGGGGATTTGTAATGGAGTCCAATTTGAAACAGTATTAGTAGTTCCATACACCGGATTGCCTATTACAACTCCATTCCTGTAAAAAAATACTTTGGCAATCATCGTATCTCCCCCGGAAGGAAAATATTTAAAATATAAATACAAGGCTGCTGGTCTGTAGTTAATTGCAAAAGAAGGCTTCGGTATCGAACTGATCATGGGATCAAATTGGTCATTGCTAATGGCAATACCTACTACACCATTCGCAATATCCGGAGTAATCTTCATGGAATATTGCCCTGTTCCTGCCGGATAGCTCTCCGCATTTTTTGTTATTGAAAATGAATACGCGTTATTTTTAGGCAGCGAGCCCACCCACAAATCAGGCTTTTCATAAATATAATGTGTGTAATTATCTTCATAAGCTTCCCATGTTTCAAATCCACTGTTCGGAATTTGTGCATTGGTTTTAATTGCCATAGCCATCAGGGCAGTAAGGATAAATATATTTTTCATTTTATTTTTGTCAGTGTTTACAGTGCTGACGCAGCACTTTTAAAGTATTTATAAAAGTTATTTTTACAGCTTTCTCTTTTTTATTTCTGCCAGGATTTTTTCCGGTATGGGCCTGCATGAACAGTGTTTACTGTGCTCCAGGTGCCAGTGAATACGTTGCTCAAGAGTGGCATTTTCGGGCATTCTGTGTGTTTCATGCCACTTCTTATTTATTTTCATCATAAGTGTTTTACGCTTATTAACCAACATTGCATGATGCTGACAAGAAAGCCCCGGCTGTTGAACAAACCGGGGCTTACTTTCGTGCCTGCGGATTATTTTTGACAATGCTCATCTGTGCAATGCTCACGCATAAAAGGTAATCCGCAGCTCCCATTATGTGAGGGACCAAAATGTTTATCGCCGCATTGGCAATGATGGCAATGGCAGTGATCCTGTCCGCTGCAATTTCCTTTACATCCGCAGTGCGGGCAGATACATTTTCCCTTTCCGCATTTTCCTTCCTGTTCTTCTTTTGCCATCAGCTGCAATAATTCATACATCATTTTACCTTCCGGGGTGGAGGGTTTGTGAAAATGTATTTTTACTACTGTGTATGTTTCTCCTTCCTTTACAAAGGATTTAATTACCATTACATTGCTGATGGAAGATGCATTGATACCAATCCAGTGAGACAGGTCACCTTTTTTGGCAAACAACACTTCATTCTCCCTGGTTGATTTTTTAACAATTCCTTTAATGGCAAAGGATGGCTTGAGCGTGTCCGATTGCAGGTGATCGAAGAACTCTTTAACACTGAGTGATTCCATGATTTTTGATTTTTAGTTTGACAATATTATTTGAACAGTTCAAAAATATCCTGACCGGCATTTTTCTGAAATGACAAAGATCATTCCCGCTATTGACGCTTATCATGTGCATAGGGTGTGAGCAGATTTACTTTTACACCATAAACAATTTAAAAAAACACTGTTATGGAAATCCGCACAATCAGCACGCTGCACAATGAGCACATGCAATGGTTAAACCTCCTTGAATTTTACAAGGACGATATTAAAATTCTGCAAAAACGCATTGAAGAGGTTGCAGCCAGAAATTCCGACAAAGAGGTACTGGCCTATATAGAGCACTTTCAGAATATGCTCATCATGCAGAAGGAAAAAATTGATGAATTGTCGCATGACATCAGGGATCACGAAAAGTACCTGTCGCAAAAAGTGGATGTAAGCCACAGCAAAGGAGGCAACCAATCGGCACTCGACCATCCTGAGCACAGGCAGAAAATAAAGGATTTTGAAAAGTCCTTCGCTGATATGCGTCTTGAATTGCTTGCGTTTGCCTCCAGGTGGATGTAATGGTAGGCTTCCATGAAAGCAGAACACCAAAAAGAGGCTCCGGTAATTTATTCTGACAAAGCTTTTGCCATGCAGGACATACCTGCAGGCGGGCATCCTGAGCACGGCAGGGATATTGATATCTGGGTACAGAAGTATGATGATATCTTCTCCAAATTTGATCCAAGACCTTATTCAGAAAGGCTGCTGTCAGAAGATTTTATCCGGGAGCTGAAACGTGTCTGCCGTGAAAGTGATGAACATATCAATTGTCTCCGCTTATTGGTAGCACCTTCCATACGGAATGAAATTAATGAAGTGGTAATCAGTAAACGTTTGCACTTTCATTTCAAACGTGGTTATTCAAAAATTCACCAGGAAGTTAGAAAGGCCCGCAGAAGAAGTGTGCTGATGATAGCCGCAGGATTATTGTCTGTAATGGTGGCCACTTATATCAACACCAAAAAATCAGGTAATGTGCTGCTGAGCTTATTGCTGGTGGTGCTGGAACCGGCAGGCTGGTTCCTGGTCTGGACGAGCTTTGACCAGTTTTATGCAGTTTCAACCAGTATGCATGCTGATGCGGAATTTTACACCAAAATGGTGAAGAGTAAAATTGATTTTGCAAATAGTTAAAAAAGATAAGCATGAAAATGAGCAGGACTATCTTTATTGTATTTATTTCTCTGGCCGCTGTATTTACATTACGCTACTGGTCGGATAATAACAGGATAACTGAACAGGTAAAGAAAAAAATAACCCGGCGCATGGAAGAAGGTATGCTGGACAGCATGAGTATTACCCGCACTTTAGAGTGCATGCATATGCCTTCATTTGTGCAACAGCTGTATAGTAAAAACAAAAATTACCCGCTGTGGTTGAATGACAATGGCTTGTTACCCCAGGCCGACAGTTTATACAACTTGCTAAAAAAGTGTGACGAGGATGGATTGACTGCCGACAGTTATCATTTTTCATTTATACAAAACACGCTGGCTACGCTCAATAAAAACGCTTTTAACACCATGCATGCACAGCAGCTGGCTGATATAGACCTGATCTTTACAGACGCGTGGCTGAGCTATTCCACAGATCTTGCTTTGGGAAGTGTGCATGATTCCGCTTACAATGTCTATCGCAGCAACAGGCTGTCAGCAATGGCCCTGCCAGATGAGCTGTATACAGCACAACAAAGTAATTACCTGTCACTGCTGGCGCTACGCCTGCGGCCTTCCAATAAAATGTACCTGGAGCTGAGAAGAAAACTGGCCATATACAGGGCTATCCAGGCTAAAGGCGGCTGGGAATATTTCCCCGATTACTATTGTTTTAAGCCGGGCGAACAAAGCGCCATGATACCTGTTTTGCGCGAGCACCTTGCCAGTCTTGATAATACACACACTGCTTCCGACCTGTCCAGCATGGTATATGACAGGAAGCTGGAAAGAGAAATGAAACGTTTCCAGGCCAACAACGGACTGGAAGCAACAGGTATGGTGAATGCTGCCACAGCGAAGGTGCTGAATGTAAGCGTAGATGAACGCATCATGCAGATTGCCCTGAACATGGAACGTTTGCGCTGGTTGCCCACAGAATGGGCCGCCGACCGGATTGTAGTTAATATTGCCGATTTCTCGATGAAACTTTATCAGCACGATACGCTGTGCTTTCATACCCGGGCCATCGTGGGGCAGCCTTACAGGCAAACGCCGGTATTTAGTGCCAGTCTCACTTATATGGTGTTGAATCCTTATTGGGAAATTCCCGCCAGGATTGCCAAAGAAGAAATATTACCTGCTCAGAAAAAAGATGCTGCGTACCTGGACAAGCACCACATCAGGGTTTACAGTGTACACGATAATGAAGGCATTGCCCTGGACCCTGATAGCATAGACTGGAAACACTTAAAGCCTGAAAACTTTCATTATTACCTGCGCCAGGAGCCAGGCCCCTGGAATGCATTGGGCAGAATTAAATTTATGTTTCCCAATAAATTCAATGTGTATATGCACGATACCCCGGAGCAGGCGTTATTTACCAAAACAATACGCACATTCAGTCATGGTTGTATCCGTATAGAAAATCCCATGCAGCTTGCGCATTTGCTATTGCCTGACGACTCTTTATGGACCAGCAGCAGGATAAATGATATAATAGAACAGGAAATGACTTTGATCGTGAGTCTGCCCAGAAAAGTTCCGGTGTATATAACCTATATGACCAGCTGGGTGGATGAAGAAGGACATTTACAATTCCGCAAGGATGTTTACGGGCAGGACAAAATAATGAGAACGCTTATAGAAGATGAGCGTAATTCCTGCAGAAGCCCTTTTATTATGGCTTCATGGTGAAAATTGCCTGAGCAAATCCTAAATTATTTTACTTTTCAAAAATCATGGTCTGATTTTTGCGAACCGTTTTAAGTTAACCCAAATCGATTCCATTTTTCAAAAATCTGACCATGAAAAATAAATGCCTATTGGTTGTTGGCGATGACGCTGCATCCGATATTTTACTTATCCGGAAACTGAATGCCAGTTTCTTTCAGGTGCATGAAGCAGGTACAGCCTGGAAAGCTTTAGCCCTCATTGAGCAAAATGAATATGATCTTATTATCAGTGAAATTCAGCTCGGCGATATGTCTGGAATATCGCTTGCTTCCATTGCTCAAAATGTGTACCATCAAAACCAGCCATTCTGGTTTATTTCTTCCAGGGCAATGAACCATCTGAAAATAGGCCATATCATTTTGGAAAAGAATATTAATTTTTTTCCAAAACCATTTGATTATGAAGCGCTGCTGAATCAGCTCTCTATCTTAGAGAATCGGGGTGCAGCTTCTTTTGAATAGCCTGTTTCTGATTCGCTTTCTTCCTGAAATAAGCACGGAATAAAAAATTATGTTTCAGGGCTTCCATGTTCTCGTTGAAACCCTGGCTTCCACTTCTGATATTCTCTACGCTTTTATTAAGGTTATGCACTAAGGAGGTGTCTGTTAACAGGGTTCCAATCACTCCTTCACCATGATTTACCTTACCTGCAATTTCATGAAGATCGCCGGTAATCACAGCTACCTGGTCGCTCATCAGGTTTACACTTACGATGGTTTGTTTCAGTCTTTCTGAAAATGCAGTATCTGTAATTAAAGCTCCCAGCGAACCCTTCCCGGCTTTTACACGCTGCACAATATCGCCCAGGTCGCCAGTAATAATGGCCGACCTGTTGCTGGTAAGCCTTATATCCACTATAGCTTTTTTTACATTGTCAGACATCACGGTATCCATCAGCAGACTCCAGAGAGAATTGCTGGCACTGATTTTCCGCGTAATATTTTTCAGGTCACCCGTAATAACCCTGATATTATCATTGGTTGTATTCAACGTGCGCAACATTTCATCGCTTTCTATCGGCTGCAATGTGGCAATGGTATCGCCTTCTGCCAGGACAGGCGAATGATCCCTGGCAGAATTAATATTTACCAGTTTGTTGCCCATCAATCCATCGGTGCCAATACTGGCCACAGCCGTTTTACGAATATATTTCCGGATGTGCTCTTCCAGCACCATTTCCACATTTACCGTAGAATCGCTGGTTACCTGAATACTTTTTACTGTACCCACAGTAATGCCTGCAAACCTGACATTGTTTCCCGGCACCAGCCCGTTCACATTGTAAAACCTGGCGCTGATTCGAAATGTTGTGCCAAATATATTTTGTTGTTTACCAATAAAGTAAAAGGCCACTAATAACAGCACAGTGCTGACCAGCACAAACCCTCCCAACTGTATATTCCTGTTAATATCTTTCTGCATGGTTTTTATTCAAAGAATTGTTTTATCTGCGTGTCTGTTGACTTTTCCAATTCAGTATAAGTCCCTTTTGCATAGCAACGCCCGTCAATGAGCACTGCTACTTCATCGGCAATCATTTTCACACAATTCATATCATGTGAAATAATAATAGCCGAGGTTTTGTAACGGGATCTGATGTCCAGCATCAGCTCACATATCTCTTTGCTTGTAATGGGATCCAGGCCGGTCGTGGGTTCATCATATAAAATAATTTCAGGCTTTAGTATTAAGGTCCTGGCCAGCGCGATTCGTTTACGCATACCGCCTGAAAGTTCAGCAGGCATTTTATCAATAGTGTGGGCCAGGCCCACCTGGGTAAGCACCTCCATCACCAGGTCGTTTATTTTATTCCTGGAAATATTAATCCAGTGCCTCCGGAGTGGAAACTCCAGGTTTTCCCTTACTGTCATGGAATCATAGAGTGCATTGCTCTGAAATAAAAACCCGATTTTTGCCCGTATTTTATCAAGCTCATGATGATTCAGTTGTTTGATATTGTTGCCCAATATGCTGATGGAGCCTGCATCCGGCTCAATCAAACCGATAATACATTTGATAAGCACAGATTTACCGGAGCCTGATTTGCCAAGTACTACCAGGTTTTCCTCTTTCTTTAATTCCAGGCTGAAATTATTAAGCACTGCATTACCATCAAATGATTTGCACAGCCGGCTTATTTTAATGACTGGTTCAGCTTGTATTTTCGGCTCTTTATCCATCGGTTCTCCCTGTGCGCTTTTTTTAATATATTCCCAGGATGTCGGTTACCTGAACAGCAATAAAATCGATAATGAAAATGAGAAGTGAAGAAATAACCACTGCGGAATTGGCCGATCTGCCCACGCCTTCGGTTCCTTTACTTGAATTGTATCCTTTATAACAGGCAATTATACCAATGGCAAATCCGAAAAAAAATGTTTTGGTAATAGAGGGGATCACATCGCTGAACGTAAGCGCCTGGAACACCTGGCTCCAGTATAAATCCCAGCTTACTTCGCCATTTTTGGAAGCTCCCAGAAATCCACCGTAAAGAGAAATACCATTTGAAAGGATGGCAAGGATAGGTAATGTGAGGGTTGTTGCCATAACCCGGGTAGCAACAAGATAATTGAATGGGTTGGTTCCTGATACTTCCATCGCATCAATCTGCTCTGTTACTTTCATCGAACCTAACTCGGCACCAATTCCTGAAGCTATTTTTCCCGCGCATATCAGCCCTGTGATAACCGGCGTAATTTCCCTGATTAAGGAAACAGCTATCATTCTTGGCAACCAGGATTCCGCACCAAACTGTACCAATGTGGGCCGTGACTGCATGGTCATAACCAGGCCCATAATAAATGCTGTGATGCCCACTAATGGGAATGACTTATAACCAATAACAAAACATTGCCTGAAGAATTCGGCAAATTCGTACCTGGGTTTCAAACCTTCGCGAAGGAATCTTGCTGTAAAACGGCAGATGTCGCCTGTTTCAAACAGGAAGCTGCGGATAGTACCTGGCTTTAAATAAGTGGAATTAACAGACATGAGCAATTTGTAATTAATACAATAAAAGTACCTATAGCATTTTTTCTTAACACTGACAGAAATCATACATGCGTATGATATTTATCCAAATAAAAAACCCGAACCTTACGGGATTCGGGCTTGTGGAGATGAAGATCTTACGGGATCAGCATCCATCAGGAAATCCTGATTTCCTTTTTGGCTTTGGATATGGCCTCTTCCTTTTTGGGCAGTGTGAGCTTCAGCACTCCGTTTTCACATTTAGCCTCTATCTGGTCGGCCTTTACTGTTTGCGGCAATTGGAAAGAACGTGAAAAGGAATTGTAGGAGAATTCGTGGCGGGTGTATTTTTCGTCATCTTCTTTCCTGTCGGTTTCTGTTTCTTTTTCTGCGCTGATGGTAATAATGTTGTCCTCCACTGCTACTTTAATGTCTTTCTTGTCCATGCCGGGAATGGCCATTTCAATTTTGAATGATTTGCCATTTTCAGTGATGTTGGCTGCTGGCACGCTCAATGAAGGAAAGCGCCTGAAAGCAGGGAACAGGTCATCATTAAAGAACCTGTCAGTGTCAAAGAAATCCGAGAAGATAGATGGCAGCGTGTTTCCATTATTTCCGTTACCATTTTTTGTTGTTTTTACGAGTGACATAATTTAAGCCTCCTGATTTTTATTTGGTTAATATTTGTTTGAATTACAGGACAAAAATATTGCTGAACTGCAGGGAGAGAAATGATGGATGTCATATAACCGCATGACAGATATCAGTTACCTGGAAAACAGCCATGCTCCTATATTTGACCATAAATTTTTTCCTTCGCTTTCTTTTGCAGATGTGAAAATTCCGTCAAAGAAATTATAAACCCCGCGCATATTGTTGAACTGCGTCTTTATATTTTCCGCCTTATAGCTTATCAAAAGCCCCTCACGCTGAGCAGCGTCATCCAGCCGTTGCAGTTCTGCCTGCAAATCTTTCCGGTTTCTTATTTTATTGCTGTTCTTCATTTTTAAATATTGCTTTAATAATCATATTCATGATTGGTTTTTTAACCAGCTGGTTGGTGAATGAACTGAGCAGGATAAAAAATAACACATAAAAACCTGCTGTAATGACGAAACCCATATACACGCTGTTGAAACAGTAGTTCAGGTAGAAGCCCAGCGCCAGGCCTATAAACAGAATGGTGAACATGGCCAGCAGCACCAGGATAAGAAAGGAGAAAAATGTAGAAAATACATCAGATAATTTTTCTACGGCTTTCAGTTTGTAATACTCCGCTCGCAGCAGGGCGTATGTTTTTATATGTGACAAGAGCTGTATCATCGTGGCAGGTTTTTAATCATAATCAGCGCTGTTTTGCTGAGGCTGTGCATTGCGCCATTCCTCAATAGCTTTCTTCACTTTTTCAGCCAGTTTTTTCCTTGTTTCTTTTCCTTTTTCCGGGGCAAACAATATTCCAAGTGCAAAGCCGGCTATGGCTCCGCCCAGCAGTGTCCAAAGTGTTTTTGAATGGTTGTTCATGACATGAAGATTTTTATAATTCAAAGGTATTGCACACCTGCGGCAGCATAAATGATAAGTGTCATTTGTGCAGATGATTAATGTCATTTCCGTGTCACTTGCATGAAAATACTTTTACATCATCATTTCAACATATACAAACAATAAAAATAAAACAGCATGGAAAAGACGATGAAACCTGTAGCCAGCACATTTAAAAAAATACTGGTACCTACCGATTTTTCTGAAAATGCCATGAATGCAACCTATTATGCTGCAGAACTGGCTGGAAAAATAAACGCAACCCTTATACTGCTGAATGTATTTCACCTGCCTGTAACACCGGTGTCCACCGTAGATGTGCCGGTGGCCATGGATCCCAGGATCCTGGATGCCATCCAGAAAACATCGGAAGAAAGGCTCAGCATTATTTGTGATGCTATTAAAGAGAAATACAAAGTTGCCTGCGAATATGAAAGCCGCTGCGATTTTGTAATTGATGGGGTAAAAGCAATATGCAGTGAAAGAAAGATTGACCTGATTGTAATGGGTACTCAGGGAGCCGGTGCTGCCGAAGGTCTCCTGGTAGGAACCAATACCGCACAGGTAATAGAACAGGCCGAATGCCCTGTGATTGCTGTTCCTGAGCATTGCATTTTTACCGGCTTAAAAAGAATTACCTACGCAACAGATCTTATCAATGATGATATCCGGTCTATTGCCCAATTGGTTCCGCTTGCCAGCGTTTTTAATGCCAGTATCGACGTGTTGCACATTTATACCACAGCACAGCCGGAAGTGCTGGAAAAAGGCCTGTTAGACAGGTTTATCGGAAAAGTGAAAAAGCAAACGGGCTTTGAAAATATACACCCGGTTATTCTTGAAAATAAAAATGTGCGCAAAGCCCTGGATGCCTTCGTTGAAAATAACATGACCAATATGCTGGTGTTATCAACCCGCAAAAGAAGCTTTATAGACAGGCTTTTTGAAAGGAGTACCACCAAAAAGCTTGTGTATCACATGAAGCTGCCTTTAATGGCATTTCACCATGTGAGCGAAAATGAACGAGTATATGTTTTCTGAAAAATAAACACAGTGATGAGAACCGGACTTGATATCGTACTGCCCTTTGCTGAAATAAGCATTGACGATGTAAAAATAGTGGGCGGCAAAAATGCATCGCTTGGTGAAATGTACAGGCAATTGAGCAGCAAAGGAATTCTTGTGCCCGACGGCTTTGCCGTGACAGCTTATGCCTACTGGGACTTCCTGGAAAGCAATAACATCAAAGAGCCTTTGGAAAAACTGCTGGAGAAGCTGGACAGAAGTGCTTATACCAACCTGAATGAAATAAGCGAAGCCGCCCGGAAACTGGTGTTGGATGCATCTTTTCCGGATGAAACATATGATGCAATAGTTGCCGCTTATTTTGACTTATGCGAACGCGCTGAAGCGAATGAAGTGGCTGTAAGGAGCAGTGCTACTGCCGAAGACCTGCCTTCAGCAAGCTTTGCGGGACAGCACGAATCATTCCTGAATATTTCCGGAGAAGAATCTTTGATGGGTGCCATCCAGTGGTGCTATGCTTCGCTGTTTAATGCGAGGGCAATAAAATACAGGGAAGACAACGGTTTCGATCACATGAGTGTGGCGCTTTCCGTGGGCGTGCAAAAAATGGTAAGATCTGATTTAGCCTGTTCTGGTATTGCATTTACCATTGAACCTGAATCGGGTTTTAAAGACATTATTCACGTTGCCGGCACCTGGGGCCTGGGCGAAAACATTGTGCAGGGTGCTGTGAACCCGGACGAATACCTGGTGTTTAAACCTACACTGCAACAGGGAAAAAACGCCCTGATCTCCAAACACCTGGGCAGCAAAAGCAAAACCATGATATATGCAGACCATGCAGATCATCAGTTCGACAAATACACAGCTAACCTCGATACTCCGCAGGAAAGAAGAAACCAATGGGTACTAAGCGATGAGGAAGTAACGCAAATAGCCCGGTGGGCACTGATGATAGAAGCACATTACAATGTGGCAATGGATATTGAATGGGCAAAAGACGGTTTGAACGGTGACATATACATTGTGCAGGCAAGGCCCGAAACCGTGAGCCACAAGAAGAACCCATACACACTTACCGAATACAAAATAACAAACAAAGGAAAAATACTGTCAAGCGGCAGCAGCGTGGGCAGTAAAATAATCTCAGGTGTGGCACGCATCATCCAGTCGCCTGCTGAAGCGGCTAAGTTGCAACAAGGAGAAATTCTCGTTACGGAAATAACGGATCCCGATTGGGATGTGGTGATGAAAAAAGCATCGGCCATTGTTACTGACAAAGGCGGCCGCACCAGCCATGCCTCTATTGTAGCACGCGAATTGGGCCTTGTGGCAGTGGTAGGAACCGGCAATGCAACATCCGGCATACAGGATGGGCAATTAATTACGGTTTCCTGTGCAGAAGGTGAGACAGGCTTTGTATATGATGGAGCGGCATCCTGGGAAGAAAGCACTGTTGACTTCAGGAATATACATCAGCCCGAAACAAAACCGATGCTGATTGTGGCCAACCCGGAAAATGCTTTCCAGCTTTCCTTTTATCCCAACCAGGGCGTAGGATTGTTAAGGCTGGAATTCATCATTAACAATACCGTTCATATTCACCCCATGGCGCTGGTGAAGTTTGACAGCATAAAAGATCAGGCAGTAAAAGCAGAGATAGAAAAAATAACCAGCCAGTATCCTGATAAAAAAGAGTATTTCATCGACCAGCTTTCACAAAGTGTGGCCACTGTTGCCGCGGCTTTTTATCCCAAAGAAGTGATTGTGCGGATGAGCGATTTCAAAACAAATGAATATGCCAATCTCCTGGGTGGAAAGGACTTTGAACCGGCAGAAGAAAATCCTATGCTGGGTTTCAGGGGAGCATCGCGATACTATAATGACCGCTATAAGCAAGGATTTCAGCTTGAATGCGAAGCCATGAAAAGAGTGCGCGATGAAATGGGACTGACCAATGTAAAATTAATGATCCCGTTTTGCCGCACTGTGGAAGAAGCAGAAAAGGTGATTGCCCTGATGCATGAATGCGGATTGACCAGGGGCAAAAATGGCCTTCAGTTGTACATGATGGTAGAGATTCCCAGCAATGTGATCCTGGCTGATGAATTTGCAAAACTATTTGATGGGTTCTCCATTGGCTCCAATGATCTTACGCAGCTCACCCTCGGTATTGACAGGGATTCAGCTATCATTAAAGATTTGTTTAACGAACAAAATCCTGCCGTTAAAATGCTCATTGCAGATGTTATTCTTGCAGCCAGGACAGCAAAAATCCGCATTGGACTTTGTGGTCAGGCACCCAGCGATTACCCTGCATTTGCAGCGTTTCTCGTAGAACAGAACATAGACAGTATTTCATTCAATTCCGACGCATTGCTGAAAGGAATAGAAAACATGTACAATGCTGAAACAGAAAAAAACAAATCACCAATAAACATTCAATTAAAAAACAAAAGCTCATGGAAAAAGTATTCGAAAATAAGGTAGCCATTGTTACAGGAGGAAGCTTTGGCATTGGACGTGCCACAGCCATTGCATTTGCAAAAAAAGGAGCCAAAGTAGTAGTAACCGACTACGTGGAAGACAGTGAAACCGTTAACCTCATTAAAGCTGCCGGTGGAGAGGCATTCTTCATCAAATGTGATGTGTCGAAAGACGAACAGGTAAAAATGATGGTGGAGAAAACCATTGAAAAATATGGCAGGCTGGATTACGCTTTTAACAATGCAGGAATAGAAGGCATTGCAGCCAGCACGGCCGATTGTACAGAAGAAAACTGGGACCGTGTTTTGGGCATTAATTTAAAAGGAATATGGCTCTGCATGAAATATGAACTGCCCTACCTGCTTAAACAAGGGAAAGGGGCTATTGTAAATACTTCGTCAGTGGCAGGCCTGGTGGGCTTTGCAGCATCGCCTGCTTATGTGGCTTCCAAGCATGGTGTGAATGGCCTTACCAAAACAGCGGCACTGGAATATGCCAAAGCAGGCATCAGGGTAAACAGTGTATGTCCTGGTGTAATCAGAACTCCGATGATAGACCGCTTTACCAGCAAAGATAAAAACGTGGAAAAACAGTTTGAGAGCCTGGAACCTATTGGCAGGCTGGGCAATCCCGAAGAAGTGGCGCAAACAGTAATCTGGTTATGTTCTGACAAAGCCTCTTTCGTTACCGGCGTAAACCTTCCTGTGGATGGTGCCTGGGTGGCACAATAAGGAACAACCATGAAGACCTTGCATATCCTGGCACTGCTGCTCGTGTTGCTCTGCACATCCTGCGCAACAGCATACAATAGTAATCGCTACCGGCTTGAAACGTCAAGAGCACATGTACACCGCCTGCCCGCCCCTGAGAAAAAGAAAGTGGCCGACAGCGATTGGCAGGAACTGAAAAAAAACCGGAAGGAGTTTACGCAGTATGTTATGGGCAACAGTTTAATGACAGGTATTATGACGGTAATTATTATAAACATTATAGTTGGCTGGTAAAGATCACATGAATCCTTTTCTGAAAAATATAACAAGCGCAGAAGAAGCAGTTTCTCTGGTTAAATCAGGCGATCATGTTTTTATTCAGACAGCTGCGGCAGCGCCGCAGCTGTTAATCAAAGCCCTGGTAAAAAGAGCGGCAGACTTGAAAAACGTGACCATTTATCACCTGCACACAGAAGGCGCAGTGCCTTATGCCGATGATCAATTCCGCGACAGCTTCAACATTCACTGTTTCTTTGTGGCAGCCAACATGCGTGCTGCCGTGCAGAGAGGGAGGGCGCAATACATCCCGGTTTTTTTGAGCGAAATTCCTGCACTCTTCAAAACGGGGATCATTAAAATTGATGTGGCATTGCTGCACTTATCGCCACCCGATCTGCATGGTTACTGCTCGCTGGGCACTTCCATAGATGTGAGCCTGGCAGTACTGGCTACTGCCTCCAAAGTAATTGCACAAATCAATCCTGCCATGCCGCGCACACACGGAAGCTTTGTGCATGTCAACAAAATTGACAAACTCATTGCGGTGGAAGATCCGCTGCCTGAATGCTCCTTCGGAGCACCCGGTGCTACCGATGTACAGGTTGCAAAGCACGTGGCATCGCTCATAGAAGATGGTGCCACTTTGCAGGTTGGAATTGGAAAAATCCCCAATTCTGTGCTGAGCTGCCTCAGAGGCCACAAGAAACTGGGTGTGCACACCGAAATGTTTTCCGACGGCATTATTGATCTTGTCAATTGCGGGGCCATTACCGGCGAGCTGAAGAAAAAGCACCCGGGAAAAATTGTAGCCGGCTTTCTGTTAGGCACTAAGCGTCTGTACGACTTTGTACACGACAATCCCATGATAGAAATGCTGGATGCTGCTTATGTAAATAATACGCACATCATCCGGCAAAACCCCAAGGTATGTGCCATCAACAGTGCCGTAGAAATAGACCTCACAGGCCAGGTGTGTGCAGATTCCATCGGCCATAAGATATATTCCGGTGTAGGTGGCCAGATGGATTTTATGCGTGGCGCCGCGCTCTCGGAAGGAGGCAAAGCCATTATTGCCATGAATTCCATGACGCAAAAAGGACAGTCAAAAATTGTAGCCACCTTGCAGCCGGGAGCCGGCGTAGTCACCACCCGTGCGCACGTGCGCTATGTGGTAACGGAATACGGCATTGCCGACCTGTATGGAAAAACGCTGAAAGAAAGAGCCAGATTATTGACAGACATTGCGCACCCCATGTACAGGGAAAGCTTGGAAAGATTTAATGATAACAGTTGTTAAACATAAAAACAGCAATCATGGAAACAAGTAATCAATTAGTAAAAGACACCCTGGGCTGGGGCTTCCTGCTTTGGCTTATAGGGTACGTGCTCGGCATTATCCTGTTTGTAGTCGTACCACCCGCCATGATCGGATGGATCATCACCCCTATTGGAATCGGTATTACTTTATGGGTCTTGCTCAAGAAAATAAAATCAACTTCTTTGTCCTACTATTTGATCGTTGGCATTGCCTGGACATACATGGCTATTATTCTGGATTACTTTTTACTGGTAAAAGTATTTAAGCCCGCAGATGGCTATTATAAGCTGGATGTTTATATCTATTATGCATTAACCTTCTTATTGCCCCTGATTGTGGGTGCCCGAAAGAGTTTGAATGCCGGTGGACATAATACTGGTGCTTAATCAGCGTACAATAATCATCCGTTATTTTAACAATTAAATAAATGCATAATACCATTCTCTTTCAGTAAGTGTAAAAGTATTTTGGTCATGAATAATTACCTTGTAGAAAAAAATTAATTAATTCTGAGTTGGAAATGCCTGATAACGGAAGGCAGCAGGGTAATGATTAAAATAAGAACACCAAACAGCAGAATTACAGACTGCATCCAGAAATATTGCGTCATTACCTGCTGGATCAAAATCCACAGAATGATAATAATGCTTTCGTAAAGTGAGTATGTCCAGGCCCAGTGCATATTGGGATAAATATTCAATATGCCCTTGTATCGGGAATGTCCAGGTAATAGCAAACCGAAAAATACAGAAAGAGAAAATATACCTAATAACTGGGATAATATCAAACCGGGTATAAAATAAGTTTGAAAAGGAGAATGATTCAGCCATCCAGGCTGTATGTGCAGTAACGACCCGTCAGGCCGTATCATTAATAGTAAACCGCCAATAGTAGCGCCAATTCCTGTTAATAAATGTAATGAACATAACAGAATTAACAGCAAGGATTTTCTCCGGCACAACAACTCATTCATATTTACAATATTTTTTATGGCGTAAAATTAAAACCTGCAGTAAACAGTAAATATGACTCATATCAGGAATGCTCCTGATACAAGTCATTTGCCCTCATTTTCATCTGCAATAATTTCGATGTATGAAATATCATTGCACATGAAAATAATTACCATAATAACAGCATTTATTTTTGCAGGCTTTCAAGTCAATGCTGTTTCGGGGCAGGATACCTTAAAAACAAATATCAAAAAGCTGGTCTCCTCTTATGCCTGCAATGAAAAAAATGCCGCCATTGTGGTAGGTGTAGTGAATAATGACCAGGTATTTTTTCTTTCAGCCGGTGGAAAAGAGAAAGGCAATAAAACCGCTCCGGACAGCAGCAGCATTTTTCCTTTAGGAGAAATTACAAGCGTATTTACAGGAATCCTGTTAGCCGATTTTGACAATACTGGTGTCTTGAAAATGAATGATCCTTTACAACAATTTCTACCAGATAATGTTCGCGTGGAAGTATACCGGAAAATTATCTGTACACCGGCAGATAATGACCGCTATAACGCCATACAGGGCTTGCCGGACAATGCACATCCGGGTGTGAGCTTTACACATTATACCTGTTACCCCGACATCAATAAACATCCTCAGCAAATTGTGCTGTGCGACCTTGCATCGCATACCTCCGGTCTGCCTGACCGGCCTTTTAATCCGACCTTTTCTCTTTTTAAGAATAATAAATGCAGGCCATTCAGTACAAATGAGTTATTTGATTTTTTAAACCGGTTCCATTTGTTTATCCAACCCGGCACGACCTATTCTTATTCATCTACCAGTGTTGCGCTGTTGGGACAGGTACTCTGCCTTAAAAGCGGGAAAACATACGAAGAACTGCTCGCGGAAAAAATTACCAACCCATTGCATATGTCATGCACACACATTAATCTAAATAACGATGAGCTGAAAAAATATGTGAACAGCTATACCTGTACAGGAAAAATAGTGGATGAATGCAGCTATGATGCTATGAAGCCTTCGCTGGCATTACATTCCAGTGCAGCAGATATGATAAAGTTTATCCGGGCCAATATGGATACTACTTCAAAAAGCAATATTACCATGGCTTTGCAGGAAAGCCATCATCCCAAAATAGTAGTGGGTGCAACAAATAAAAACACAGAGTTTGGTGTAGGCCTGGGCTGGTTTGTGACCACACGAAAAAACAATGTTGACGACTTTTACGTGTGGAAGGATACGCATTCAAAACACAATAATGCTTTTATAGGTTTTTGCGGAAAAAATAAAACAGGTGTTGTAATTCTTACTACAGGCTCTAAAGAGGTAAAAACCATAGGAACAGCCATCCTACAGCTGTTATACAAAGATGAGTATAGAAAGTGATCAGCTTTATGTGCACTGCTACATTTATTCTTATTGCCGGTATTATCCTGATTGCAGCGTATGACTTCACCAACGGCTTTCATGATGCTTCGGATATGATTGCCACTGCCGTGGCATCCAACAGCATCAGCTATAAAAAAGCGATTTTCATCGCTACGCTGTTTACCTTTCTGGGTCCCTGGCTGGGCGGACTGGCAGTGGCAGATACCATCGGGCAGTTTGTGACCATCAACCCGCAGCAGCAGCTTACTGCACAAATTGTGGTACTGGCCGCCATCAGCACTGCCATTGTCTACAATCTCATCACCTGGCTGGGCGGCCTGCCTTCCTCTTCCTCCAATTCACTCGTAAGCGGACTTATCGGCGCCACCCTGTTCCTGCTTGGAAACAGCCATATTCACTGGGGATTCCACGAACTACTATCATTCAGGATCACAGGATTTTCAAAGATCATTATTGGCATGTTTTTTTCGCCGCTGGCTGGTTTCCTGGCCGGTGTCGGTATTATCAGGGTATTCATAAAGTTTTTCAGCAGGCTCCACATCCGCACCAGGCCGGCATTTATAACAGCCCAGTATTTTACGGTATCATGGCTGGCCTTCAGTCATGGCACCAACGATGCACAGAAAGGAATGGGCATGATGGGCATGATGCTCTATGCCAGCGGGCTGTATAATCATTTTTATGTGCCCTGGTGGGTGATATTGGTATCGGCCACCAGTATTACGCTGGGTACTTTATTTGGTGGCTGGAATATCATAAAAACTGTTGGCTATGGCTTGTACCGGGTAAAACTGCTGGATTCGCTCGCTGACCAGCTCGGTTCTGCCATGACCATTCTGGGTTCTTCCCTCATCGGTGCTCCCACTTCTACCACACTGGTGGTAACCACCACGCTGGTGGGCGTTGGCGCAGGACAAAAACCAGGGCATGTGCATTGGAAAACTGTTATCAGCATGCTCTGGACATGGCTACTGGCCATTCCAATCTGCATTGTTCTTGGATTTATGTGTGCTGCTGCACTTATTCATCTGCTAAAATAAATTACCATGAATCTCTTCAGAAAATTGCAACAATTTATTCTTCCCGCAGGTACTGATTTCTTTGTTTCCATGCAGCACCAGAGCGCCATGACAGAAAAAGTGGTGGACGAATTGTATCACTTGTATATTGAGGACAAGAAGATCGATTCGCTGAGTATGCTCGACCTGATAAAACAGGAAAAAGAAATACGAAAAAATAATCTTCAGCAATTGTATGCTGCTCTTATCACTCCCATTGACAAAGAAGCCATCAGCAGGGCTATTATTAATCTCGACTGGGTAGTGCTAAGTATAGAACATTTGCATGTAGAACTGGAAACCTATGGTATCAGGAATCTTGAAGAATATGAATCCATACTCGTATTGCTGAAGCAGGAAATGGAAAATCTCAGTTATTGTTTTTCACTGCTCGAACAGAAAAAATATGATGTTTTTTCCAACCAGATTTTTACCATTGTGCATCTCGATAACCTGGTTATTAAGGAATATGCCAAACATGTATCGGCCTTGCTTTCCGGCAATGACATTAAGAAAATAATCGAATACAAGGAAATTCTTACACAGCTGAAAGAGGTAAGCAAGCGCATCCGCATTTGCGCCAACAATATGGAAGACATGATTTTTAAAATGCTGTAACTCTGACAACCCGGATAATACCCAACCCAGGCTATTTACGAACCTGAAAAGCAAGCCTGATGCGCCTTTTTAAATGGTAATACCTGAACCTGGCAGTATCATACAGCAGTAAAGCCGTGAGACAAACGGCCGCACCCAGCAATATTCTTATTCCTGAAAGCTGCCAGAGATAGCCACCTGACAGGCAGCCTGTAAAAAAGAAAATAATAATGCTCAGGCGCAGCCGGATACTAAGCAATAAACGCTTAAACTCAGGATGCCGGCGGTAAAAGAATAACTGGGAAAGTTCCATACCTAGGTCTGTAAAAATACCCGTAAGATGTGTTGTTCTTACCACCGACAGCGACACTTTAGTAACCAGGGAATTTTGTATCCCCATCGCAAAAAGCAATATAAAAGCTACCCAGTGCGGCGCCATATTATCCCCTTCCATGCCGGTGAGCGCCAGCAGAAATATTTCCACTGTCATAGGAAGGACGTGGGAAATGGAAGGCTTTTTCCTCAGCATGATCTCAATTAAAAGATTGGAAGTAAAAGCGCCCAGCAAAAAAGAAATAATATACAGGAAGAAAACAGCTGCGTTGACATAGCGATGATTAATCAGCTCCTCCGAGAAATAAGCAAAATGTCCTGTAACATTGGTAGTGAGCGTTTTTACCGATAAAACGCCGGTAATATTTACAAAGCCCGCAATACATGAAAGCATGGAAGCAAGCTTAAGATTATGCGCATATGTTCTGCGTTTTCCCTTGTGTCGAAACATGTCTCAAAAATAGAGGCATTCCATTTTCCGGGTGATGATTACGATCATGTTTTTGCCTGATACCTGTCATGGTTAAACCTTTCCTGATGATTGAAATTTGTATTAGTCAAGTCATCAAAAAAGAAGACACCATGAGCACACATCCAAACAAGCAGGGAAAAATCATCCTGATGCTCACACTTCCCTTAACGGTACTCTTAGTGTTAGCAAGCCTGAAAGGCATGTTCACACCGGGAATTTACAACAAGGAGTCATTTGAATGGACAATACAAACAATTGGCCAGGACAGTATTGACCTGTTAATTGTAGCCCCCTGTTTGCTAATCACTGCCTGGCTTTCATACAGGGGCAGCAAAATAGCTGCTTTGCTCTGGGGAGGTGTGTTGAGTTATATCACCTATATATATGTAATCTACGCCTTCGCAGTGCATTTCAATAACCTGTTCTGGATATATTGTTCCGTATTGGGGCTTTCTTTCTATTCCTATGCTTATTTCATCCTGTCGCATGTAAGAGAACCCGCTTTTACCTGGTACAATGAACACATTTCCGTAAAGCTTACAGGTATATACCTCATTGTTGTTGCAACAGCGTTTTACATACTCTGGATGTCAGATATTCTGCCAGCTATTGCGCACAATACCATTCCCGAAAACCTGGAAGACATCGGATTAATTACCAACCCGGTGCAGGCACTGGACCTTTCGGTAGCATTGCCAGGCCTGTCTATTACAGGTGTGCTGCTGATACAAAAGAAAACATTAGGCTTCCTGCTGGCACCCATTATGCTGGTATTTACAGTGTTGATGGACATTACCATCAGTTGTCTTACACTGTTAAATAAAATCATGGATTCAGACAGCGGCTGGAGTGTATTCGTTCTTGTAGCTGCCCTCACCATAACAAGCATTGTGTTGCTGGTAATGTACCTCCGGGCGCTGCATTACAGCATCGTCATGAAAAAATAAACAAGCATATCGGAAAACTTTTAAAATCAAATACCATGAAAATAGAAGCGAACAAAGCAGTGATCAGAAATATCGAATCATTGCACCTCGACAGTGTAGAATGGATGTCTGACATGGAATTCTGGGGCAATGAAGCCCGGTTTTTTCAAAAGTTACTTAACAACAAAATGAAGGAAATTCATTCGCAGCAAAAACAGAACATATTGCAACGCCTGCAGCAGAGACTAAAAGTGTATATGAATACGCTGCTTCCTGAATATGTAAAACGTGTAGCTGGTTATGAGCACATGCTTGCTTTTCATTTCAATCCTACCAATGGAGAGCTTCACAAATACAATAACCTTCATCATTTATACAGTGAAGACATCGGATCATTCGAGAAATCATTTCAACAATTCAGGAAAGAAATCTTTGAGTTTGTCAAATAAGTATCGTATGCAGTACACACCATTATTTTCGGGAGCATTGTCAAACACCAGGCTGAATGAGCTTTACACAGCGTTTGATGTTACAAGGAGCAACGATAAAGATGATGGGTTGCACCAGCTGTTAACCGGCTATGCTGAAGAAGAAAAAATAAAAACGCTTCCCAAAATCGGGATAAATGACATCCTTGATATAAAAGAATAAAGCAATGGAAACAATTAATAAAATACTGGTAGCAACTGATTATTCTGCAAATGCGGAAAGTGCTGAACTGTATGCCGCTGCACTGGCACAGGCCTTGCATTGCAGCCTGGTTTTTAGCCACATATATAAACACAGCGAGGACCGGATGTATGAGGGAATACCTGTCAGTTATCATAGATTGAAACAAGAAACGCTGGAAACGCATGTAAGGAATACGCTTAAAAACGATTACCTGGATTTAAGTTATAACTGTTTAGTGCGGGAAGGCTCACCTCCGGAAGAAATACTCCATTGCAGCAAAGAAGAGCATGCCAGCCTGATTGTGAATGGCAAGCGGGGAATGAATTCCAACCACATTAAGCTGTGGGGAAATACCACGTGGGGATTAATTTCCAGGTCAAGAGTGCCCGTGCTTATTATCCCGGAAGGCGCTGTATTTAATGGGATAAGGAAAATCATTTTTTATACGGATTATCGAAGTGGTGAAATACCGGTATTAAAATACCTGTCAGCGTTTGCTGCATTGCTGGACGCAGAATTAATTGTTGCTCATATTGTGGATCATGAAACACTCAGCTCACAGGATCACGCTGCCCACGATACTTTCAGAACAGCAATGGAAAAAGAACACATAGTTATCCATACGTCTCACTACAGGCTGTTGCCTCTCAAAAAAATCCCGAAAGGCGCGGCTTTCTACGCCAGTGAGGAAGGAGCAGATGTTATTGTATTGGCACCCCAAAAAAGAAGTTTCTGGGAAAAAGTGTATGACACCGGTACTGCACCACAAATTATCATGCAATCAGAAATTCCGGTACTGACCATTCCTGATTACTATGACCCGGACAGGGTATCATTCTGGTCCAGTATTATGATGACGATGAAAGACATAGAGGAGCAGCTGCATTTGTAGCAAAGTACCTTCTTCTTTTTGAAGCACAACAATTTGTTGTGCTTTTTTATTTATGTCAATAGGATTGAACATGATGTAAGTCATATACAAGACCTGCCAATATCATTTTTTACCCTCTGGCATGATCGCACATTTGTATCATCAACAAAGCATTTTATGAAAACAGAAGAAATATTCCATGATGAGGATTTTAAGCCCAGGGGTGCTATGGTCTTCTTTATTCTGCTGGTATTGCTGGGCGCAGTGATCTGGCTTATTCCTTATTTCACTTTGCTGTCACGTCAATAATTGCCAGGCCATGAAAGACAAATATGAAAGTAAAGCCATTATCATCAGCCTGTGTTTACTCGCAGTATTTATTTCAGCGCTGATATATGCATCAGTTGTCAGGAAAGCAGAACTACCCGACTGTCTCCCTTACAATGCCAGATTCAGCAAGGCAGGTGTTGATTCGCTGGGTGACAATACTTACCAGGTATTTTACAGGGCCAGCATGTGGCGCTTTGAGCCGCAGCAGGTCTATCTGCCTGCAGGATGCAAGGCAGACATTTACCTCTCTACTGCCGATGTAGTGCATGGCTTCAATATTTACGAAAAAAACGTAAACCTGATGGCTGTGCCTGGCGGCGTGGTGAAAACACGTGTGCATTTTGACAAGCCTGGTATTTATAAAGTTACCTGCCACGAATACTGCGGCGTGGGCCACCAGAATATGCAGGCAGAAATCATTGTTTATCCCATTAACTAAACACATCTTATGAAATTCTCCTACAAATTCCGCATGATCGTTCTTCTTGAACTGGCGCTGCCCATTTTTCTTTTGTCTGTCGGCTTATTCGAAGGCCTGATGCAAACCATTTACCGCTCAGGATTAATTCACCAGAGCAGTGCCATGGGTACCAGCTATTACCAGGGCCTCACCCTGCACGGTGTCATCAATGCCATTGTGCTCACCACCTTTTTTGCAGTTGCATTCGGGCACTTGTGCATGGCTTATTTTCTGCAAAAGGAGCCTAACTTCAGGCTGGTGCTGCTCTCCGCAGTGTTAATGATCGGAGGAACACTGATGGCTGCATGGGCCATTCTCGCTGGTAAAGCTTCTGTACTCTATACCTTTTATCCGCCGCTCATGGCACATCCCATATTCTACCTGGGTGCAGCCTTGTTAATTGTAGGTTCGTGGGTGGCTTATTTCAGCTGGATCCCGCTCTACCTGCAATGGAGACGCAAACATCCGGATACCAATATGCCGCTGGCCGTACTGGGTACGCTCGTGAATTTCACCGTATGGTTTGTCTGCACACTGGCCGTGGCTTATGAAGTGCTCGTATTTCTTCTCCCCTGGTCGCTGGGCTGGATACATGATATCAATATTCCGCTTTGCCGCATGCTGTTCTGGTTTTTTGGACATGCATTGGTGTACTTCTGGCTGCTGCCTTCCTACATTATGTTTTACGTGATGCTGCCCAAAATTGCCGGAGGGAAATTATACTCGGCCAATGCCGCAAGACTGGCGCTGTTATTGTTTTTATTACTCTCTGTTCCGGTAGGTGTACACCACCAGTTCAGCGAGCCCGGCATTACACGCACGGTGAAATGGATACAGGCCATTCTCACTTTTGGCATTACCATTCCAAGTTTTATCACCGCATTTACCATGGCTGCATCATTGGAATATGCAGGCCGCAAACGTGGTGCCCGCAGCCTGTTCAGCTGGATGCGCAAACTGCCTTATTTCGACAAGGATAATTACCTGTTCGGTTATTTGATCTGCGGATTGATACTGTTCATCTTCGGCGGATTAACAGGCATTGTGAATGCCTCTGCCAACCTGAGTGCCATCGTGCACAATACAGCCTGGGTACCCGGGCATTTTCACATGACAGTGGCAGGCCCTGTATTCCTGGGCATTTTAGGCATGAGCATGTATGCCCTTGAAAAACTTACGGGTAATGCCGTAGCATTGCCCCGCTGGAACACCATTGTTCCTTACCTGTGGGTAATCGGTATTTTGTTTTTCTCCACAGGCATGATGCTGGGTGGGCTGCATGGAGAGCCGCGCCGCACCAACCTGGGGCTTACTTATCTCAACCCGCAGCATCCCTTGTATCATTCAGCCTGGGTAATGACCACCACCATGGCTGTAATGGGTGGCGTATTGATGTTCATTGCAGGCTTTGCCTACATCTTCTCCTTTATGGGCACTTTGTTCGGAAAAGCTGTGGCACCGGCCATTTTCACACTGCCCGAATCAGAAGTGCTGCACCAGGAATCACGCATTCCGGCCTTCGACAATTTTAAACCCTGGATCGCTGCCATGATTGTGATTATCCTGCTGGCCTATGTTCCTGCATTAATGGACGTACTGCGGCTTACCAATGGCAACGCCGTACCCTTCGATCCAGCCAATCCTATTCCATTACGCTAAAAAAATTATCTGCTCATGAAAACAACATTCAACAAAACAGGCTTTGCTGCATGGCTCAGCATTCCTCTGCTCATCGTTACACTCCTTAGCTGGAGCGCTTGTACAAATAATAAACTGCCCATATTCGGAAGTGATGGCACTGAAGAACATGGTAACAACAAAGGTCATGTTATTTCACCATTTCACTTACTGAATGAAGACAGTGTGCGAATAAGCAGCGAACGCTACCAGGGAAAAATATGGATATGCGATTTTTTCTTTACCCGCTGCACGACCGTGTGTCCGCGCATGTCGAGCAATATGAGCCTGGTGCAGGAAGCATTCAAAGGCGATACCAGCCTTGCTATTTTCTCCTTCACTGTAGACCCCGGCAATGACAATCCTTCCAGGTTAAAAATCTACGCCAATGCACTGGGTGCAAATCCTCAGCAATGGCATTTCTTTACAGGCAGCAAGCAGGATATCTATCGTATTGTAAGCAATGATTTTTTGCTTACTGCAGCTAAAGCGGATGGCGACCAGTTCCTGCACAGCAATTCGTTTGTGCTGGTAGATCCGCAGCACCGCATCCGTGGCTTCTACCAGGGCACCAGCGATGCAGAGGTAAAACAACTCATCAAAGATATACGCACACTTAAAAAAGAAAAGTAATTATGAAAGCGTTCTGCAAACTGCTTGTTGGATTGTCAGTATTACTGCCGCTGCAAGGCTTTGGCAGCGATGCCGGCAAAGGCGAAAGTATTTTCAAACAACGCTGCACAGCCTGTCATGAGATCGGCAGCAAGCTGGTAGGCCCGGCTTTAAAAGATGTAAGCAAGCGGCGCAGTGCAAGCTGGATCATACAATTTGTGCATGGTTCGCAGAAGCTGATCAAAAGCGGGGATAAGGAAGCCGTAACAGTTTTCAATGAAAATAACCAGGTGGTAATGCCCGACCACAGCGACCTGAGCGATGCAGATATTCAAAACATTGTGGCTTATATTGAAAAAGCCGGCTTACAAGTGGCAGCCAATATACCTGCACATAACCGCCCTGCTGAAGCCCAATCTAATGAACAGCCGCTTGCCTTCAGTGACTATGGTTTCTGGGCATTGTATGGAATTTTTGCGATGCTGGTAATTGTGTCTTTAAGAGCCGTGGTGGTGGCAGTGGAATGGAGCAAAAGGGAATGATTTATAGATTAATTACCTGACTCTTTTAATTTATTAATACTGTGTGTAATGAAATAAGTATTAAGGTCAGCATCCCTTCTTGTTATTTGAAATTTACCTTCACCGTATAAAGTTCCATTTTCGTAGGCCATTCCAAATATTCCGACTATTTCCATTGCAAAATTGGAAAGGTCTTCTACTATTGTCAATTCCATATTCGATGTTGAATTTAATTCATCGTTATGTGCAATTACCTTATCTCTAAAATATTTTATATGTCTAACTTTTTTTCTGATTTCTTCTGAATCATATTTTCCTTTGTAATACTTACTAAATTCGATTGGAAACAAGGAAGTATCTGATGAATCAACGGAATGCTTCAAACTATCCGGTGCGTCTTTATTTAAGAGCTTGATTGTATTTGTTGTTTCAACAATCTCTGGAAAAATATCCTTTTTATTTTCAATTAAATTTAGAAATGAAAGTAAACACCGTGTAGAATTCTTATCGCTTGGAGTATCATAAACCTTCATCAAATGAAGGATAATATTTGTAAGTGCAGATGTCTGCATAAATGAATAAAGATCACGGATTTCTTTGTTTTGCTTATTTAAAAAAGCAAATTCATCTCCAATTTTTTTCCAGATAAAGACATTTCGCTCAACATGAAATATTTGAAATAGAATTGCTTCTTTACAGTATTCTTTTATGTAATCGAATTCTTGTTCAGCCATGTACATCATACTATTTTACAAATATCAATTAAAATTCTGTTTTGTCTGCCTGACCTATCTCATCTTTCATCATGACCAAAGTCATAGCACACAAACAGCCCCTGGCGCTACATTTGCTCATACCATTTAAAAAAGATTATGAACAAACTCAAATTTTTAGGTGCCTCAGGCGTGGTAACCGGCTCCAAATATGTGCTCAGCACACCCGAAGGAAAAGTCATGATAGACTGCGGGCTTTTCCAGGGCATTAAACCGCTGCGCGAACTCAATTGGGAACCCCTGTCAGTGGATGCACACGACATCAATGCTGTTGTTATCACCCATGCGCATCTGGATCATACAGGGTACCTGCCCCTGCTCGCTAAACGCGGCTTTAAAGGGAAAATATGGATGAGCCCACCCACTGCTGAGCTGGCGGCATTGATTCTGCGCGACAGTGCCAAACTGCAGGAAGAAGATGCTGAGCTGGCAAATGAAAAAGGATTCTCCAGGCACAAGCCTGCTGAGCCATTATATACCGAAGAAGACGTGGAAAAGGTGCTGAAACTGTTCAGCATCGTGGAAGATATGCAATGGATCAATCTTTCACCCAATGTGCGTTTTCGCTTTCGCAAAGTGGCCCACATCCTTGGGGCCTGCTTTATTGAAATGGATTGCTTTGACAAGCGCATTGTCTTTTCCGGCGATATTGGCAGGAAAGAATCGTTTACCTTACCACCGCCGGAATTCCCTGACAAAGCAGATGTCCTGCTGATGGAATCCACTTATGGAGATCGCCTGCATCCCACAACACCGGTGGAAAATGAGCTGGCAGATGCCATCAATGACACCATTCGGAAAGGCGGCAATATTTTACTATCCAGTTTTGCGGTGGGCCGGGCACAGGAACTGATGGTGCTTATTAATAAGCTGAAACAGGAAAAGAAAATTCCTGATATACCGGTATATCTCGATTCTCCGATGAGCACCCAGGCCACCCTGGCCATGGTGCATTACCCCCGGTGGCACAAGCTGAACCCTGCAGAAGATGCAAACCTGTTTAACAACGTCACCAGGATATCCGGCATCAAAGAAACATACCGCCTTATTGCCACCAAAGGCAGCAAAATAATTATTGCAGCCAGCGGTATGCTCACAGGAGGACGGGTTTTGCACTATCTGCAGGAGTACCTGGGCAGTGCGAAAAATACGATTCTTATTACAGGTTTTCAGGCAGAAGGTACGCGCGGACGGGCGCTTATTAACGGTACGCATGAGCTGAAAATATATGGAAAATATTATGCCGTGAAAGCCGAAATACGTGAATTGCGCGGTTTATCAGCTCATGCTGACCAAGCTGAACTATTGGCCTGGGCTGCCGGTATAAAAAATAAGCCGGAAAAAGTATTTATTGTGCACGGAGAACCATCGGGCTCCTATGCACTGGCCACGAAGCTGAGAGACACATTGGACTGGAATGCTATAGTACCGGTAATGAATGCAGAGTTTGAAATATGATAAACATACTTTATGATCACTCTGATAGCTGCATGTAAATTAACACAATGGCAGCGGTTGCCATCAGGATAAAAGCTGCCAGTCCAAAAACATTGGCAGTTTTGTTATTGGTAAATTCCCCCATTATTTTTTTGTTGTTCGCAATATGCAGGATAATGGCAATGAGCACAGGCGCTGTAATACCATACAGAATGGCAGAATAGATAAGTCCCTGAATAGGTGTAATGCCGATATAATTGAGCGATAAGCCGAGAATTAGTGCGATAGCTATGATAATATAAAATGGCCGGGCTTCATGAAATTTCTTATCAAGCCCTTCTTCCCAGCCAAATGTTTCGCAAAAGATATATGACAATGATCCTGTAAGAACAGGAATGGCCAGGAGTCCTGTACCGATTACGCCGATTGCGAAAAGAAAATAAGATAAGTCTCCGGCAAACGGCCTCAATGCCTGTGCAGCCTGCTCAACAGTATCTATATGATGCGTCCCGTTCCTGAACAATACTGTTCCTGCAACAAGGATAATAAACCACATCACAATATTGGAAAACAGCATTCCAAAATCAACATCCTGCTTCACCTCCCGGATAATTTTCTTATTCACCAGGATATGATGCTTCTTATGTTTCATTTCCTCCACTTCCATGTTGGCCTGCCAGAAAAAAAGATAAGGAGAGATTGTCGTACCCAGGATAGCCACAAGTATTGAAATAAAGTTCTTATCAAATTTTATTGCCGGAATGAAAGTTGCTTTCAATACTTCTTTCCAGTCCTGCTTGTACAGAAAGGGAACAATGAGATAAAGCAGCAGCACCATACAGAGATACTTTAAAATGGAAGCGATTTTTTGATAAGGGAAATAAATAATTGTAATTAAAAGCAGGATCGTAAACAGCACGCTGAACCAGGCTACATCTATAGCAGGAAATATCAGGTTGGCCACAGCTCCCATTCCGGCTATATCTGCGCCTATATTCATCACAATGGCCGGAAAGCTGAAGAATAACATTAAATAGAGAACAAAACGCGGGTAATTTTTTTTCAGCGTTCCTGTCAGTCCTTGCTGCGTTACCCGCCCAATGCGGGCACACATCTCCTGGACAGAAGCCATTAAGGGAAAGGTAACCAATGCAGTCCACAACGTGGAAAGTCCGAATGCCGCCCCTGCCTGTGAGTAAGTTGCAATGCCCGATGGGTCATCATCGCTCGAACCCGTGATAAGCCCCGGCCCCAGTATTTTCCAGAATCGCAAAAGCTTTGCAGAGATTTTCTTTCTTCCCGTCATATAATTAACTGTCGAATGTAATAAAAACCATTCTTATAAGGCGTATTCACAGATTGAATAATTAATTCAAAAATACCGTTCCATGCCAGGGGCATCTATGACGAGCGTCAGCTCAGCCAATGACAGCTGTCATTTCCGTTTTACCGGGCTGAAAATATCTTTACTGTATCAATGAAAGCTTGCTTTGGAGAAGCGTCGAACAAATAGAATGAAATATAAAAGATCATGAAAAAAATTATTCTTCCGTTGCTGCTGTCACTTTCCACACCCGCACTTGCACAAACAGACACCACTTATTTTTCCATGCTCTGCGGCCCCTGCCACACGGTGGGCTGGGGCAAAAAAGTAGGCCCGGATCTGAAAGACATTGACAAAAAATACAGTGATGAACAGCTTACGGCCTGGATTAAAGAACTGAAGATGGCCGCATCTGACACCACATCCGCACAACTGCAAAAAATGATGAAAACAAGGCGCATGCCCGGCTTTGTATTTGTAGAAAATCCTGATGTGTCGGCCATTATTGCTTACATCAAAAAAATGAGCAGCTACAATTTTATAGGCCCACGTCCTTACTATGATCTTTATTACAAAATGAATCGCGCAAATAGCGACAGTATTTCAACCAAAAAACTGGAGAAATTTCACAAAACCCTTATGAATGATTCACAGAGAAATGGTGTATTCTGGGAGTTTTACTGGTTAATGTTTGGGCATTAAACTAACTGACAAATATCATGTTATTATTAGTTGAATGTCATTATGTAGTGCGTACGGCAATATTATTTTTGATATAAAATCAAAACAATGAAAGCAATTAGCAACACTTCTGATTATTTGTTACAGGACTCTATAAATAGCCTGCACAGGGAAAGTATCGAATGGACTTCGGAACTAAATATGTTCAATATGGATGCTGATTTTTTCAGCAAAATCCTGGCAAAATCTGCGTTAAAGGTATTATCTGATGATACTTATAATGAAATGCATAAAAATCTCGCTGAGCTTTCTGAAATGATGAGAGCAGCAGAAGTTTTAACTGAAAAGGTAAAAGCGCACGAAAAAACACTGGAATCATTCATTGAAGAAACAGCATCTCACGATGAGCAAAAATACCGCATCGAACATGCAGTGCTCAATGATGAGCTTTACCAGTTTTTTTGCATGTACAAAGAGAAGAAAGCCGTCATTCAAGACTTACTTAGACCCTTGATATTAAGACAGCTCATATAATATTTACTCTTATTGTTCAGAAAATGGAAAAAGAAGACTCCACGATGGATTCATTGTCCGGCCTTATCGGAACACTCTATAAAAGTGGTTATGCATTAGATTTTAATAACACCACACATAAAATGCAATTGCAGGAATATCCTGAGAGGTTTAAAATAGATAGAATATACCGGTTTGAAGGGATGACAGACCCAGAAGATGAAGCGATTCTATATGCAATATCCTCGAAAGACGGTATCTTAAAAGGGCTGCTCACTGATGGGTACGGAATCTATTCCGATGACAGCATAAGTGCAATGGTAGCAAAACTGCATTATTAAAAATGCCTGTTTCCATGTAATGATTTATTTTATCAAGAAGTTAATTTCCTGAGTTCAGTAAACAACTGCTTTTCTTTCTCGGTCAGTTTTTTAGGTAAAAGAACCTCTGCTTTGGCATAGAAATGCCCATATTCACCGGGTTTTTCATATACCGGCATTCCCATATTTTTCAGGCGCAATACTTTTCCATTGGGTGTTCCGGGTGGGATATCAATACGGATAAATCCTTTCAGGGTATGGATGGTGGCTTTGCCGCCCAGCAGCATTGTATATAAGTCAACCGGAACACTTGCATATACATCATCTCCTTTTCTTTCAAAATGACTGTGAGGTTCTACATGCACCGTGATGTAAAGATCACCGGCGGCACCCCCGTTTCTTCCCGGTTCTCCTTTGCCTTTGAGCCGCAGCAACTGTTTATCTGCAATACCTGGTTTAATGTTCAGCTGCAGCTTTTCATTATTGAGCGCAATTTGTCTTTTGCAGCCCGTATAGGCTTCTTCCAGTGAAATACTAAGTTCTGCCTGCAGATCATTGCCGGGCCATGAGCGCGGAGCGCCCGGTCTCCGGGCTTCCCCTCCGAAAACAGATTCAAAGAAATCAGAAAAATCGCCAAACTGTTGTCCCTGCGTACTGTATGTATATTGACGCTGCCCATTGTCGGGCGCTGAAGTCCATTTAGACCAGTCAAAATCCTTCCCTTCATTTGCATTGTGTTGCTGGTAATAACGCCAGTTATCGCCCAGTTCATCATATTTCTTCCGCTTCTCGCTATTGCTTATTACTTCATAAGCCTCATTTACTTCTTTAAATTTTTCTTCGGCAGTTTTATCCCCTGCATTTTTATCAGGATGATATTTTACAGCGAGTTTCCGGTAAGCCTTTTTAATCTCTTCGGCAGTAGCGGTTTTGGCAACACCCAGTATTTTATAATAATCTTTAAAGTCCATCATCGAAAGATTTATGGGTTTTATTTTAACGTTTCAATAATTCCGGATGTGATAGCCTGATCGCATCAATTCCCCCATTGATGTTAAATAAATGTTTAAAGCCACTGGCTCTTAATATAGAAGCACCGATAACTGAACGATATCCATTGATGCAGTAAAGAATATACTCTTTATTTCTGTCCAGTGTAGGAAGCCTGGCACTCAGTTCATCCAATGGAATATTACGGGCATTTTTTATTATTCCGTTTGCTATTTCACTGCGGCGGCGTAAGTCAATCAGGATAGTGTCATTCATTTCTATCAGAAACTTCAAATCGTCACTTTCTGCTACATCAATTATTTCATAAGGCAATCCCTGGTACATCCATTGCTGCATTCCCCCGGCAAGAAAACCTTCAATATGATTGTACCCGATTTTGATGAGTTTTTCTGCAGCTTCCGGCTCCTTACCGGGTTCTGTTACCAGCAGCAAGTGTATATGAGGGTTAAGCAATAGCTGCACCCACATCTCAAACTCGTTTTCCATACCAATATTAATAGCCCCGCTTATAAATCCTTTTATAAAATGCTCATTCTGTCTTACATCCAGTATTAGCATATCTTTTTCTCTTGCTTTCCGCAAAAAGGTTGTTGGTGCGATTGCTTGAATAGTATTCACGTTATTCTTTTTATTATGCAAACATAGCCATATAAATGCCGGTTCAGAATGATGTGAATCATTCCCGGATATGATATAGGTCATTTATTACCGGGTTTTTACCGGTTAATTTTGACTTATTAATTGAAAACAGGATGAAAACAATTCTCGCAACAACCAATTTTTCCACCGCTGCCGGCAATGCTGTGAATTATGCTGCCGACATGGCTGTGGCAACCAACAGCAAGTTGATGTTGTACCATGCTTATAGCATACCGATTACCACCACCGATATGCCGATGGACATGTCACTCATCCAGGAAGTAGAAGAGCTCAGTAAAAATGACCTGGATGCATTGTCGAAAAAAATAAAAAGCAGGTTACCCAGCTTAGCAATAGCATATAAAACTTCCTACGGAAACGTAAATGGCATAGAAGAAATGGCAGCTTCGTCCAACCCCGACTGGATGGTAATGGGATTGAGCAGACACAGAACACTGGGACGACTGCTGGGAAATACTGTTACAAGTATTATTTCGGCAAGGAAATTTCCCGTATTGATTGTTCCGGAAGAATGTCATTTTACACCCTTCAAAAAAATACTTTTTGCCTGCGATTTTACAGAATCATATCCACCACCGAACCTGAAAGCGTTGATAAAAATGGCAAAGACATTTGGTGTACAGGTGGAATTGCTCTACAGCATTGATACAAACGAAAACTCTTTTCTTGATATGCAATACCATCCAATTGTTGCCAAAATACGACATGAAGGCATATCTGTACGCATTCATTTTGTGCATTTCGAAAATCTGGCAGAAGGTATTGAACGCTACTGCAAAACATACAACGTGGATTTGCTGGTCATGGCGCATCATCATCATTATTTTATGGAGCAGCTGTTTGAAGGCAGCAACGCTAAAAAAATGATTGCGCATACCCATATACCATTGCTTATTCTTCCTGAATATTTAAAACAAACCAACGAATGAAAACAACTCTGATAGCCATTGCCTGTATGCTGCTGGCAATAGGTCAAGTCGCCCCCGTGCTTGCACAGGACACCGAAAGCAAAGACAAACCGGATATTATTACCATCTACGTGAAGATGAAAGTGGAAGGAATGAGCTGCCTGGAATGCAGCGAAAGACTGAAGAAAAAACTGGAAAATACTGATAATATCAGTAATGTAAAGGTATACCTGCAGGCGCAGATTGCCGTATTTACAATGCCTTCCAATAAAGTGCTGAGCGAAAAAGAAATCCGCAAACTCGTCATAAGAGCTGGCTTTACCCTGATCTGGGTAAAGTTTGATAAAGAAGAATTTGAAAAGGAACTGGACGAAAACGACATCATTTAAATAATTAATATATGAAACAGCTTTATATTTTCGGCGAAAAAACTTTGTTTGAGATCAATGAAGAATTTCAGCAAGTATACCCACACCTGAAACTGAAGTTTTTCCGGCTGCACCATGAACCGCAGGAAGGAAGCGAAAGCTCAGCTAAAATTCCGTACACTATAAAAATAAGCCGTGTAAGCCAACATTTTCAAAATGGACACATTGGCATAAACGGAAATAAAAAAGTGAGTTCCTTTGAAAAAGAATTTGAAAAAAAATATGGCGTACCGGTACAGGTGTATAGGAGAAGCGGCCATACCTGGCTTCAAACCATCAATACGGATAGCTGGTCGTTATATGAGCAAAATGAAGAAGGAAGCGAAGGTGCTGTAATACAAACCGACCAGCCTAAAGGATATTATGATGCTGAAATGTTTGAATAATTAAACCAATAAAATTATACACTATGAACTTCATGCAAATCAAAACAGTATGGGATAACTGGCATTTGTGGCTCTATAAAGTAGCCACCTTTAGCTGTGGTATTTTGTTTGGCTACTATTTTTACAACCTGTGGAACTCCTTGTTACCATTGGTTTGGGTCGTTGCCATTGTAACCACAGTAATGGTGAGCTACACATGGACACGAAAAATGCTGCATCATAAAAAAAGCGCCAGGCTTTAATGCCGGCGCTTCTTCAGGATGTAGTTATTTTTTTAATTCTTCATTTTCCGCAACTGCTCAATATTCAGGATTTCAATCTGGTTGTTGCGCACATCCACGAGTCCCTCTTCCCTAAAATCGGACAGTGTACGGATAGCCGATTCTGTGGCAGTACCAACCATATTGCCCAGGTCTTCGCGTGATACTTTAAGCACGGCTGGTATTGCCTGGTTATTTTTTTCGTGCAGCTCTACCAAAGTGGTAGCTACGCGTTTGCGCACAGAATCATAGGCAAGCCTTATCAATCGCTCCTCTTTGTCTTTTAAATTGCCGGCCAGCATCCGCATAAACTTCTCTGCAATTCCTCTGTGGTTAAATACAAGCCTGTTAAAGTCCTCTTCCGGGATCAGCATCAGTTCCGTGTCTTCGGTAGCTTCGGCAGACTCAAGATAAGCGATAGTCTGCATCACAGAGATATGCCCCATAAAATCGCCTTCTTTCAGCATATCGCAGATCAGTTCTTTTCCCAACTCATTGGTCTTGTAGGTTTTTACCTTACCGGAACGAATGTAGTACACGCCTTTGGGAGCGTCGCCTTCCATGTATATGTTTTCCTTTTTGCGAAAATGACGTGTTTGTTTATTCTTTATATCAAAATCAATAATACCAATCGTGTTGGCATCTTCCAGAAATTCCTCCGATTGATTTTCGCTGTAATCTTTTTTCAGCAATTCGCTTTTGCGCAGGCGCGTTTCTATCGCTGTGAGCAATTCAATATCATCAAAAGGCTTGGTGATATAGTCATCGGCACCCATTCCCATTCCACGGCGGTAATCTGATTTTTCAGCTTTGGCTGTCAGAAAAATAAAAGGTATGGTGGCCAGTTTTTCATCTTTGCCCAGCAGGTGCAACACGCCGTAGCCATCCAGCTCCGGCATCATGATATCACAGATGATTAAATCCAGCGGATTGGCTTTGGCAATTTCCACACCCTTTTTGCCATTCTCGGCAGTGTGTACATTGTAACCGGCAAGACCCAGAATCTCACTGGTGTTTTCGCGCATTTCGCGATTGTCTTCAATAAGCAGAATAGATTTCATATAAAGGGGGTTGTTAAAAACAAACAGTAAATGTGGTGCCTTTCCCCTGCAGGCTTGTGAATGACACAGTGCCTCCCATCAGCTCAGTGTATTGCCTTACAATATTCAGGCCAAGACCGGTGCCCTGGATATTGACCGCGTTTTTCCCCCTGAAAAAATGATCGAAAATATTCTTTTGATCCTCTTCTGGGATGCCAATTCCTTCATCACCAATACTGATGCTTACTTTATCCTTTGCCACCTTGCTTTGCAAGCGAATAGTTGTATCCGGCCTGGAGAATTTAATGGCGTTGGAAATGAGGTTCTGCACCACGTGCCGCAATAGCTTGGGGTCAAGGTTGATCTCAGAAAGGCCCTGGTGCTCATACACAATCACCTGGCCCTGTTGTACAATGTGCTGCATTTCCTCAGCCAGTTGTTTTAAAAGGCTGTCCAGCTGAAGTTTTTCGGGATGACTCTTTACCTGGCCGGCGCCCAGTTTTTCCAGCGACAGCAGGTCTTCCAGTATTTCCTTCAGATTATTCACCGACTGCTTGATCCGTTCGATGTGTTTATTTTGCATGTCCACATCGCCGCTCTGTATATATTTCGAGATAAGTGAAGCAGAAGAAAGCACCGTAGCAAGCGGGGTACGGAATTCATGCGATGCCGTGCTGATAAATCTTGATTTAAGCTCACTCAGCTCCCGTTCTTTTTCCAATGCTATTACCAGCTCACTTTCTGCGCGTGCCAGTATCTTATTGGTGCTTTCCAGCTTGGATACTGCCTGCTCCAATTGCTGTGTGCGCTCTATCACCATCTGTTCCAGCTTGTCCTTCATCTCCAACAGGGCATTCTCCACCTTCTTTCTTTCGGTAATATCAATAACGAGGGCCATAATGATAGGTTCCGACCCCGTTTCCAGGTAATTCAAGCTTACTTCCAGTGGAAAGGTACTGCCATCCTTCCGCTGCCCGCGCAGGTCATAGCCTGTGCCCATTGACCGGCGCTTGGGTGCATGCGTATAGCCTTCCCTGTAGTTAACGTGTCGGCCGCGTACATCCATTGGCAGCAGCATCTCAATCGGCTTACCTACCATTTCTGCCTCCTCGTATTGAAAAAGCTCAGACATGCGAGGATTTACAAGGATAATATTGCCGGCTTTGTTCACCAGCAAAAGGCCTTCAATAGCCGACTCAAACACAAGCCGGAAAATATCATTATTGGTGATGTTCTGGATTTGTTGTGGTATCATAAGGCTAATAATATAAGACAGTAAAATAAAACAAATTTTTTTTTGATACCAGGTAATAGAGTACTAAAGTAGTTAATCTCACCACTGACCAATCTTTCTATTAATATCATCAAGGGCTGTATCTGTAAAATCACTCATATAAATCTCGGTGGTTTTGCTGCTACTGTGCCCTAACCTTTCCTGAATGGAGGCGCCTGGCGTTGGGGGGTGTCCTGCGGACAACACCCTCCGTTTCGTCCCAATGTTCTTCCCGGATGGAATAGTCCAACGAGATGTACTTTGTTTTTCTATTTTTGCTGATGCACAGCCTGAGCGGATATGTACCGTCTATTTTTTGCTGGGTGCTTCCACAATATGACTTTCAGAGTTGACATACGTCGAAGATAACAGCAAAACGAATAGTAAAACAATAGTAAAATGTTCGTGATGCCACGTTAATCAATACGAAGCAACGATAAACGTATCGAAAATGCTTTTGTAGCATGATGTGTCTATCAACGGTACATTTGAAACACTATAGTTTCATAGGCCGGGTCTGCAGCATATTTTTGACAACACAAAAAACAGCTCAATGCATGATTTTTCGTAAAGGAGACTTCAGCCCGGGCATTCCCCGGCGCTGATCCCAGTGATACAGCAGCAGGATGGAAATAACGGTCCAGCCAAGTCCCGTGCCCAGTAACTTTGAAAACAAACCTGAATCTGTGTTGACCACTTTCGTTTCAGTTAAAAATGCCAGCGTAACCAATGGACCCAGGACAACAAGCGGCACCAGGAGCCATCCCCAGAGATAGGTTTGTACAATCTCTTTATTTTCCTTCGGAGTTTGGTCAATCACTGCGAACATTCGTCCCTCATCTCCCGCTTTCATTTCGAGTTTGTATCGCCTGAGCGGATATATCGGAAACCATAAAAATACGATCCATGAAGTGGCTGTGCAGTGTTCTTTTTCATCTAAAGCGGAATAGCCAAGGAACTTAATACCTGTTCCATTGAACGAAATAATAGTAGGATTGCTCATTGCTGTAAAAATTCATATCGTTAAAAAATTATGCATTACTTTCATTTTCTTCTGTCGCTGGCTTTGCCTTGAACTTTTGAAAAATAAAAATACCAGGAACAGCGCCTATCGCAAGAATGAGCACAAGTTCTATGGTATAAACGGAATCGCGCCATGACAGGTAAAATATTCCCAATCCTGTAATTCCGATAGCCGCAATCAGGCTGGAGAAAAGCATTAAAGGCCGCTGCTGCTTACCGAAACACAATCCACCGGCAAGGCCCAGCACTGCATTGATCAGGAACAACTTCGTTTTGTTTAAAAAAGGTTCTTCTGCAAATGCAGAGTGATCGCCAAAAGAATAAATAATAGAAAGCCCGCCAATGGCGGCAAAAATGACAATTCCCAACTTGTGGAGTGCTGTTAAAGTAAATTCTTTTTGTTTTTTGTCTTCCATAATGTTTGTATAAAATTTCAATAAATAAAATTGATGATTCGGATCGAAAATAATAAATTCTTGTGAAGAACAAATCATCTGCTTTTAATCATTCTTCACATTCAGGTCTATACCCGCATAAAATCCCAGGTCTTTATCTTTCAGCATCTTTGTCCAGAAAGCAATCTGGCCGGTGTGATAAGAATAATGCTCTGTAACATGAATGATAATTCCAATTCCGGACAGCTGGAAACCCTGAACAGATCTTGGCCTCAGCAATTCATCATCTGTTGTGTTTTTAATAATAGCGATGGCATGAGAAACAGTATCATCGAGTTTTTCCAGCAATTCAGCTTTACTCAGTCCGCCTTTTGCTGCAAACTCTTCATCTCTTATCCTCACATCTTCTTCGCCACCAAGCGATGAAACAGCATATTGGCGGATATTTCCGCACAAATGCAGTATAATATTCCCGATGCTGTTGGAAGATGCATTGGGTCTTTTCCATATATCTTCATCGGTAAGTGCTTCGAGGCATTTTTTAATGCGGGGGGTGCTTTCCTCCATCCTGAAGATGCACTGTTCTATAAATTCCTTTGCAAATGCTGTGGCCGCCATGTGGTATTATTCTGCGCCTAAAAATATGATTATTTTACTCTGGTATGAATTTATATTTTTGTCTGCCATCTCATACAACAAATGAAAAAACTATTCCTCCTCGCACTCCTTGTGAACACTGCCTGTTCGCTCTATGCACAGAAAGACTCTGCCTACATCCGCGACAATTATATAAAGTACGAATACCAGATCCCCATGCGCGACGGGCTGAAGCTTTTTACCAGTGTATATGTCCCAAAAGATCAAAGCAGGAAATATCCTTTCATGCTCTGCCGTACGCCCTATTCTGTGGCACCTTACGGATTGGAGAAATATAAACTGGCCATGGGTCCTTCTTCCGCCTTTGTGCACGAAGGGTTTATTTTTGTTTACCAGGATGTGCGCGGACGCTATATGTCAGAAGGCGAGTTCTTAGACGTACGTCCGCACAATACACAGAAAACAGGCAAAGAAACAGATGAAAGTTCTGACACTTACGATACTGTTGACTGGCTGATCAAAAATGTGGACAGTAACAACGGAAACGTAGGGGTATGGGGCATTTCCTACCCGGGATTTTATGCTTCCATGGCAGCATTATCGGGTCATCCGGCCATCAAAGCCGTATCGCCGCAGGCACCCGTCACCAACTGGTTCATCGGTGATGACGATCATCACAATGGCGCATTTTTCCTGATGGATGCACTCGGTTTTTATTCGGGTTTCGGAAAGGCACGTCCAAAGCCCACCACCGAAAACCAGCAGGGCATTAAGCTCAAAACGCCTGACGCCTATAAGTTTTACATGGACCTCGGTCCCACGTCGAATGCACAAAAAGATTTCCTGAAAGGTGAAATAAAAATGTGGAATGAACTCGAAACGCATCCTGATTATGATGATTTCTGGAAAGCCCGCGATGTGCGCCAGTACCTCTTCAACATCAAACCTGCCACCATGATCACAGGCGGTCTTTTTGATGCTGAAGATTGCTGGGGTGCACAACAGACCTACAAATCCATAGAAAAACAAAACCCGGGAAACGAAAACACCATTGTGCTGGGGCCGTGGTTTCACGGGGGCTGGGCACGTGGTGACGGTGATTACTTCGGTGATATTAAATTCGGATCCAAAACATCTGCCTGGTACCGCGACAGCATAGAATTTCCTTTTTTCATGCGACATCTGAAAGGAGTTATCACGCCCCAAAATCCTGAAGTGCTTGCCTTCGACATTGGTGCTGATCGTTGGAAAAAATTCAACACCTGGCCTCCACAAAACATGCAGCGCCAGACTATTTATTTCGGCAAGAAAGAAACATTGAAGTTCGATGCGCCCACAACAGACAATTCGTTTGATGAGTATATCAGCGATCCGGCCAAACCAGTACCATTTACTGCAGAAACGAGCAACCGGCGCTCACGTGAATTCATGATCGAAGATCAGCGTTTTGCCGCACGCAGGCCGGATGTAATGGTGTACCAGACCGAAACGCTCACGAGCGATATAACGCTTGCAGGTGGTATTACCGCAGATCTTTTTGTATCTACTACCGGCAGCGATGCAGATTTTATTGTAAAAGTGATTGATGTATATCCTGATACGCTGCCCGACTATAAACTGAATGACAAAACAGTGAAGATCGGCGGTTACCAGATGCTGCTGCGTGCTGAGATCATGCGCGGAAAATACCGGAACAGCTTAGAGAAGCCTGAGCCTTTTGTTCCCAACCAGGTAACGGAAGTGAAATATACTTTGCCGGATGTGATGCATACTTTCAGAAAAGGACATAAGATCATGGTGCAGGTGCAGAACTCATGGTTTCCTTTGGTGGACCGTAATCCGCAGACATTCACGAATATTTATAAAGCACAGGAAAGTGATTATCGCAAAGCCACACAAAGAATTTATCATGATAAAAACAGGGCCTCTGCCATTGTTGTGAATGTATTAAAGTAATGCACCGGCGCTAAAAAAATTAGCTGTATTTTAAATATTGATTATTAGCAAAATCCCCTGCCAACGTACATTCCTTTATATTTCCCTTTGGCAAATGGGATTAGCGCGAAGCGTTTAAGTTTGCTATGATTATGTTATGGTTAAAATATTAGGTTCTATTCTATGAATTTAGTGGTTGATCCACCCCCTGCCCCCTTCCCGAAGCTTCGGGAAGGGGGCAGGGGGTGGATATTATCTGCAAACAGAAAATCACCAGGCTTTAGAATAGAGCCAAATATTATTCCAGCAGAATTGTATTTCCAAGCACTTCCACTTTATTCCCGGGAAATATTTTTGCTCTCTTTCTTGTTTCGGTCACATCGTTCAGCTTCACCAAACCATCCATCACCAGGGCCTGCGCATGTGCACCGCTTTCTGCAATTCCTGTGGCTTTCAGCAATTGAAGCAGGTCGATAAATTCTCCTCTTATTTTAAATTCAATTTCCATACATGTTCTTTAGCTTGCGAAGCTAAAGAATCTCAGCCAATTCTAAAACCCGGAATGCTCTTTGCACCTTATCGTCTCTTCAGGCTTTCACTCCTGCTTTTCTTCTTCAAAAACTGAAAAGTTCAAAACAGCCGGCGGGTCATTTGCATGAAGCACTTTTCCAGCCTTCGCTTTGAACTTTTCAGTTTTGGTTAAATCCTGTCCGCTATTTTGATTTTGAACTGGATTTTTTAGCAGGTGCGGTACTTTTCCTGCTGCTGCTCTTCATAGTTCTTGATGATTTGGATTTGTCTGCTGCTGCTGATTTTTTTTCAGGAACTTTGGCGCCTTTTTCACGGGCTTCAGATAAACCAATCGCGATTGCTTGTTTCGGATTTTTCACTTTGTCTCCACTGCTGCTTTTTAAGCTTCCTTCTTTCATCCGGTGCATGGCACTTTCTACCATGTCCTGGCTTTTTTTCGAATACTTCGACATCATTTTTAATTTTTAATGTTTAACCTGAAAAATGATTTCTATTATAACGTGAAAATGGTGAATGTATTTTATATCAATGTGATTATTTTCCTTTATTTTCAAGTGTTTTCATTATTTTAACTTATCCATTTTCTTCAGATATTTTTCAATATCCATTCCTTTTCCGAGTATGCCTGAAAACAAATCTCCTTTTCTTTTCAGGCGTTTCAGTATGTTATTGATATTGAAATCCAGCGGATCCAAACCGGGTTTTACCTCTCTCCATTGAAGCGGCGTTGATACCGGAGCACCGGGCCTGGGCCTGAGGCTGTATGGAGCAGTAATGGTCTGCCCTCTCCGGTTCTGCAGATAATCGAGGTAGATCATTTCATTTCCTCTTTTTTGCAAATTTCTTTCCAGCGTGGTAAAACCAGGCAGCTGCTGCTGTGCCAGCATACACACCAGCTGTGCAAAATCTTTTACCTGTTCGTAGGTATATTTTTTTCCTGCGGGTACATAAATGTGCAAACCGGTAGCACCGGAGGTTTTGCAATAGCTGTCAGCACCGGCTTTGTCAAGGATGGAGTGAATAACCTGTGCGGCTTCCACCACCTGGTCAAAAGTATTTTTTTCTGAAGGATCAATATCGATCACGAGATAATCAGGCGCATCCAGGTCATCCGTCGTGGAATGCCATGGATTCAGTTCAATGCAGCCCAGGTTATTGAGATAAGTCAGCGTGGTTTCATTGTTGCACAAAATATAATGAATGTCTTTGTGCGCAGATTCAGAATACAGTTGTATGCGGTCCACCCATTCCGGTGCCTGGTCTGCAGCATCCTTCTGAAAAAACCCTCTGTCATAAATACCATTGGGATTCCTTTTCAGCGACTGGGGGCGATCCTTTAAGTAAGGCAGGATGAAAGAAGCCATCCACTTGTAATACCTGATTACATCTCCTTTGGTAAAGCCTTCTTCCGGCCAGAACACTTTGTCCGTATTGGTAATTTTCACCTCCGTTGATGCATCCTCCTTCACCCTTACCGTTTTGTTTTTTATTTTCCTATGATCCTCCGGGGCCTTCACCGGACGACTGTCTTCTTCATGCACATCTTTTGTGGTCTTGTCAGCGCGGAGATGTAAAAAAACCGGGTGACGCATTCTTCCGTCTTTGGTCCACTCGGTAAATTTGATTTCGCATACCAGCTGAGGCCTGATCCAGGTAACAGGCATATTGGTTTTTACTTTTTCCGCAAAAGGCGATGTTTCCTGTATCATCAGGTTCATGAGCTGCTGCATTTCTTTCAGCATTTCATGATCGAAGCCGGTGCCGGTGTGGCCGATGTATTTCAGCTTTCCGTTTTTTTCGCGGATGCCGAGAATGAGCGAGCCAAAATATTTTCTTGATCCTGTAGGTTCTGTAAAACCGGCAATAATGGCTTCCTGTGTCCGATGATGTTTGATCTTCAGCCATTCGTCTGTCCGCTTCCCGGGATGGTATTCGCTGTCTGCTTTCTTGGCCATCATACCTTCCATGTGCTGCTGCTGCATCAGTTTGAAAAATGCCTTGCCATCTCCTTTCACATGATCGGCATAGCGTACTACATCATTTTTTTTGAGCAGTTTTTTCAGCAGGGCTTTGCGTTCTATAAGCGGCAGATCGCAGGTTGAATTTCCATTTACGGACAATACATCAAACACATAATAACAAAGCGGGTAATTATTATTTCCATAATCCTGCAGCAGCTGGAAGCTGGGACGGCCATGCTCATCCGTCACCACTACTTCTCCATCCAGTATAGCATGTATGTTCATCTTCTCCAAAGCCTCCACCACAGCAGGATAAGAAGCATTGAAGGTATTTCCGTTGCGTGAATATAGGCGTACTTTTTCACCATCTGCCTCAGCAATGGCGCGGTAACCATCCCATTTTATTTCAAATATCCAGTTGTCATCATCAAAAGGATGATCAGTTTCCCTGGCCAGCATGGGAGCAAGGTAGTGACTCAGTTTACGGCTGGCTCCGGGCAGTTTTACAATTTTTGTTTTCTTTATTCTTCTTGCCTTCACCGGTTTTTGCTGTGCCCGCAGCCATTTATTGATGGGCGAATTGGCATGCGTATCTTCTTCACTGCTGTAGGGTTCATGAACAGCATATTCATCGTTATGCTTGATGAGCAGCCATGCATTGTCCTGTTTTCCGCGCAGTTTAACCAATGCAAACTCTCCTTTCAGTTTTTTTCCGTTCAGCCGGAATTTGAGATTGCCCGCCTTCAGCCCGGCTTTCAGCTTTTTCTCCGCTGCAGCGCTGTCTGATTTTTCGATGTCTGAATAAGTACCCTGATCCCATATTTCCACGATACCGGCACCATAATTTCCTTCGGGAATCACGCCTGCAAAATCTTTATAACTGAACGGATGATCCTCTACCATCATGGCCAGGCGCTTATCCTGCGGATTGAGGGAAGGCCCTTTGGGAACAGCCCAGCTCTTTAATACACCATCTATTTCAAGCCTGAAATCATAATGCAGATGTGATGCTTTGTGACGCTGCACAACAAAAGACAGCTGCTTTCCGGAGTGCTTTTGTTTGCCTTCCGGTTCGGAAGTTTTTTTAAAATTCCTTTTCCTGTTATACGTCAGCAGTCCCATCACGATGCGCGTTTTGCTTTACCCAGGCTGGCTTTCAGCTGTTCCATCAGGTCTTTGGTTTTGGTATGCACCACTTTCATTTTAGGTTCTTTGATCTGCACACCTTTGGCTTTCGCCCTGATCAGCTTCATCAGCTCAGCAGTATAAGTGTCTTTATACTTTTCGATGCGGAATTTCCCGGAAAGTTTATTGATGAGCGTCACTGCCATGTCAAGCTCTGCCTTCTTCACCGGCTCTTTTTCCGGTACCGCAAGCTCAGAGATGTCCCTGATTTCTTCTGCAAAACGGATCCTGTTCAGGACAATCACCTTACCTGAAGACCTCAATACAGCAAGGCTTTCCTTACTGCGCATCACAAAGGTGGCAAGCCCTGCCTTACCTGTTTTTGCCAGTGCCTCCCGCAGCAATGCATAAGCTCTCACGCCCGATTTATCCGGCTCTACATAATAGGGTGTTTCATAATACAAGCTGTCAATCTCATCTTCACGAATAAATTCCTGTATCGAAATGGTCTTTGTTTTTTCAGCGCTGGCACGCTCAAAATCCTTTTCCGTAAGTACCACATAATGATCCTTGAAAAGATATCCTTTTACAATATTCTGCCAGGCCACTTCGCGCCCGGTACGTTCATTCACGCGCATAAAGCGTATGTTGGAAAGATCTTTTTTGTCGAGCATGTCGAGATCAAGCTCACTGGCCTGCGTGGCGCTGTAGAGTTTTACCGGTATGTTTACCAGTCCGAAACCGATGGCTCCTGTCCATATAGATCGCATGACAATAATTTTTATCCGTTGATAATTTCACCTCCGTTGGGATGCAGCACCTGTCCTGTCATGTAGGAAGAATCATTGCAGGCAAGGAACAGGAAGCAATTGGCAATTTCCGCGGGTTCTCCGGCCCTCTTCATGGGTGTGTCACTGCCGAAGGAAGCCACTTTTTCCGGGTTGAAGCTGGACACGATCAGCGGTGTCCACACCGGGCCCGGTGCCACGGCGTTTACCCGGATTCCTTTTTTCAGCAGGTTCACAGCAAGGCTGCGTGTAAAAGATACAATAGCCCCTTTCGTGGCAGAATAATCCAACAGCTGCGGGCTGCCGCGGTAAGCAGTTACAGAAGCTGTATTTACGATCGTACTACCTTTTTTCATATACGGCAAAGCATTTTTTGTGAACCAGAAAAAAGAAAAAATATTGGTGTAAAAAGTTTTTTGCCATTGCGCTGTTGTGACATCTTCGAGGCTTTTCTGCTGGTATTGCGTACCGGTATTGTTTACCAGCACATCAATGCGCCCAAATACTTTGATCGTTTTTTCCACAGCGGAAGCACAGAATCGCTCCCTGCTTACATCGCCTGAAATCATCAGGCACCGCTGTCCATAAGCTTCTACATGCTGCCAGGTATCTCTTGCATCCTCTTCTTCTTCCAGGTAAACAATGGCTACATCCGCACCTTCTTTGGCAAACAGGATGGCAATGGCCTTGCCGATACCACTGTCCCCGCCGGTGATCAGCGCTACCTTTCCTCTCAGCTTCCCGCTGCCTTTAATGCTTTGATCATCGGTAAGCGGCACCGGCCGCATCTTATATTCACGGCCCGGCCGGTTCTGGTGTTGCGGCTTTCTCAGCCTGTGCTTTTCTTCCTTTTTCATCTTCATATATGTTATGGTCAGCGGTCGAAGCTAAATATCTGCGGCACCTGACTTTTACTTTTCTTCTGTATGGAATCAGTAATGAGCTCTGCTGCCAGCGCACTGAAGGTAATGCCATTACCGCCAAAGCCCAGCGCGAAATAGCTGTTGGGCACCTGGCTGTATGAACCTATATAAGGCAGTCCGTCTTCTGTACTGCCAAAAGTGCCGGCCCAGGCATATTGCGGCTCTATCATTCCATCCAGTGAAGGGTACAGTTTTTTAAAATCATTTTTCAATTGTATGATTTTATATTTCAGCGCACGATCTCTTTTCGAGGGATTGTAAAAATTAATATCACGTCCGCCAACCATGACCCTGCCCGCATCTTCGCGGATGTATAAATAAGGATTGGCGGTATTCCACATCAGCGTTTTGCTGAAATGCTCCGGCAGTTTTTCAACAGGCTTGCTGGCAAAAGCATAAGTAGAACGCAGCTTTACAATCGGCTTCCGGATCATGCTTACCACTTCGTAACCTGTAGCAAACACGATCTTTTTAGCCTTGATGGTAAAACCATTTTCTGCTGTAAGAAGCACACTATTCCTCGCATGCTGTATGTCTTTGATCTTTGTATGTTCAAAAACTTTCAGCCCCTGCGGAATGTTATGCCTGTAAATGAAATGTGTAAGGAGATAGGCATCTGTTTTTGCCGCTTTTTTCGACAAGATAGCCATCGGTGCACGCATGCCGAATTTGTTTTCGATCTCTTTTTTATCCAGCAGCGTTACATCAAAACCGGCTTTTTTCCGGCAGGCATATTCTTCTTCCAGCTTTTTATTTTTGTCGGAATGGTGCGCGAAGTAAAGGCTTTCACATAACTGGAAATCTTTAAAACCTGTCTCTTTGGCAACTTCCTGCAGCTTATCAATGCACTCGCTGCATATTTTATACGCCATCAGCGCATTCTTCTCCCCTATTTTCCCGGCCAGTTCGCACAGGGAAATATCTATTTCGTATTGCAGTAAGGAGGTACTTGCGCAGGTGCTTCCTAAGCCCACATTCCTTGCATCTACCACCGCGCAGGAAATATTGTTTTTCATCAGCTGATGCGCCATCAGTGCTCCGCTGATACCACCGCCGAGAATAGCCACATCTGTCTGGTAGCAGCATGAAAGCTGCTCATACAGATATAATCCGTCTTTCATCAGAAAATAAGGATGTCCTGATTTTAAGTCCACCGTGCAGCAGTATTGATTTTCGGGTGTTGTTGCATAAGCCCTTGCGGTAAAATTAATATGTATGCACCTGATTTGTTTTACAAAATCTCCGGAATTCAATGCTGCGCAATGGTTTGTAAATATTCAGCATAATTATATAAAAGCATGCACCGTGAACGATACCATTTTTATTCTCCTGCTGGTTTCAAAAAAATAACATGGCCACCAATAGAAAAAGATGGAGCAAAACCCTTGTCTGGACACTGTCTGTACTCATTGTGCTGCTGGTAACAGCACGCCTGCTGCTGCCGCATTATGTACTCAAATATGTGAACAGGCAGCTCGAAAATATGCATGGTTATACCGGCCACGTGGAAGATATTGATATCTGGCTGATCCGCGGCGCCTACATTATCAAGGGAATGGTAATCCGTGAAACAGACACTGAATCACGCATCCGCAATACGCCATTCTTCGAAGCCCGTGCCATTGATCTTTCTCTTGAATGGTCGGCGCTTTTTCACGGAAGAATTGCCGGCAAAGTAAAAATGGAAGAGCCGGTGCTGAATTTTAAAAGAAAAAAAACAGACGAGACCAGCTTTAAAGCAGACACCGCCGATTTCCGCCAGCTGGTAAGAAACATCATGCCGCTTACCATCAACCGCTTTCGCATTGTGCGGGGGCAAATTCATTATATCGATGTGTATTCCTCTCCCAAAGTGGACATCCGCACTACAAACATTGATGTACTGGCACTCAACCTGAGCAATGTGCAGAAAAAAAATGTATTGCTTCCATCTTCTATACAAGCCACAGGAAAGGCTTACGGCGGGGAGATGAATTTAAATATGAAACTGGATCCCCTGAATAAAAAACCTACTTTCGACCTGAACCTCGAATTAAAAAACTGCCAGCTGACACAGATGAATGACTTCATGAATGCCTATGCCAATGTGAAAGTAAACAGTGGTACTTTTGGCCTCTATACAGAGCTTGCGGGTAAGGATTATAAAGTAACCGGATATGTAAAACCGCTCATCAAGGACCTGCATATTGAAGTGTGGAAAAAAGATGAAAGCCTTGGGCAAAAGCTCTGGTCAGCACTGGTAGCAGGTGTGGCAAAAATTTTCACCAATCCTCCCCATGACCAGCTGGGGACAGAGGTGCACATCAACGGCACTTTCAATGATCCGGATGTGGGCCTCTGGACGGCCATCAAATATGTTGTGATCAATGCCTTTATTGAAGCCCTTAAACCGCAGATAGACAATACCGTCAACATTCAGAGTGTAGGCACAGAGAACAAGAAAAAAGGTTTTTTTGATAGGCTGTTCAGCAAAAAGAAAAAATAGGGCATTATTAACTTTACAATGAATTTATCTCTGCTGCTCCTTTATTGTTATTCCCGCGAAAGCGGGAATCTCCCACCTGTATCAGATTCCCGCTTTTCGCGGGAATGACATTTAATCAAAATCTATTTATTTACCTGTCGGGGTGAGGTCTCTCACAAAAGAATAAAGATTAAAAGAGCCGCGCTGCATCGCTTGTTCCACCGCAGCCTTCAGTTCCTGCTTGTTCACACTTTTCATCCGCTGGTGCAGGATCAGCTGGTACGCTTTTTCCGCCAGCAAAAAAGGGCGCTTCGTATTATTGGCAACAGGCTGGTGTTTGATGATGGCATCCAGTATTTCTGTAATCCCCTGTTCTTTCACAGCAGCTGCTTTGATGACCGGCGGCAGCCAGTCGGCGCTATGATGGCTGTGCACCAGTTGCTGTAAATTTTTCGCAAAAGTGGAAGCGCCGTCGCGGTCGCTTTTGTTCACCACAAAAATATCGGCTATTTCCATCACACCCGATTTCAGCGTCTGCACTTCGTCTCCGGCTTCCGGCACGACAATCACAATAGTGGTATCTGCCAGGCCTACGATCTCCACTTCTGATTGTCCCACGCCTACTGTTTCCACGATGATGTAATCGAAAGGCGCTGCCCGCAGCACATCTGTTACTTCAATAATTTTTGATGAAAGTCCGCCCAGCGAGCCGCGCGTAGCCAGCGAACGGATAAAGACATTCGGGTTATTGAAATGCTCGGCCATGCGCAGCCTGTCGCCCAGCAGCGAACCAAAGTTGAAAGGCGAAGTAGGATCCACGGCCACCACGGCAATTTTTTTCTGCTGTGCTGTCAGCTGGCGGATCAGTGCATTGATCATTGTACTTTTGCCGGCGCCGGGAGGACCTGTCACACCAATCACCGGTATGGGCTGATCGAAGCTAAGGCTCGTCAGCAGGGCATCGCTGCCGGGCAGGTCATTCTCCGCCACAGTAATGGCACGTGCCAGGGCCCGCGGTTCTCCGGCCTTCAGCAAGGTTAGTAAATCATGAATATCTCTGCCGCTCATCGCAGCAAAGAAACAAAATTTATACCTTGCAGCACCACTGTAATTCCCTGAACAGGCTATGATCAAGCTTTCGGTAGTCATCATCACTTTTAATGAAGAACGCAATATTGCCCGCTGCCTCGAATCAGTAAAAACCATTGCTGATGATATTACCGTAGTAGATTCTTTCTCCACTGACAATACGGAAGCCCTTTGCAGACAGGCAGGGGCACGCTTCATCCAGCATAAATTTGAAGGACATATTGAACAGAAGAACTGGGCCATTACCCAGGCGCTTTACCCGCACGTGCTCTCATTGGATGCAGACGAAGCACTTACGCCGGAGCTGACCCTGTCCATACAGGCTGTAAAAGAGAACTGGCAGCACGACGGCTATTCCATGAACAGGCTTACCAATTACTGCGGGCACTGGGTGCGGCATTGCGGCTGGTATCCCGATACCAAGCTGAGACTCTGGGACAGCAGGAAAGGCTCCTGGCAGGGCATCAACCCACATGACAGGTACGACATGCAGGAAGGCTGCAAAACCGCGTGGATCAAGGGAGACCTGCTGCACTACAGCTATTATACAATGCAGGAACACATCAAACAGGTGAACTATTTTACCGACATTTCTTCCAAAGCCCTGTTTGCCAAAGGCAGGCGTACCAATCTGCTGGTGATCCTGGTAAATCCTTTCTTCAAATTCTTCAGGGATTATATCATCAAGCTGGGCTTCTTAGATGGCTATTACGGCTTTGTGATCTCCATGGTATCTGCACATGCCACCTTCCTGAAATACGCCAAGCTGAAGAGCTATTACGATCAAAGCAAGTAATTTTTATACCGAAAACCACAGCACATGGGCCTTTTCAGAAAAAAGAAAAACAACGGCGAGATCAGTCTCAGGATGCCGATATGGCGTATCGTGATCACTGTGTTTGTAAGTATGCTGGTACTGGCTGGTTATTTTATTATCAGCTCCAGATTCAATGCTGTCATTTCCTTTGCAATTGGTATGGAGGGTCAGATGGAGTCACAGTGCAGAATCGCCGCAGTGCAAATTGATACTGCGGCTGCAAAGGATTTCCTCCATCATTATTCCAGGCACGATACTGCAGCACGTTCAAGTGCTTTTGTAAAAAAAACCTGTGAACAGCTGAAAAATATTGATCCTATAGACGTCTGGGAACAGCCCAGCGGCAAAGGGCAGTACAGGCTCTATTTCGTGGGATCAGACAGTGCCGGAACCTATACCATTGCCTCCGACAGTGCCTTTTCCTACGGCAGCGAGGTAAAATACCTGCTGAAGAAAGATTCTTCCGAAAGAATTCACCTCATTCTCTATAATGGAAGCGATACGCTTCATAAGAAAAAAGCAGACTCCCTTCAGCACAAATTCGCATTTTACAAACCGGTATTATATAGTCCCGCAAGAGCCGGCATCCTGATCATTCCTTCCTCTTCGCTTGTAAAAGACCGGGCCCTCGCTGTAGTCACAAACGGGATTAAAGTATCGGTAATCATTTTCCTTGTTACCTTCATTGTTATCTTTCTTTCCCTGCGCAAAGTGCTGAAGCGCGAACAAAAGGTAAAGACCACCCTGCACGATTCCAAACGCCTGATAGAAGAGAAAAGCCAGGCCATTACCGACAGCATTAGCTATGCAAGGCGCATACAGCAGGCCATTCTGCCGGATACACAGCACATTTTTAAAGTGCTGCCGGAAGCTTTTATTCTCTATAAGCCCAAAGATGTAGTAAGCGGCGACTTCTACGCTTTCGCCGAAAAAGACGGGAAAGTGCTGCTGGCTGCTGTCGACTGTACAGGCCACGGTGTTCCCGGGGCTTTCATGAGCATGATCGGCCATAACCTTTTAACTGAGATCATCGTGGGCAAAGGCATTACACAGCCATCACTGGTATTGGGCGAACTGAACAAAGCGGTACGCAAAGCGCTCAAACAGCAGTCAGCTGCAGGCGAGCTGCAGTCCAAAGACGGCATGGATGCAGCCATCATCACCCTCAACCTGCAAAACAACACCCTGCAATATGCCGGTGCCAACAGGCCGCTCTGGATCATCCGCGGTGAACACCCGAAAAGCCTTGGTGAAACAGTGAATCCCGCTGAGCTGGAAAAAAAGCTGGTGGATATAAAACCTACCAAAGCCAGTATTGGCGGGCATACCCAGGAGGATATTATATTTGAACATCACGAAATTCCTGTACAACACGGCGATTCCATCTATCTTTTCAGCGATGGCTTTGCCGACCAGTTTGGCGGCCCCGAAGGAAAGAAGCTCATGACCAAACGGTTTAAGGAAATCTTACTATCATTGCATTATCTTGATATGAAAGCCCAGGAAGCTGGCCTCGACAAAGCCTTTGAACAGTGGAAGAACAACCAGGAGCAGGTGGACGATGTACTGGTGATGGGCGTTAGAATATAGGGAATTACAAATTATCCATTTTACAGAATAGCTTATGAGTGAACAACTGCTAAAAGCGCTGATGCAACTGTTTGCCATTGTGGCAAATACCGAAGGCATTACTACCAACAGGAGAAAAGTAGTAGAACGCCTCTTAAACCAGCAACTATCGCCAACCCTGAGCCAACAGTACCTTGACCTGTTCGACAGCTTTGTGAATGAGCTGAACGAAAAGCGCAAAGGCAAAATGGTGAGCGTGAACAACTCTGTGAAAGTGATCAAGATCTGCACCCAGATCAATAAAGAGCTTACACAGGGACAGAAAACCATTGTACTCATCAGGCTGCTTGAGCTCATTACGGCCGAGAACCAGCCTACACCGGATGACCTGGAGTTTACCGATACGGTAGCCACCGCTTTTAACTTCGATGCGGAAGAATACAATACCCTCAAAGCCTTCATCCTTCAGTCACCGGAAACGCTTGTCTCCAGGTCTTTGCTCGTGGTATCACAGCAGAAACCAGTATCCCTGGAGATCAAGCATGTGTATCGCGAAAATCTTACGCAGCCCATCTACGTGCTGCGCATTGCCAGCGTAGGCATTTACATTGTACGCCACTTCCTGCATGATGACCTCTTCCTGAACGGGCAGCTCATCAGCCCTTCCATGACGCACATCCTGAGCTCGGGTGCCATTATCAGGAGCTCCCGCTTCCAGGCCATTTACCAGAGCGATGTTTCTGCGGCCTTCCTGCATGACAAGCTCACGGAAAAAGTCGTTTATACTGCCAACGAGATCACCTATACCTTCTCCAACGGCCACCAGGGACTCTACCCGCTTTCTTTCAGCGAAGCCACAGGCCAGATGATCGGTATTATGGGCGCCAGTGGTGCCGGTAAATCCACGCTGCTGAACGTATTGAACGGCAATGATGCCCCCACCACCGGCGAAATTACTGTCAACGGCATCAACATACACGCGAAAAATGTTCCCGTCAAGCAGCTCATCGGCTATGTATCGCAGGATGACCTGCTGATGGAAGACCTTACGGTGTATGAAAACCTTTATTACAGCGCCCTGCTGAGCTTTGGCAGTCTTGCTCCCGAAGAAGTCAGTGAGAAAGTGCTGGACATGCTGGAAGCCATCGGCCTGAAAGACCGCAAGGACCTGAAAGTGGGAAGCCCGCTGAATAAGAAGATCAGCGGCGGGCAGCGCAAACGACTCAATATTGCCCTGGAACTGATCCGTGAACCCTATATTCTCTTCGTGGATGAGCCCACCTCAGGCCTTTCCTCGCGCGACTCCGAGAACATCATGGACTTGCTGAAGGAGCTGGCCCAGAAAGGAAAACTGGTATTCGTGGTAATTCACCAGCCTTCTTCCGACATCTTTAAGCTGTTCGACAAGCTGCTGATCCTTGATACCGGTGGCTTTCCGATCTACTATGGCAATACACTCGATTCCATTACCTATTTCAAACAGCAGAGCAACCAGGCCAGTTCTGAAAGCGAATGCGCCACCTGTGGTAATGTCAACCCCGAAAGCATCTTCTCCATCATTGAAACCAAGATCGTGGATGAATTCGGTAACCTCACTCCCAGCCGCAAGCTCACGCCTGCGCAGTGGAAAGAGCGTTTTGACCAGGTGCGCAAGCCCCTGCAGCTGAAGGCAGAAGAAAAAACCAACAAAATCCCTTCTGTAGGTGGCAACAAGCCAGGCCTGCTCAAACAGTTCAGGATCTTCTTTACCCGTGACCTGCTGAACAAACTGGCCAACAGGCAGTACATGCTCATCAATATGCTGGAAGCCCCGCTGTTGGCCGTTGTCCTGGCATTGATCCTGAAGATGTTCCATGGCGGCCGCTATGTATTTAACCTGAACGAGAACATGCCTTCCTACCTGTTCATGAGCGTGGTGGTGGCACTCTTTGTAGGCCTCACGGTAAGTGCGGAAGAGATCTTCAAAGACCGGAAAATACTAAAGCGGGAAAAGTTCCTCGATCTGAGCCGCCTGTCCTACCTCAACTCCAAGATCGCTGTACTCTTTATCCTTTCTGCCATACAGATGGCACTGTTCGCCGTGATCGGCAATTGCGTACTTGAAATTCACGGCATGACAACGGCTTACTGGCTGGTGCTTTTCAGCAGTTGCTGCTTTGCCAATATGCTCGGACTCAACATTTCTTCGGCCTTTAACTCGGCGGTGACCATTTACATCCTCATTCCCATTCTGCTCATTCCGCAGCTGCTGCTCAGCGGCGTAATCGTGAAGTTCGACAAGCTCTTTCCCCCGCTGGTAAAGGAAAAAAGCGTCCCCATCATCGGCAACATGATGACTTCCCGCTGGGCTTTTGAAGCGCTGGCCACTTACCAGTTTACGCAGAACAGCTATGAAGCCGAGTTTGGCGTGTTCCACAAGCGCATGGCCGTCGCCAACTATAAAAAAGATTACTGGCTGCCCAAGCTGCGCGAGAAACTGGAAGAATGTAAGTCCGGCAATGGCAATATAACCGCAGATCTTGAGCTGATCCGCTACGAACTGCAAAAAGAAAATGCCACAGGGGTGCAGCTGAAACAACTGGCCTCCTACGATTTTACCAAGCCAGGCAAGACTTTATACGACCAGCTGGACGATCTCTTCAGCAGGCTCAATGATTACTATATTGAGTATTACAATAAAGCTTATAAAGCACAGGACCAACTGACCGCCGGCAAATACGGCACACCTGAAACCCAGGCCCAGCTGGTGAAAAAGATCGAAGACAACAACAACGAATCATTGGCCAACCTGATGCTGAATAACCTCAGCGCAGAAAAAGTGGTGGAATCAGAAGGAGAGCTGGTAGCCAAATCCGGCACGCCTTACCTGAACTCTTACAACGGCAATTACCCGATGTACACCACGCAGAAAACCATATTCGGCGGGCAAATGGATACCCTCTGGTACAATGTGATCGTGATCTGGCTGATGACAATCGTGCTCTACATTTCGCTCTACCTCAATATTCCTGCAAAAGTGACCAGGCTGGAGTAATTCAGAAATAAATACCAAAGCGCCATTTTGTCTGTTTTATTTTCAGAACAGCACAAATGGCGCTTTTTCTTTTTATACCGGCGGCGAAATGTCCGGCTTCCGGCCCCTGGCATATTATTTGACAAACCGGACCCGAACCAAAAAATTTATTCGCAAGGCTAAAATTAATCTGTGATCCGGTGGTGTTTCTTTTAGTTTTATGACAGGGAAAACCCCGACAAAGCCCTTTATTTTAATACCTTTGCAGTCCTTATTGTCAATTCCAAACAAGATGTTAGATCTCATTAACAAAACCATTTCCAAATTTTTTGGAACCAAGTCTGAACGCGATCTTAAAGAACTCACTCCGGTCGTAGAGCAGATCAGATCAGCCTATACAGCACTTGAGCACATCAGCAACGACGAGCTGCGTGCCAAAAGCGAAAGTTTCAAAGCCCGCATCGAAGCACATGTTTCCGGCCTGAAAAAGGAAATGGAAGACATGAAAGCCGAAGCCGAAAAAGAGGACATTGAGCTGTCGCGCAAAGAAGACATCTACAGGGAAATTGACAAGCTGAAAAAAACGCTGAATACGCAGACAGAAGAAATCCTGGCTGAAATACACCCTGAAGCCTTTGCTGTGATTAAAGAAACAGCCCGCAGGTTTACAAACAATGAAACGATAGAAGCCACTGCCACGGAGCATGACAGGAATTTGGCCGCTAACAAGCCGCACATCACGATTGTTGGCGATAAAGTACAGTACAAAAACAGCTGGCTGGCTGCAGGAAATGAGGTAGTGTGGAACATGGTGCACTACGACGTACAGCTGATAGGCGGTACCGTGCTGCACCAGGGCAAAATATCAGAAATGGCAACCGGTGAAGGTAAAACGCTGGTGGCTACTTTGCCCATTTACCTGAATGCCCTCACCGGGCGCGGTGTTCACGTAGTAACAGTAAACGATTACCTCGCCAGGCGTGACTCCGAATGGAACGCCCCTATTTTTGAATTTCTCGGCCTTACTTTAGATTGTATCGACAAGCACGAACCCAACTCCGACGAGCGCCGCGAAGCTTACATGGCCGACATCGTATACGGTACCAATAACGAATTTGGCTTTGACTACCTGCGTGACAACATGGCCCGCAGCCCCGAAGACATGGTACAGCGCGAACATTTCTTCGCCATCGTGGATGAGGTGGACTCTGTACTGATCGACGATGCACGGACTCCGCTCATCATCAGCGGCCCTACTCCCAAAGGCGACAGCCAGGAATTTTTTGAGCTGAAGCCTATGCTGGAACAGCTGGTGAATGTGCAGAAAACCTTTATCAATACGGCATTGAACGATGCCAAAAAACTGCTCAGCACAGGCAATGAAAAAGAAGGCGGCCTGGCACTGCTCCGCGCCCACCGCGGCTTACCGAAGAGCAAGGCACTTATCAAATTCCTGAGCGAAGTCGGCATGAAAGCCATCCTGCAGAAGACAGAAAACTTCTACATGCAGGACCAGCAAAAGGAAATGCACAAGGTAGATGCTGAGCTGTATTTTGTGATCGACGAAAAGAACAACAGCATAGAACTGACAGATAAGGGTATTGAATACCTGAGCAAATATACCAGCGATGCGAATTTCTTTATCATGCCGGACGTAGGCTCTGTGCTGGCCGACATTGAAAAAGGAAATCTCAGCGACGACGAAAAGATCAACAGGAAAGATGAGCTGATGCGCGACTTCTCTGTGAAATCTGAACGTATCCATACTGTAAACCAGTTGCTGAAAGCCTATACGCTCTTCGAAAAAGATGTGGAATACATCATCACCGAAGGCAAGGTAAAAATTGTAGATGAGCAGACAGGCCGTGTGCTCGATGGGCGCCGCTACAGCGATGGGCTGCATCAGGCCATCGAAGCCAAGGAGAACGTAAAAGTGGAAGCTGCCACGCAGACTTTTGCTACCATTACTTTGCAGAACTACTTCCGCATGTACCACAAGCTGGCAGGTATGACCGGTACTGCCGAAACGGAAGCAGGCGAGTTCTGGCAGATCTACAAGCTGGATGTGGTGACCATTCCCACCAACCGCAAAATAACCCGCCAGGACGAGGAAGACCTCGTTTACAAAACCAAACGTGAAAAATACAATGCCGTTATTGAGGAGATCGTGAAGCTAACACAGGCCGGCCGCCCGGTACTGGTGGGTACCACCTCTGTGGAAGTGTCGGAACTGCTAAGCCGCATGCTTAAGCTGCGCAATATCAAACACAACGTACTGAACGCGAAACTGCATAAAAAAGAAGCCGACATCGTGGCAGAAGCCGGTTTGTCCGGCACCGTAACCATTGCCACCAACATGGCGGGCCGCGGTACGGATATCAAGCTGGGACCCGGTGTAAAAGATGCCGGCGGTCTGGCCATTATCGGTACTGAACGCCACGAAAGCCGCCGTGTTGACAGGCAGCTGCGCGGTCGTGCCGGTCGTCAGGGTGACCCCGGTACTTCCCAGTTTTTCGTATCATTAGAAGATGACCTGATGCGTCTCTTCGGCTCCGACCGCATCATCCGCCTCATGGACAGGATGGGTGTGGAAGAAGGAGAAGTGATCCAGCACAGCATGATCACCAAATCCATTGAAAGAGCACAGCGCAAAGTGGAAGAAAATAACTTCGGCATTCGTAAGCGACTGCTGGAGTACGATGACGTGATGAACGCACAGCGCGAGGTGATCTACACCAAGCGCCGCCATGCCCTTTTCGGCGACAGGCTCTCCATCGACATCGTGAATATGGTGTACGATGTGGCCGAGAACGTGCTCATCCAGTACCGCGAAGACAACGATTACGAAGGATTACGCCTCGAGCTGATCCGCCTGTTCTCCACCGACATTCCTTTTGACGAAGAAACATTCCACAATGGCAATGTGGATGAACTGGTGCAGACGCTGTACAATGCTGCCATGGAGCATTACAAGCATAAGTCCGGCCAGGTGGCTGAAAAAGCATTCCCTGTAATCAGGGATGTCTACCAGAACCAGGGCCAGCAGATCGAAAATATCGTCGTGCCTTTTACCGATAGCATTCACGGCATACAGGTACTGGCCAATCTGCAGAAAGCATACGACAGTCGTGGCAAATCGCTGGTAACAGAGTTTGAAAAAACCATCACCCTCAGCACCATCGATGATTCATGGAAACAGCACCTGCGCGATATGGACGATCTGAAGCAAAGCGTACAGAACGCAGTGTACGAACAAAAAGACCCGCTGCTGATCTATAAGTTCGAATCTTTCGAGCTCTTCAGACACATGATCACACAGGTAAACAAAGACATTGTTTCCTTCCTCTTTAAAGGTATTATTCCTGAACAGCAGCAGGCTCCCGTGCGTGAAGCCGCACCTGTAGAGCGGATGGACATGCGCCAGATGCGCGCCACACACGATGAAGGCAATGGCGGATATGTTTCCAATTCTACTGCCGGCGGCACAGCCGTAGCAGAAGCGCCACCACAGCCCAAACTGGAACCCATGCGTGCCGAAATGAAAATAGGCCGCAACGATCCATGCCCCTGCGGAAGCGGCAAGAAATACAAGAACTGCCACGGCGCATAGATATTCACAAAGCCTCGCAATATTGCGGGGCTTTTTTTATTTTAGTTTCATGAAAACAAAAAGATTGACTCTATTCTAACATTTGATTAAATGTCATTCCCGCGAAGGCGGGAATCTCCCTATCAGTATGTCATTCCCGCCTTCGCGGGAATGACAGCCTTGAATAAGCAATAGTGAAAAAACCCATTTCCATAACATTTACTTTTATGAAAACACCCTCTTTATTTCTCGGTATCATTGCATTGTTCCTGCTGCAGACAGCTGCTGCACAAACAACGCAGAGCAAACCAAAAACAAAAACCACACATCCTGTAAAAAAGAAAAAGCAGTTTATTAAACCGGCGGTCATGAAAATAGATTCGTCAGAAGAGGCACCACCACCGATGGAGGAGGACATAAGCAGCAATACCGGCGCCCATGTTGCGAAGGAAACAGACATCCGGTATACTGTAAAGAAAGACAGCAGCGATATCATGACTGAACCGGAACAAATGCCCGAATTTCCCGGCGGACAAACAGTCCTGATGCAATTCATTGCGAAGAACACCAAGTACCCGCAATCCGCTATCGACAAGAATGTCATGGGCACTGTGTACATTCGCTTCGTGGTCAATGAAGATGGAAGTATTTCCAACTGCGAAGTACTAAGAGGCATCGGCGGCGGTTGTGATGAAGAAGCACTGCGTGTGGTAAAAGCCATGCCAGCCTGGAAACCTGGCACCATGAAAGGAAAACCGGTAAAGGTTCAGTATAATATACCATTCCGGTTTAAGCTGTCAGATAGGTAACCGAAGTAAAAACACCATTCATATTGCAGATTACTCAGTGTTAATATGACACTTTGCAATCTGTAGTTTTCACAAACAATGCGCCATGAGAATAACTTTATTCATCAGTATTATTGCATTATCGGTTTCGTCAATGGCTGCTGCACAAACGGCGCAGAACAAGCCTAAAGCCAAAACTGCACATTCTGTAAAAAAGAAAAAACAGCTACCCATACCGGAACTCATCTATGACGGACAGCTGGATTCATCAGCGGTTATTGTAGATATAGATTCCACAGTAAAAAAAGATAACGGCCCGGAATATGATGTCCTGGCCGACTTTACCGGTGGAGATCAAGCAAGGATAAAATTTATTGCAAGTCATACGAAATATCCGCAGGCAGCTATTGACAGGAATATTTCAGGCATGGTTTGTATCGGTTTTATGGTGAATAAGGATGGCAGTATCTCCGGATGCGAAGTATTGGCAAGTATCGGAGGCGGATGTGATGAAGCAGCTTTGCGCGCAGCGAAACTGATGCCCCGCTGGCAACCGGCTATAAAAAACAGAAAGCCGGTAAAAAGTTATCACTGGATGCCTTTTTATTTCAGCCTTAAAAACAAACAGGCTAAAGTGAGCGGAGATAGCGACAACAAGGAAGATGACGGAGACAAATAAGTCCTACCTTGCGTACAATGGTTCCCGGGCAAAAACGACTCTTCCTTTTACTCCAGGCTTACATTCTTATTATTGCTGTATGTTCATGGCAATTTCCCTTTTTCTGGGATACCGTGCTTTTTTCCCGCATGGCGCAATGGTACAGCCACACAGGCTTTCAGTCGCTCATCGTTCCGCAGCATCTTGATACCGGCAACCAACCCTTCTTTCCTTACCTGCTGGCCCGCTGCTGGCAGTTATTTGGTAAATACCTGTGGACAGGGCATCTGCTTATGCTGCCTTTTTTATCAGGTATCGCCTGGCAATACTGGCTGTTGGTAAAACGCCTGCTGCCGGAGACAGCATGGTTCACGGCAGCCCTGCTCTTTATCCTGGAACCCACGCTGATGGCCCAAAGCACTCAGGTGATCATTGACATTCCGCTGCTGTTCTTTTACCTGCTGGGCATCAACACCCTGCTGTCAGGGAAAAGAACGCTCTTCATCATGGCCACGCTGGGACTTGCCATGACCAACCTGCGCGGTACTGCTGGGATTGGCGCCTTATGGCTCAGCGAATTATTGATCGACAGACTTTCAAAGAAAAGTATTTCCGGGAAACACCTGTTCAAATACATTCCAGCCTTGCTGCTTGCGGCTTCATGGTTCTGGCACCACCGCACCATGACAGGCTGGGCCTTTATGCAACAGGGTGAATATGCAGAACACCGCCAGGTACTTGGCTTTACAGGCATGCTCAAAAACGGGCTCTTCGTGGCCTGGCGCTTTTTCGATTTCGGAAAATGTATTCTTTATTTCCTCCTCTTCCTCACACTTTGCAGGAAATGGCTTCGCAGACAGGTATTCTCTACTGAAGAAAAAACACTGTGGACCCTCACACTGATTCCGCTGCTATTGTTCAGCCTGCTGTTCATGCCTTTTTCCAATCCCATCGGGCATCGCTATTTCCTGCTGGTATTTGTGCTGTTCAGCCTGCTGACGGCGTACTACATTCATACTTTAAAAACAAACGCTGCACGTTACACCATTATTGGCCTTTGCTGCGCAGCACTGATCTGCGGCCCGTTTATTTACTACAATTTTCCTTACAGCAATGGATGGGATTCCACTATCCTGTATACCCGCAGCTTTGGCATGGACCGGCAGATGCGCAGCTGGACCGCCAGTCAGCATATTGCCCCGGACAGCATTGCCACAGGCTTTCCCTTGCATTATGCCTCGGCAGATATTTACTTAGAAAGCGATACCAGTCATTACAGCAACAAATGGTACGGGGGAATCCGTCAATACCCCTATGTACTGCAATCCAATATCAGCAATGCTTTTACCGTGCAGGAAATGCAGGACATACGCCAACACTGGGTACTCATTCATGAGATCAGAAAATGGCCTTTTTACATGCGGCTATATCAACAAAGGTTTCCGTAAATTTGCCAGATCATTTAATGAATTGTTGAGTTATTGAATTGTTGAGTTTCGGATAACAAGTTTCAGTACATAACTAAAGCTGGCATTACTCTATAAATCAACAATTCATCAAATCAAAAATCCCCATTCCGAAATCCATGCCCTTTGACGCTTCCTCCCTCCGGCTCCAATTCCCCATTTTACAGCAAAAGATATATGGTAACAAACCGCTTATCTATCTCGACAATGCTGCTACCACGCAAAAGCCGCAGCAGGTCATTGACTGCATTACAGAATACTATTCCAGCTACAATGCCAACATTCACCGCGGTGTGCACTACCTCAGCCAGAAGGCAAGCAAGGCTTATGATGAGGTAAGAGGAAAAGTGCAGCACGCCATTCATGCGGCAGAAGCCAGTGAGATCATTTTTACACGCGGCACTACAGAAAGCATTAACCTCGTAGCTGCTACTTACGGGCGCAGCTTTATCGGCAAAGATGACGAGATTATCATCAGCGCCATGGAGCACCACAGCAATATTGTACCCTGGCAGATGCTCTGCGAGGAAAAAGGTGCAAAGCTGCATGTGATCCCCATCAATGATGCCGGTGAACTGCAAATGGATGCTTACAAACAGCTGCTGAGCAGCCGTACAAAGCTGGTGTCCGTTGTCTACATCTCCAATTCCCTTGGCACGGAAAATCCTGTAAAAGAGATTATCCGGAAAGCCCGCGGAATGGGCGCTGTAACACTCGTAGACGCCGCACAGGCCATGGCCCATAAGCAGGTGGATGTGCAGGACCTTGACTGCGATTTCCTGGCAGCTTCTGCTCATAAAATGTACGGCCCCACAGGCACTGGCTTTCTCTACGGAAAAAAGAAACTGCTTGAAGCCATGCCTCCTTACCAGGGCGGCGGCGACATGATCAGCTCCGTGACTTTTGCCAAAACCACTTACAATGAAGTGCCTTTCAAATTTGAAGCCGGCACTCCGCATATAGAAGGCGTAATTGCCATGGGTGCCGCTTTTGATTTTATGCGCTCCCTGGATATCGCTGCCGTTGATGCACACGAACATGCCCTCGTGGCCATGGCTTCGGAAGAACTGGCCAAAATACCCGGCATCCGGCTGATCGGTACTGCGAGGCAAAAAGCCAGTGTCGTATCCTTTATCATAGAAGGCGCCAATGCCATGGATGCAGGCCTGCTGCTCGACACCATGGGCATTGCCGTCCGCACCGGCCAGCATTGCACAGAACCAGTAATGGACAGGCTTGGCATCAAAGGCACGATCAGAGCTTCTTTTGCGTTGTACAACACCTTTGACGATGTGAAAGCACTCGTGGACGGCGTCGCCAAAGTGGTGAAAATGCTTTAACTTCTTTATTTTCAGTAAGAAAGTATGCAAGCTCTTAAAAAAATATTGTTCATCGGATGCCTGGCAGCCCTGCTGCTCCCTTCCTGCCGCAAAGATCAGCCGGTAAATAGCAGCAGCAGCGCGAAGATCAATTTTTCTGTCAGCACGGTGTATTTCGATACGGTCTTTACCTCCGTGGGCTCTGTAACAAGACGATTTAAGATCTACAATCCCAACAATGAGAAAGTAATTCTGTCGCGTATTTCTCTCTTGCATGGCAGCGGTTCTCTCTTCAGGATGAATGTGGATGGCACGCCCGGCAAGAGCATCAGCAGCATTGAGATCGGCCCCAAAGACAGTCTCTTTGTCTTCGTGGAAGTCACCATTAATCCCAGCCCGGGCGCAACACCTTTCATCGTCAGTGACTCCATTCTCTTTAACTGGAACGGGAATACAAAGGCAATAGGACTGGTAGCCTGGGGACAGAACGCCTATTATATCATGCCGGATCATTTCCCCGCAAATGGCCCGGCCTATAAAATTGTTGCCCGGGAGGGCCATGACACTACTTTCAATGTAGACAAGCCCATCGTGGTGTATGGATTTGCCGTGGTGGACAGCGTTGGCATCCTGCGTATTCCTGCCGGCGGAAGGATTTATTTTCATCCCGGCGCGGGACTCCGCGTGTACCGGGGCGGCACTTTAAAGGTAAATGAGAATGGTACTGCTGCCGACAGCGTGGTATTCCAGGGTGACAGGCTTGATTATGACTACCGGGAAATTCCCGGCCAGTGGGACCGCATCTGGATCAACGAAGGCAGTGTGAACAATGTCATTAATCATGCTATTATTAAGAACGGCTTTATCGGTATACAGGCGGAAGTACTGCCCAGCCATTATGACGGCACCATCGACCAGGCTGCTTTTAACACGCCCAACAAGCTCACACTCAACAACACCATTATCCGCAACATGACAGGCGCCGGCATTCTCGCCAGGGCCTTTAATATTACAGGAGGAAATGACGTGGTGGCAAACTGCGGGCAGTTCTGCGCAGCACTTACCGAAGGCGGTACTTACAAATTTACCCAATGCACATTTGGTGATTATTACCTGTATGCCAACCGCCAGACACCGGCCGTGCTCATCAACAATTACCTGGCACAGGATAATATAGTGCTGGAGTCATTTGACATCCAGGCCACCTTCAACAACTCTATCCTGTACGGTTCGCTGGAAAACGAGGTGGGTCTGGACAAATCGCCCTTTGGCAGTAATGCCTTTGCTTATACTTTCGACCATTGCCTCTTGCGCATTGACCCCGCCACCAACGTGAGCACCAGCAATTTTATCGGTGTAAAGACCAATTCCCAGAACGCGGTTTTTAACGATCCTGTGCATGGAGACTTTACCCTGGCAGAATTTTCAGATGCCTTACAGGCGGGCAGCCCCACAGTAATTGGCACGTATACCACCGATATCAAAGGAAAGCCCCGCACTTTAGGCAACCCTGACCTTGGCGCCTATCAAAAAAAGTAGCAGGTTTTCATGTGAGGGCTGAAAAGTAAATGCAACACTACCAATGCACGCATTTATAATTTAGAATTTATAATTCACAATTACTGAACATAAAAAGCAAAGAGGAGCTGGTGACAGCTCCTCTTTGCTTTTTATGTTCAGTACGATTGTATTATCTTCTTACCGGTGGACGGCCGCCACCTCCTCCTGCCGGAGATGCAGGCCTGGAAGGCACTACAACAGGTCTCGCAGCTGGGGGTGCCGTCATGCTTCTGTCTACCCTTACCGGCTGACCCACATTGCGGCCATTATAAATGACAGGCTGCTGCTGGTGCGGTGTTGCCGGCGCCACGCCTCCGTCATGCGAATGCTCCTGGTAAACAGGGCGGCTGGTATTTCTTACCGGACCCGGCGCGGGATTCGTCACAGGATGGTTATCATAAATAGGTCTTCTTGAATTTTCGATAAAGCCGCGCGGAGGCTGCGGAGAAGCCGGCGTGGAAGGATATGCCGAATGGTAATAATACCTCGGGTAATGCGACACATACTGGTCATGATGCACCCAGGGCTGATATACGCGTCTGTCAAGCACTACCACATGCTGGTTGTACAGGTTATAACCTGCATACGCCGGTGGCAGGGTGCTGGAATATACCCAGCTGCCGCCGTCCATATAGACAAACTCGCTATTCCAGGTATCATAGTACACTTCTATATCCGGCAGGTAGTAATAATGCGCAGAAGCAACATCCGGTTCATTGGGAGCCCACGCCGGAGGCGCCACAGCGACCGGAGGGGAGGGCGGCGGAGTTTGTTCTACATAACAGCCCTGCAGCAGGGACGAAATGACTACCAAAGTCGCTGCTGATGCGGCTCCTAAACAATTACTAAACTGGCTTGTTTTCATAATATATTGCATTTACTGATGTACAAATATGGTACATAAAGGTCACAATTTCGCCATTTAATAAATAAACCCTACCACTTACTGGCAAAATATGCCACTTAAACAATCCCTGTTGCGGAGTGTTTATCTATGCTTTACTTTTGACTTAATCAATTTTCATTATTGCTTTTCGTGCTTCGTTGCTTTTCATAATTGCTTTTTAGGTAAGCCCCCCGGTATCCCCGGGGGGTTTTTGTTTGTAACAAATAGCGCCTATATTCGTCCTACGAAAAAATTCTTTTATGATTAAAGCGCATCACCTGCTGATTGCACTGCTTTTTGTCATCCAATCCAATTCACTTCCTGCCACTGTCATTTCAGGAAAAGTAACCGATACCAAAGGAACTGTACTGCCTTTTTCCATTGTATACCTGCAGGGCACCACCATTGGAGCAACAGCGAACATAGAAGGCTATTATCAGCTTATCCTCAGCCCGGGGCATTACAATATCAGCTTCCGCTGCATGGGTTACGAAATAAAAACCCTCCCCGTGGATGTCGGCATGCAGCCGCTTACGCTGAATGCTTCGCTGGCACCGAACCGGCTGGAACTGGCTCCCGTGGTGATCTCGGCACGCAGCGAAGATCCGGCCTATCCCATTATCCGCAAGGCCATTAAAAAAAGGAAGTTCCATTTGGAACAGGTGAAAAGCTACAGCTGTAATGTCTATATGAAAGGCGTGCAGAAAATAAAAAGCTATCCCAAAAAATTCTTCGGCCAGGAAATCACGCCTGATATGATCGGCCTTACCGATACTGTTTCCGGCATTGTGTATCTGTCCGAATCTGTGTCTAAATATAGCTTTGAGCAGCCCGACAAAGTAAAGGAGGAAATGATCTCCAGCAAGGTAAGCGGCAGCAACAAGGCTTTCAGCTTTAACCAGAGTGCCGACAGGATCATGAATTTTTATGAGCCGATGGTACTGAAAGATTTTCTTTCACAGCGTGGATTTATTTCTCCCATTGCGCCCACGGCTTTGCTCAGTTATAAGTACCACCTGGCCGGCACTTTTAGGCAGAACGGACAGCTCATCAATAAAATTGAAATTAAACCCATCAGGGTCTCTGACCCTGCTTTTACCGGCGTGGTTTATATTGCCGACAGCACCTGGAGGCTCGACGGGCTGGAAGCCTACATCACCAAGCAGAACGGACTGATGTATGTCGATACGGTGCATATTACACAAACTTTTTCGCAAACAGCGCCGGATATCTGGATGCCTGTCACATCGAAGGTCAGCTTCAACCTCAATATTTTCGGCTTTATCGGTGACGGATATTTCGTACAGTCCAATACCGCGTATGATATTAACACTGCTTTCGGCAAACATTATTTCACCAATGAAGAGTTAAAAGTAACAGCAGAAGCAAATAAAAAAGATACCGCTTACTGGAATCATTACCGGCCTGTGCCGCTTACAAAGGACGAGCAGAAAGACTATGTGGTAAAAGACAGCATGCAGAAAAGAAAAGAATCAAAACCTTACCTCGACTCGATCGATCATAAGATCAATAAATTCAAGTGGAGCAATGTATTGTTTGGTTATGACTACAATAAAAGTTTTGAAAAGAAATATTTTTCCATCACAGCACCCATACAAACCTTCCAGTTCAACAGCGTGGAGGGACTTAATGTGGGCACAGGTTTTGAATACACACACCGCATTGACGACGGAGAAGAAGAAGACCGTTTGAACATGAACGGGAAAATCCGCTATGGATTCAGCAATCACCAGGCCAGTGGTGATGCGGGTTTTACCTATGGTTATTCACGTACACATTTTGCAAGAATAAAATTCAATGCTGGCAGTGAAGCAGTACAATTTAATGAAAAGGAGCCTATCACGCCGCTGCTGAATACTTTTTATGCGTTGCTTAACCACGATAATTTCATGAAGCTGTATCGTAAAACTTTTGTGCACGCAGAACACCGCATAGAAATCTGCAATGGCTTTATCCTGAATACAGGCCTTGAATATGCACACCGCGATACACTCAGCAATACCACGGAGTATTCTTTTTTCAGGAGAGACAAGCAGTACACGCCCAACAATCCCGCATCGGCAGGCAGCAGCATTGCACCCGGCAATGCTCTTACTTTTAATGCCGATGCGGTGATTCGTTTTGCGCAGCATTATGCCACGCGTCCGGGAAGAAAAATTGTTCTCGGATCAAAATATCCTGCACTTACACTGGGCTACCGCAAAGGCATTACAGGTCTGCTGAACAGCAGCGTGAATTATGACCTGGTCACTGCAGGCCTGTCGGATTATGTTTCATTAGGCTTGCTGGGAAACCTGCAGTACAAGCTGAATGCAGGAAAATACCTGAATAATAAAAATGTGTATTTTATGGATTATACACACTTTGCCGGCAACCAGACTATCTTTACTTCCCACAGCCTGGCCCATTTCAACGACCTTCCCTATTATGCATACAGCACGGATAAATTATTTTTCGAAGCACATGTGCAGCAAAATTTCGGCGGGTTTATCGTGAATAAATTTCCGCTCATCCGCCGGCTGCGGCTTAGAGAATATGCAGCACTGCATTTGCTGAAAACAGACGCGGTGCAATATATTGAAGTCAGTGCTGGCTTGTCGAGAGGTAATATTCTCCCGCTGAAAATAGAAGGCTTTAAAACTTTCATTAACGGCACAGCAGGCACTATCGGGTTGCGCCTGGCGGTGCCGATTTTGTAGCTATTTTGTTTCCGGTGTACGCTGAAAAAGCACCGGGGCATTGCCATACAAGGGTGTTTTGCCGTCCCACTTCTCAATAAATTGTTGTTCGATGAGCAAAGGTGTTAATGCTTTTTGTCTCATCTCGTTGGATTCTTTCCAGCACAGTGGGATCCGAAGCTTGGAATTCACGTGACTTGAAGTCGCGGC
>JADMIO011251605.1_pt1 | contig 99886 bp, 89 predicted proteins | sample 8958161 | NCBI WGS metagenome assembly JADMIO01 (sample SAMN16585339, study PRJNA669376) | soil metagenome | isolation source: Crop rotation soil | place: USA: Cullars Rotation, Alabama | collected 2011
CGCGACTTCAAGTCACGTGAATTCCAAGCTTCGGATCCCACTGTGCTGGAAAGGCGCCCGCGCGCGGCGAAAACCGAGGGCGACCAGCGCGTGAACTCGTTCGGCATCGGCGGCGAGACGGAAATTCGTTCGGGGCTTCTGGCGCAAAAGCAAATTATCGCGTCGCCGCAAATTCATTTCGGTTTGGGCGAGAACTCAAGTGCGGATGTGACGCGCGTCGTCTGGGGAAACGGTTACGTGCAGGCGGAGTTTGATTTAAAATCAGACCAATCCGTTCTCGCCGAACAGCGTCTGAAAGGCTCTTGCCCGCATCTTTTCGCGTGGAACGGCGAGCGATTTGCGCTCGTCAAAGACGCGCCGCCGTGGAGTCCTGCGCTCGGCTTGAAAATCAACGCGCAGGACACTTACGGCATTTTGCAGACCGAAGAATGGTTTAAGATTCCGGGCGAGGCGTTAAAACCGAAAGACAATTTTTACGAGCTTCGCATCACGGGCGAATACTGGGAGAGTTTTTATATCGACAATTATGAGTTGCTCGCGGTTGACCATCCGCAAAATACGGAAATTTTCACCGACGAGCGTTTCTCGATTCCGCTGCCGCCTTTGAAAGTTTTTACGACCGAAAAAACTCAAAGTTTTGCTTCGGCGAAAAACGATAAAGGCGAAGACGTCTCGGAAACGGTAAAAACTCTGGACGAAAAATATCTCGACCGCTTCGAGCGCGGAACGTTTCAGGGCGTCGCGAAAGACCATTTCGTCGAACTCGAATTGCCTTCGGACGCGCCTCGGGATAAAAAAATCCGGCTCGTCGGCGACGGCTGGCTTCATCCGACCGACGCTTCGATAAACGTTCAATTAGGGCAAAGCTCGAAAACGCCGCCGAAAAGTTTGAGCCTCGAAGTTCAGGACGAAAACGGGAACTGGCGCGTCGAAAAAGAAAATCTGGGCTTTCCGGCGGGAAAAATGAAAACCGTTTTGATTGATTTGCCCGCGGGCGCAAAGCGTTTCCGGCTGCGGACGAATATGGAGATTTTCTGGGATAAATTAGCTTGGGGCGTCGATTTGGCGGAAACTCAAAATAAAGAAAATCGTTTGCAGCTTTCATCCGCCGAACTACGTTACAGAGGTTTTTCGGTGATTGAAAAGGCGGACGATTCTTCGCCCGAAAAGCCGGTTTACGATAAAATTTTGACGACCTCGCAGCGCTGGCGCGATTTGGAAGGTTATTACACGCGCTTCGGCGACGTCAAAGAATTGCTCGCTTCGGTTGACGACCGGTTCGTTCTCGCAAACGCGGGCGACGAAATCATTTTGCGTTTTCCGGCTTTGCCCGAAGTCGAAAACGGCTGGACGCGCGATTTCGTCATCATCGGCAACGGCTGGATAAAAGACGGCGATTTGAATTCGGTTTTTTCAAAAACGCTTCTTCCGCTCCCGACGCACGCGACAAATGACTACACGCGCCCGCCGACGCGGCTCGAAGACGACCCGGTTTATCAGAAAAACAAGTGGGATTGGGTTAATTTTCACACGCGCTACGTCGCGCCGGATTTATTTAGAAGTGCTCTTAGGAAATGATTTTTGAGCTTTGACCTTTGAAAGAAATCAAAAATCAAAGAGCATTATTTTTATGAAAAAAATAATTTTAATCGTCCTTTTTCTCGCGCTCCTGGCGACGCCTTTCATCGTCAAGCGGTTTTCCGGTTCAAAAAAACCCGCCGCCGACAAGGAAACGTCGATAAAGCGCTACGGCTTTTATTTTGAGGAAGTCGCAAAACAGTCGGGCGTAAATTTCACGCACATCGCGCCGAAGCTCGACGCAAAATTGGAAAATATAATGCCGGTTGTCGCCTCGATGGGCGCGGGCGTTTCGGTGACGGATTTTGACCGCGACGGCTGGAACGACATCTATCTGACAAACAGCGGCGAAGGCAGTTTCAACGCGCTTTATCGCAATAATAAAGACGGAAGCTTTACAGATGTCGCCAAAGATTTGGGCGTCGCCGACATCAATCGAAAAGAAACAGGTGTTTCGATGGGCGCGGTCTGGGGCGATTACGACAACGACGGTTTTGAAGATTTGCTCGTTTACAAATGGGGCAAAACAGAGCTTTTCAAAAACAACGAAGGCAAAAGCTTTGCGCGCGTCGAAACGGCTGGATTTCCCGTCTGGGCAAACATCAATTCGGCGATTTGGCTCGACTACGACCGCGACGGGCTTTTGGACGTTTTTCTCGCCGGATATTTCCGCGAAGATTTGAATTTGTGGAATTTGCAGGACACGCGGATTATGCCCGAAAGCTTCGAATACGCGAAAAACGGCGGGCGCAAATTTTTGTATCGCAATCTAGGCGGCGGGCGCTTTGAAGAAGTTTCCGAAAAACTCGGCATCAAGACAAACCGTTGGGCTTTGGCTTTGGGTTCAGCGGATTTAAACGAAGATGGTTTCGAAGAGTTGTTTATCGCCAACGATTACGGTGTTTCCGAGTTGTTTTTTAACGACGGCGGCAAGCGTTTTGTCGAATCCGGCGAGCAAACCGGCGTCGGTTTCGCGCCGAAAAGCGGGATGAACGCGAGCTTCGGCGACGTTTTGAATCAAGGCAAACTTGCGATTTACGTTTCCAATATTTCCGAAGAAGGCATTCTTTTGCAAGGCAATAATCTATGGATGCCGCGCCCGAATACGAGCGGAGAAAACTTAAAATTCGACAATCAGGCGGGCAATTTCGGCGTCGAAAACGGCGGCTGGAGCTGGGGCGCGCAGTTCGGCGATTTGAACAACGACGGCAACCTCGATTTGTTTTTGACAAACGGTTATATTTCCGCCGAAAAAGCGACGAATTACTGGTATGATTACGCAAAAATCACGGTCGGAAACAATTCGATTATCGGTGACGCGGCAAACTGGGCGGCGATGAACGGGCGAAGCCTCGCCGGTTTCCAGCAGAAAAAAGTCTGGCTCAACGACGGCGCGGGAAAATTTAACGATGTCGCGCTCGCCGTCGGCGTGACGGAAACCTTCGACGGTCGCGCCGTCGCCGTCGCAGACCTCTGGAATCGGGGCGTTTTGGACGTAATCATAGCAAATCAAAACGCGCCGGTTTTGATTTATAAAAATAACGTTCAAGCCGAAAACAGTTGGATTGATTTCGATTTGGAAGGCTCAAACAGCAATCGAAGCGCAATCGGGACGCGCGTAAAAGTTTTCTGGAACGGGCAGGTTCAGACGCAGGAAATTCACGGCGGAATCGGTTTTTGCTCGCAGAATCAAAGACGCCTGCATTTCGGCTTAGGCAAAAATGCGAAAGTCGAAAAAGTTGAAATTCGCTGGTCTTCGGGTAAAATACAGGTGATTGAAAATCCCGAATTGAATAAAGTCAATAAGATAAAAGAAGTTTGAGATTTAGCGGGAAATTCAAACAGGATGAACAGGATAGACAGGATGTTGATTGAAATATTCAACGTTTCGAATTTGAATTTATCCTGTTTATCCTGTCCATCCTGTTAAAATTTCCCTTAAAAATTATGAGCGCAAATGTTGTCGAAATAACGCCGCCGAAAATGAGCGGCGATGTCGTGCCGACGAAGATGTTCGGTCTGGACACGCGTTTTATCGCACCGATTCTGATTACGCTGATTTTGCTTTTCGGGCAGATTTATTACGCAATTCTGGAAAGCTTTCCGCAAACTTTAACGGCGATTATGACGGCGATTGTGTTTGAGATTTCGCTTTCAAAATTCGTCACCGGAAAATTTCCGCATCTGGCAAGCGCTTATATTACGGGCATCAGCGTCGGAATTTTGGTGCGTTCGCCCGATATTTACTGGACGTTTGCGCTGTGCGCGGCAATTTCCATAACTTCCAAATACGTTTTAAGAATCAAAGACCGGCACATCTGGAATCCTTCAAATTTTGGCATCAGCTATATGCTTTTTTACGCGCCGTTTGCCGTAGCGAGTCTTTCAATTCAATGGGATAACAAAATTTGGACGTTGCTCGTAATCTGGCTTCTCGGCTCAATAATTATTTATCGCTTAAAACGTTTTCACATCACGATTACTTACGTTTTGAGCTTTCTTTTTTTCAGCCTTATTCGCAGTTTTTTGACAAATAATCCGTTTCTTGCCGAGGTTGCGCCGATTACCAGTCCGATGTATCAATTATTTATCTTTTTTATGATTACAGACCCGAAAACGACCGTTCGCTCGTCAAAAGGCGCGCAAGTTTTTGTCGCTTTTATGGTCGCGTTGGTCGAGATGATTCTGCGCCTGTCGGAAAACGTCCACGCGCCATACTTCGCGCTGTTTATCGTCGGTCCGGTGGCAAATTTAATCGACATCTGGTGGCTTTCGCGCAAAGCCTCGCTCGAAGCAGCGACGGCAAATTAATAATAAAAAAAGGACGAAGCGGGAAACTTCGTCCTTTTTTATTGTAATGAAAAAAAACGTCTATTTGATGTCGTAGCTGATTTTCGCCGCTTTGTTATCCGCGCCGAACACGACGTCAAAATCGATTTTGTTCCATTCAACCTCCCCGATTTTTATCTCACCGTTACCCTTGTATTTTTTTCCTTCGCCGGTTTGGACGATTTCAAAACCGTCAATCGCGATGACGACGCTGTCGGTTTTATAATCTTTGCTGACTTTTTTCATCAGCTCCTGCATCAAAATTTCTTCGGTCGTTGTCGGGGCATAGTCGGAATTTTCTTCGACAAAACTGTAATTTATCTCGGCGACCGAATGAGTTCGTGAATTGATTTTCGCTTCGAAACGAATCGGCAGGCGATTGTTTTCGGATTCGACGACGCAGTCGGCGGTTCCTTTGACGTCAGCCAGAGTTCTCGACAATTCCTGTTTTTCGATGTCGTTGATTTTGACCTTAATCGAATTGTCTGCCAAATCTGCTTGCAGTTTTTTTGAGAGATTTCCGGCGATTGCGGCAAGCGTTTGCTCGCTGACGCCTTTCGCGGAAGCGACATCCTTATTATTTGCAAACGCCGCAACTGATATGAAAAGCGTCAAAACGGCTAAGATAAAACTTTTAAGCGCGAAAAATCTGAATTGTCCTTTCATAAATCACCTGTCTCCGAGATTGCTTTCGCAAAGCTTGTGCCAGAAATCATTCTTGGCTGTATCTCCTTATTATTAAAGAATTTTTGAAACTTTGTTTCACATTTTCAGACGGACATTTCTCTCGCGTTTGCGCTTGGCGTATCGGATAAATGCACAAAGTATGTATTACAGCAAAGCAGAAAGCCCGTTCTCCTTTTGCATTTCTTACGAAAAATGAGAAAATCGCAATTTATGAAAAAATGCCTGTTTCTTATCTTTTTAATTCTGTTTGCTTACGATGTTTTTGCACAGAAAACTCCGACCTTCAAGCAATACGCTTCAAAGGTTGAAAAAGTGAAGGCAAAAAAGATTAATTTTGCGAGCAACAAAAGGGCGAAAACTTTTCGCACAAATCTGTCCAACGCTCTGAAAGAAGGCGTAAACTTTGCCGGACACTACATTCTCGCAAGCTGGGGCTGCGGCACGAATTGCAATGACGGCGGAATAATCGACGCGCGCAACGGCAATGTTTATTTTCCGAAAGAGCTTGAAGGAATCGGCATCGGCTTTTGCGAAATAGATTACGAAAATGTCGAGCCGCTCGCTTTTAAACCGAACAGCCGCTTGCTCGTTTTGAGCGGATTTAAAGGCGGCGATTTGAATTCGGAAAAAACTTCCTGCGGAATTTATTATTTTGAATGGACTGGAACGGCGTTAAAACAGATAAAATTCGAGAAAAGGAAACGAACTCCGACTCCGTAATGCTTGAAACAGATTTTTTGGAAAAGCTTTTTAAAGGCGATGCGAGAAGCGTTGCGCGCGCCATCACTAAAATTGAAAACGGCGCAGACGACGCTTCCGAATTGATGAAAGCCGTTTTCCCGCGCACCGGAAACGCTTTGATAATCGGCATTACAGGCTCGCCCGGCGCCGGAAAATCTTCGCTCGTCGATAAATTGGCTTTTTACTACCGCGACAGAGGCGAGCGCATCGGCATCGTCTGCGTTGACCCTTCGAGTCCTTTTTCGGGCGGCGCGATTCTCGGCGACCGCATTCGTATGGCGACGCTCGGACTTGATAAAAACGTCTTTATCCGCTCGATGGCGACGCGCGGCAATCTCGGCGGGCTTTCGCGCGCGACGGTCGATGCAGTGGCGATTCTGGACGCCGCAGGATTTGATAAAATCATCGTCGAAACGGTCGGCGTCGGTCAGGACGAAGTCGAAATCGTCAAAACGGCGGACGTTTCGGTCGTCGTTCTCGTGCCCGGAATGGGCGACGATATTCAGGCGATAAAAGCCGGAATTATGGAAATCGGCGATGTTTTCGTGATAAACAAAGCCGACCGCGAAGGCGTTTTGAGGACGGAAAAGGAGTTAGAAGCGCTTTTATCGCTAGCGCACCGACCGGATTTCTGGAATCCGCCGGTTGTCAAAACCATCGCGACCGAATCAAAAGGCATCGAAGATTTGTCAAAAGCCATCGAAAGCTATTACGAGTTTCAAAAATCGGGCGAAAATCTTGAAAGAAGAAAATCTATTGCGCGCTGGCGTTTATTAGAATTGCTTCAGGAAAAACTTCTCTCGGACGTTTTGAGCCGAAACGGAACGGGCGAAAAATTAGACCGGCTCGCGCAGGAAATCGCGGAGAAAAAAAACAATCCGTATTCGGCGGTCGAAGAAATCTTAAAACAATGAAAATCAATCATCTAGGCATTGCCACCAAAGGAATCGACGAAGCGCTGAAGTTTTGGGAAGACGCGCTCGGGCTTGAGAATGTTCATACCGAAATCGTCGAAGACCAGAAGGTGCGCGTGGCAATGCTGCCTTTAGGCGAGTCGAGAATCGAGCTTTTAGAGCCGACATCGGAAGATTCGCCGATTACGAAATTTTTGGAAAAACGCGGCGGCGGGATTCATCATATCGCCGTCGAGGTCGAAGACATAAACGCGGCTTTAATGAAACTAAAACAGCAAGGCGCGCGTTTAATTGATGAAAGCCCCCGAATCGGAGCCGAAGGTTGTCTTGTCGCCTTTGTCCATCCGTCATCTGCCAACGGCGTTTTGCTCGAATTGGTTCAGAGTTATAATAAAGATTAAAATTATTTTTTAGAGGAAAATTAAATGAAAGTATGCCCTGTTTGTAATAATGAATTTGCCGATAACTTGGAGTATTGTCCCGATGATAACACTCGGTTAGAGGCGATAAGCGCGGAAGAAAACTTGTCGGACGACGCTGGTGAAATGGAAACGGTCGATTCGATTCAGGCTGATGCAGTCGCTTCGGACGAAGCCGCAGAAGCCGAAGCTGATTCCGTCGAAGAAGCTGAAACTGTCAGTGAAATTCCCACCGTCGCTTCGCTTCCGGACGCCGCTAAAGCGCAATCCGTCAGCAGCTCGAACGGAGCGAGCGCTTCGACCAAAGCGATTCTCGTCGTTCTGGTCATCGCATTGCTCGGCGGCGGACTTCTGTTTTGGAAAATCAAACATCCATCGAAGCACGGCGCGACCGAAATGACCAAAATCACAAAAGAAGAAATGGAATTTCTTCTGAAAGACGCGCCGCCGATGATGGTCAAACGTCTCGAAGACCCTGAAGTCAGAAAACAGCAAGTCGATAATCTCAAGCAGATGCTGGCGCTGGCGAGCGCCGCACGCAAGGAAGGCTTGACGAAAGACGAAAATGTCGAAGCCGAGCTCGAAGACATTCGCACGCAGCTGGTTGCGGTCAATTACGACCGCGAAATCAACAAGGACAAAGGTCCGATGCCGCCTTTCGGCTTTATCGACGAAGCGCGCATCAACGAATTCTGGGCGAGCAATCCGAATCGCGAAGCCGAATTTAAGAAGTTTTTCGACACGAAAGTCGCGCTTGCCAAGGAAGAAGGACAAATCGCGCCCGACCGTGAGCCTTCCGACGACGACATCAAGCAGGCGAAGGAATATTACGCCAAAACGCGTATCTACGCCGAAGAAGCCGAACAGAAAATGGGCGAAATGTCGCCCGATTTTCAGAAAAAAATCGACTTGTCGGTCAAATTGCAGCAGGCGCAGTATCTCTCGCGTCTCTACGCCAAAAAGGTTCTGGTCGATAAAACCAAAGTCACCGACGAGGACGTCAACAAATATCTCGCCGAGCATCCCGAGCTCGCGCCTTCGGCAGACATAAAAACGAAAGCCGAAGAAGTTTTGAAACGCGCTCAAAGCGGCGAAGATTTTGCTAAGCTGGCGAAGGAATTTTCCGAAGACCCGGGCAGCAAGGATAAAGGCGGACTTTACGAAAACACGCCGACCGGACAGATGGTGCCGGAATTTGAACAGGCGGCGCTCGCTCTCGAACCGGGACAAATCGCGCCGAATCTGGTCGAAACAAAATTCGGCTATCACATCATCAAGCTCGAAAAGAAAGGCGGCGAGATGAAAGGCGCCGACGGTTCGGTCAAACAGACCTACGACGTGCGCCACATCTTGTTTTTAACGACCGTCAAAGACCCGAACAATCCGCTGGCGCAGCCGATGCCCGCCAAGGAAATGGTCAAAGCCAAGCTTGAAGAAGAAAAGGAAAAAGCCGTTTTGGACGAAGTCGTCAAAAACAATCCGGTCGAAGTCGCCGAAGATTTTGAGATTCCGAAGATTTCCGACGAGCAGATGCAGCAGATGATGCAGCAGCAGATGCAGCAGCAAATGCCGCCGCAGGACATCCAGCCGAATCCCAATGCGCCGAAAACGCAGGCGCCGAAAACGACGAACAAACCCGAAACAAAGAAAAAATAGTTTCAACGGAAAACGAAAAGTGGAAAATGGAAAATAAAAACATTTTCCGTTTTCCGTTTTCCGTTTTCCGTTATGCAGCTTGGCGATTACCGCATCGAAATAATTCCCGACACAGAGTTTCGTCTTGACGGCGGCGCGATGTTCGGCGTCGTGCCGCGCGTTTTGTGGGAAAAGACAAATCAACCGGACGAACTAAATCGCGTCCGGCTGAATATGAACTGTCTATACGTCCAAACGCCGGCGGAAAAAATTTTGGTCGAAACCGGCATCGGCGAAAAATGGACGGAAAAGGAAACGCAGGTTTACGGCATTTTCCGCGAGAAACCTTTTGCCGAAACGCTTTTTGAAAAAACCGGATGTCGCCCCGAAGACATCACGATTGTCGTCAACACGCACCTGCATTTCGACCACGCCGGGGGAAACACAATATTCAATTACGAATTAAAAGACGGCGAAAATAAAAGACCAAAGACCGAAGACCAAAAACCAATTCCACAATTTCCGAACGCGCGATATTACGTTTCAAAATCGGAATTTGAACACGCGAAAAACCCGCACGAGCGCGACCGCGCCAGCTATCTCGCGGAAAACTGGCAGCCGCTCGCAGAAAGCGGGCAATTGGAATTAAAGCCCGACGCGTACGAAGTCGTCGAAGGTTTGAGCCTGCAAACGGTGCGCGGTCATTCCGAGACGATGCAGACGATTTGTTTGCGACGCGGCGGCGAAACGCTCTACGGTTTTGCCGATTTGATACCGACGCGCGCGCATCTCGCCTATGCGTGGATTATGGGCTACGATTTGTTTCCGACCGAAACTTTGGAATTTAAGAAACAAATTCTGCCGCGCGCCGTGAGAGAAAATTGGCTGTGTCTTTTTTATCATGATTTCGAACAGCCGCTTTGTCGTTTGACCGAAGAAGAAGGCAAAATAAAAACTCAATTAATTTAAAAAGGAAGTATTAAAATGAAAAAACTTACAATCATATTCGCATTATTTATTATCGCGCTGACCGCGCAAATCGGTTTCGCTCAACAAAAAGCAACCAAAGAAGAAATGAAGGATTTGCTTATCAAAGCGGCGCGTTTTCTTGAAGCAAAGCCTTTTGACAAAGACGCCGAAGACATTCGCGGCGCAGCGATGCGTTACGTCATCGAAACCGATGATGTCCACATCATCATTTGCGGCGGCGATATTTTAGCGCCGGTTTTGGAGAAGAAGAATAAATACGGAACTGAGCTTTTAGGTCAATATACTATCGGCATGGCGGCTTTCAAACTTGCCAATCCCGACAAAAAAGACGACGAAAACGCCGCTCAGCTTGCCGGTGTCGAAAGTATGCTCAGAGCCTACGAATCAATAATCGCCGAAAAGCCGAAAGCAAAATTTGCCGGAATCGACGATTTGATTGCCAAGCGCGATAAAGGCGAACTGAAAGCTATGGTCGATGCCGCCAATTGCGGCAAAAAAGAAACGAAATAATTTATGGAACAAGTAAAAATCGGAATCATCGGCGGCAGCGGGCTTTATCAAATGTCGGAGTTTACCGACACGCGCGAAGTCGAAATCGACACGCCGTTCGGAAAACCTTCGGATGCGTTTATCGTCGGAAATTTGAACGGCGTGCGCGTCGCGTTTCTGCCGCGTCACGGACGCGGGCACAAGCTGACGCCGACCGAGCTGCCTTTTCGTGCAAATATTTACGCGATGAAAATGCTCGGCGTCGATTATATTTTGTCGGTCTCGGCGGTCGGCTCTTTGCAGGAGCAATACGCGCCGACCGATATGGTCATTCCCGACCAGTTTTTTGACCGGACGCGCGCAAGAGCGGAAGAATCGACGTTTTTCGGCAACGGAATCGTCGGGCACATCACGTTTGCGCATCCGGTCTGCGAGGAACTCGGCGACATTCTCGAAGCCGCGTGCAAAACCGTGGAAGGATTAAAAATCCATCGTGGCGGGACGTATCTGTGTATGGAAGGTCCGGCGTTTTCTACCAAAGCCGAATCGAACGTCTATCGACAATGGGGAATGGACATTATCGGGATGACGAATTTGCAGGAAGCAAAACTTGCGCGCGAAGCCGAAATCGCTTACGCGACGCTCGCGCTCGTCACCGATTACGATTGCTGGCACGAAGGGCACGACGATGTTTCGGTCGATATGGTCATCGAATATCTGAACAAAAACGTCCGCAACGCGCAGATGGTTTTAAAGGAAGCCGTCCGGCGCGTCGATGAAAAACAAACGCCGAACCCGTTTGAAGGCGCGACCAGAAACGCGATTTTCACCGCGCCCGAAGCGTGGAACGCGGAAACTTTAACGAAGCTCGATGCAATAATCGGAAAATACGCGAAGAAACAGGAAATTTAACCACAGATAGCATAGATTGACTCGGATAAAATCAGAAATAATTCTGTGTTTATCTGTGTAATCTGTGGTTTCAAATTCTTTCGCTTTCAATTATCGAACTATAAATAATTTCCGCGCATCAAAAACGTGGAGACAAAAAGCATTTATGAAAAAAGCATTTTTATTTTTGAGTTTATTTGTATCTTTTTTTGCGTTTTCGGTAAATTCTTACGCGCAGAAGCAAATCGAGCAGGCGGTTCAGCGCGACCCGGTGCTTGAAGCCGACGCGACGCATAATCTGGAAGTCGCGCGGCAGTATTTTACGACCAAAAAGGCTTACAAAGCCGTCCTGATGCGCTTTGAGGAAACTTACGCGGCTTATCCCGATTTTTCCAAGATGGACGAATTTTTGTATTACGCCGGGATGAGCAGCTATTATCTTTCGATTAACAAGGGCAAACAGAAAATCGACAAAAACTCCGAGCAGGAAAAAGCGAAATTCGCGCCCGAAAAACTGCGCGACGATGCCATCGGATATTTCACCGCCATCTCGGAAAAATTCCCGCAAAGCCAGTATAAAGCCGACGCCGAAAAGATGTTGAAAGCGCTCGGAACGCAAAAATAATTTATCTTTTATGCTTGAATTCCTGCGCAAACTTTTTACATACGATGAGTGGGCTGTCAGCCGCAGTCTAAGCTCGCTCGGAACGCCCGAAAACAAACAGGCGCAGGTTTTGCTCTCGCACATTTTGCTTGCCGAAAAAATCTGGTTTGCGCGGCTCAACGGTAAAGATTCTTCCGTAATTCCGACCTTTGAAGAACTTTCGCTCGTCGAATGCGCTAAGATTTCGGACGAGATTCATCGCTTGTATCTGAATTTTTTAGATTCGCTCGACGAAGCGGATTTAAACTCTTTAATCGCCTACCGAAATACCAAAGGAATCGAATTTCAAACGTCCGTAAAAGACATTCTGACTCACGTCGGGCTGCACGCAGTTTATCACCGGGGACAAATCGCATGGCTCGTCAGAGACGGCGGCGGCACGGCAATCGACACGGATTTTATAACTTTTACGCGTTTATGAATTTGAATCAGGTCACGATTTATACGAGCAAACCGTCGGAAACGGTCGAGTTTTATCAAAAGCTCGGGCTCGAATTGATTGTCGATTCCCTGCCGCGTTACGCTCGTCTCGCGTGTCCCGACGGCGAGGCGACTTTGTCGGTCAACATCGCCGACGAAGCCGCGCCGCAGACGAGCATCGTTTTATATTTTGAGTGCGATGATTTGGACGCGCGTGTTGCAGAATTAAAAAATCTGGGCTTATATTTTGAACAAGAACCAACCGACCAAACGTGGCTCTGGCGCGAAAGTTATCTGAAAGACCCTTCGGGAAATAAAATCTGTCTTTTCCGCGCGGGCGAAAATCGCAAAAATCCGCCGTGGCGCGTGAAATAAAATTTGAAAATAAATGTAGGGGCGGGTCTTGTGCCTGCCCCTACAATTTTTCCTGCGCGCCCGTAAAACCTTCCGGAACATTCTGGAAGTTCTCCGGAGTATCCTAGAACGTGTCTAGAGCAGTCTGGAAAGTTTCCGGAGTGTTCCGGAACATTTCCAGAGCGCTCCAAAACATTTCTAGAGTGCTCTGGAAAGTTTCCAGAGCATCCTTAAAATTTTTATTATTTTCTTAAAATTTTCTAGAGCGCTCTGGAAATATTCCGGAGCAGTCTAAAAGTTTTGCCGGATGCTCTAAAAAACTTGCTTTTATCGAATAAATTTGTCTTTCGGCGTTTATTTATCCGAATAAATTTGTGCTAATCTTTGGTTTTGCCTTTTTCTGCAAATTTTATAAATCAATAACAAAGGAATTTATTAAAAAATATGTCTTTAACGGTTGTAGGCTCGGTCGCGTTTGACGCTCTGGAGACGCCTTTCGGGAAGCGCGACAAAATCCTCGGCGGCGCGGCGACGCATTTTTCGCTTTCGTCCAGCTTTTTTACAGACGTTCGCTGTGTCGGCGTCGTCGGAAACGATTTCGGCGAGGAGGAATGGGAAGTTTTTCGCAGTCATCACATCAACACGGACGATGTGGAAGTAGTTGCCGATGGCAAGACGTTTTTCTGGCGCGGGCGCTACGAATACGATTTGAACACCGCGCACACGCTGGAGACGCAGCTCAACGTGTTCGAAACATTCAACCCGAAGCTTTCCGACGCGTCGAAAAACAATCGACTGCTTTTCCTCGCAAACATTTTGCCGATGCTGCAAAAAGAAGTCCGCGAGCAATGCCCGAACGCCGAGTTCGTCGCGATGGACACGATGAATTTCTGGATTGACTCGATGAAGGAAGCGGTTATCGACACCATCAAAATCGTCGATTGCGTCATCATCAACGACGCCGAAGCGCGCCAGCTCGCCGACGTTCCGAACGTCATCACGGCGGCGAAAAAGATTTTATCGTGGGGACCGAAAGCCGTCGTTATCAAACGCGGCGAATACGGCGCGGCGCTGTTTACGGCGGATTCGTATTTTGCGATTCCGGCTTACCCGCTCGAATCGGTCTTCGACCCGACCGGCGCGGGCGACACGTTCGCGGGCGGATTTATGGGCTATCTCGCCAGCCAGGAAAAAATCGACGATGCGGCGATGCGCCGCGCGATGATTTACGGCTCGGTGATGGCTTCGTTCAACGTCGAAAAATTCGGCACCGAACGCGTCGCCGATTTGGGCTATCTGGAAATCAACCAGCGTTTCAGCGATTTCAAACGCTTCACGAATTTTGAAGAAATCCCGTTCGAACGCGCGAATACGGCAGTTTAGCGAGTTGACCGAGTTTGCCGAGTTAGAAGAAGTTTCTTTACTCGGTTAACTCGCTAAACTCGGTCAACTCGGTCAACTAAAATGAAACCGGATAAACCAATCCAACTCGACACGGCAAACCCGACGCGCAATTTTCTGGCGGTCGTCGTCGTGCTGGTTATTTTCGTATTGTTTTTGATAAGTCTTTCGATTGCGCTCGCGTTGAATTATTTCGACGCGACCAAACAGACGGCGGTTGTCGTGACGATTGTTTTGCTGCCGTTTGCGGGTTTGATTTTGGCGACCGGATTTATTTATCGTCATTCGCAGCGTCTTTTTGCGCTGTCGAAATACGAAGATTTGATTTTGCAGCTCGCGCCGCCCGAAAGCCAGCGCCGGCGTCTGAACGCCGAGGTCAAAGAGCTTGCGGCGGTGATGGATATTACCGAAGAACAGCTCGGCGATTTGCGCGCGGCGTATATTCTGGCGGAAGATTTGGCGCTGCGGCAAATCGAGCAGGAAAAGAAATCGCCGCTTAAACGGCACATAATGGTCGGCGACGCCGAGTTTGACGCCGTTTTTATAAGCCGCGACGTTTTGACGTTTGTCGAAGTGACGTTTCTGGTGACGCCGCATATTTCGCAGGAAAGAATCGACGAAATTTTTGAGAAAATCAATTCGGTCAAAAGAAATTTCCATCACATCCGCCGCAACTCGCGTTTTCGTCTGCTGCTGGCGCTCGTCACGCAGCTCGACATCTCCGGCGAATCCGATTTGCGCTCGTCTCTGGCGCAGAAATTTGCCGGAACGCCGGTCGATGTCGATGTCCGCTTTTTTGATTTTGAAGAATTGCAGCAGAATTTTACGGAAGAGTGAATCAACTGAAAAGTGAAAGCTGAAAACTGAAAGGTTGATAGAAAGTTTTCGGCTATTGCGTTATTCTATTAAAAATTTAAGTTTTTAGTTTTCAGTTTTCAGTTTTCACTTTTTTGATTATGTTAGAAAACAAAGTTGGATTAATTCTCGGCGTCGCAAACAAGCGCTCAATCGCCTGGGCGTGCGCCGACGCTTGTCTGCGAAACGGCGCGCGGCTCGCTTTCACGTATCAGGGCGAGCGTTTGAAGGAATACATCGACCGCTTGACCGAAGATGTCGAAGACACGATTCTGATTCCGTGCGACGTTTCGAACCAGTCGGAAGTCGATGCCGCGTTTGAAGCGGTCGATAAAAAATTCGGCAGGCTCGATTTTTTGATTCATTCGATTGCATACGCGCCGCGCGAGGCGCTCGAAGGCGAATTCGTGACGACGACGCGCGACGCTTTTCGCACCGCGCTGGAAATCAGCGCGTTTTCGCTGACGCAGGTTTCCTTAGCCGCGCAGCCTTTGATGAAGGACGGCGGAAGTATCGTCACGATGAGCTATTACGGCGCGGAAAAGGTCGTGATGAACTACAACGTGATGGGCGTCGCAAAAGCCGCGCTCGAGGCTTCCGTTCGATATCTGGCGGCTGATTTGGGCAAAAACAACATCCGCGTCAACGCCATCAGCGCCGGACCAATCAGCACGCTTTCGGCGCGCGGCGTCAAAGGCATGAGCTCGCTTCTAGGCTACGTCGCGCAGCGCTCGCCGCTGCGCCGCAACGTGCAGGCTTCGGATGTCGGCAACACGGCGCTGTTTTTAGTCAGCGACCTTTCATCCGCAATTACCGGCGAAACAATCTACGTCGATTGCGGCTACAATATTATGGGAATCTAAGTTCAGCGAGTTTACCGAGTTTACCGAGTTTGCCGAGTTAAAAAGAACTCGCTAAACTCGGCAAACCCGGTAAACTCAGTCAACTCATCTATGGCAGAAACAGACGCAAATAAACCGAAAAAGAAAAAAGACAAAGCCGAGCCGGCAGAACCGAAAACGGTCGCCGAGGCGAGAAATCTCGAACAAAAAGACGATTACTGGCAACTGACCGATGACGAGGTTTTGCTTCGCTCGCCCGAAGAAGACGACGAATACAAGACTTCGGATTCGTGGCGCGTTTTCCGAATTATGGGCGAATTCGTCGGCGGATTCGATAGCCTGGCGACAGTCACGCGCGGCGTTTCCATCTTCGGCTCGGCTCGCACCAGCAGGGACGACGAGAATTACGCCGCCGCGCGCGAAACGGCGAGACTTTTAGCCGAAGCCGGTTTTGAAATCATCACCGGCGGCGGTCCGGGCATTATGGAAGCCGCCAATCGAGGCGCTTTCGATGCCGGAAAAGTCTCGGTCGGATGCAACATCGAGCTTCCGTTCGAACAAATCGCAAACCCGTATCAAACAAAGTCTCTGACGTTCAAATATTTCTTCGTCCGCAAGACGATGTTCATCAAATATTCAAACGCATACATAATTTTCCCCGGCGGTTTCGGCACGATGGACGAGCTTTTCGAGGCTCTGACGCTGATTCAAACACGCAAAATCCGCAATTTTCCGGTCGTTCTTTTCGGCTCGCAATACTGGCGCGGCTTGCTCGCGTGGCTGACCTCGACGATGCTCAACGAAAAAAACATAAACGCCGAAGATTTGGGCTTGATTCACCTGACCGACTCGCCGAAAGACGCCGTCGATTTCGTCGTCAAAACCTGTGAAGAAGGCGAGAACGGGAAAGCGAAATAACTGAAAACTGATAACTGAAAACTGATAACTGAAAACTGATAACTGAAAATTTGTTTCTTCACTATCAGTTATCAGTTTTCAGCTTCCAGTTAAATACCCTTTCATCCAATCGAGATAATTTTCCGAAACTTTTTCCGCCCGCAAAGCGACGATTTCGGGGATGCTGTAGCTGTGATTCGTTTGAATGAATTTTTCCAATTCCTCGAATTTTTCAGGCAGGGTTTTGATTAAAAGCAGATGTTCCGGCTCTTTCTGCACCGCGCCTTCCCAAAAATAAAAAGACTTCATTTCAGGCAAAATCTGCACGCAAGCGGCGAGTTTTGCGCTGACGATTTTCTCCGCCAGCGCTTCGGCTTCGGCTAAATTCGGAGTTGTAGTAAACACTACCATCATAAAAGAAGGATGTTTTAAGTTATTTCACGCTTCGAATGCGGCATTTGACGGGTGAAATGCTTTATTCGACGCGTGAAATGAAGCATTCGAAGCGTAAAACGTTTCATTTAACGAGTGAAATGTTTCATTCGAAGCGTGAAATGCGACGTTTGAAGTGTAAAATAGAGCATTTGAAGCTTCAAACGCTCTATTTTAACTAACCTTTTTTCATCAATTCGCCATATTCGCCGCTTTCCGTCCATTTGAGGATTTCGGAGACGCGCCAAATCGGGAACGGGTGCGAAAGTCCGGCGTTGATGAGGTCTGCCCAGAATTTATCGAGCCATTTTTCGTCGTAATTTTTTTGAAACTCGCGCGCCTGTTCCAAAAACTGCTCGTAATCGATTTTCGAAGCGAAAGTTCCGCCCGCGAGCTTCATCATCGTTCTGCCGATAACGTGCGGGTCTTGCGTGACGAGAAGCGCGGCGCGGTCGCACGACAATTCGGCTCGTCGCGCCCACGCGAGCAGCGCGCTGCTGATTCCGGCGGAGATGATAAATTTGATAATCTCCGAGCCCGGAATCAAACGCCCGACCGAAGCGTTTGCCAGCGCTTCCAAAAGCCGCGCCGCCGTCAGATACAAAACGTGCTCGGCGTGTATGTGCCCGACTTCGTGCGCGATGACGGCGAGCGTTTCCTCGTCGTTGAGGCGTTCAATCAAGCTCGAATGAAGCACGATAATCGGCTTTTCGACGCCGCCCGTAAAAGCGTTGACAATCGGATTTTGCTGGATAAAAAGGTCTGGCATATCGACGCCGAGCGTCGTGCAGGCAATTTGTAATTTAGCGTGCAAATCGGGACATTGTTTCGGCGTAACCTTGACGGCGCTTGCCGTAAACATCACGCGGATGGCGGATTCGCCCGTCACGGCGAGCAGTTTTTTGAGCGCCGTGTCGATGCCCGGAATCGCGCGCAGGGCGGCGAGCGCCTTGCTGTCGAGAGGATGTATATAATCGTGTTTGCTCAAATCGGCAAACTTTTTGTGCGGTTCGTTCGAAAGCGGCAATTTACATTTTCCGCAGTTTGCCTGATTGTTTTCGTAATCTTCGCGGACGTTGTTTTTCTGCCCGCAGTATCGGCAGCGGACGTAATGGCTTTTTGCTAGAGTTTCGTCGGTGTTCTTTTTTGGCATAAATTTTAGTTTAGATTAGTCATCGAAAATATTTCAAATGAACATATCCGATGTCATAAACGTCCGTTTGTTTGGTTAAGTTTCAACCTGACGACCGTTTCGACGTGATGCGTCTGCGGAAATAAATCGACGGCGGTGATTGATTCGATCGAGTAATGCGTCTCGCACAAAAGGCGTAAATCACGCGCTAAGGTCGAAGGTTCGCACGAAACGTATGAGATTTGTTCAGGCTTTATTCGCAGGAGATTTTCGATGGTTTCGCGTTCGGCTCCGGCGCGCGGCGGGTCGAGCAGGACGAAATCGACGTTTTGAAAATTTGCGGCGTTTCCGGCAAGCCATTCGCCGACGTTATCGCAGAAAACATCGGCGTTTTCGAGCCGTGCGTTCTCGATATTTTTTCCTGCGAATCGAATCGCTTTTTCGCTAGCTTCGACGCCGTAGACTTTTTCGAATCGTCGCGCGAGCGGCAGCGTGAAAAGCCCGACGCCGCAGTATAAATCGAGTGCAATTTCGCCGCTTGCACCGTGAATAGCCGTTTCAATTAATTTTTCTATTAAATATTGATTTCCCTGAAAAAAGCTCTGCGCGTCGTAAAAATATTTTTCGCCAAGCGCGGTAAAAACGATTTCGCGCGTCGGCTCGACGAGTTCCGCCGAATAAGCCGAAACTGAAGCGCCCGCGTTTGTCGCTTCGATTTCGACGATTTCCGACCAGAAACTTTCCCAATCGAGATTTTTGCGAAAATCGATTAGCGTGTCGTTTAATTCTTCGGTCAAAATCGGGCAGTCTTCGATGTCGATGATGTCGTGCGAGCCGCGTTTGAAATAACCGATTTTTTTCCGGCGCGTATCGAGATGCCATTGAGCGCGCGAGCGATAGCCGTAATCTTTCGGGCTTCCGATTGCCTCGATTTCCCTCTCGTATTCGATTTTGCCGATGCGTTTCAGGCAGTCGCGGATGATTTCGATTTTTGCGTCGAGCTGCGCTTTGTAATTTAACTGCTGAAAATCGCAGCCGCCGCAGCGCCCGAAATAGACGCACTGCGGCACGGTTCGGTCGATTGAAGCAGCGAGAATCTCGACGATTTCCGCCCACGCGATTTTTCCTTTTTTTTCTCTGACGCGAACGCGCAGACGGTCGCCTTTCGCGGCAAGCGCGACGAAGAGGGTCAGCTTTTCGGCAAACGCCAGACCGAAACCGCCGGGGACGATTTTTTCGATTTTTACTTCGAGAGTTTCCTGTTTAATAGGTTTGCTGGACGTTTTCGACTTCAATTTCGATACCGCCGACCATTCCGGCAAAAACATTGTAAACGAGCGCGCTGATTGCGCCGATTACAAAACCCATCAAACCGTAGAAAATCGGAAGCCCGATCATAATCAGCAGACCGACGACCACGCCGCCGCCGCCGAGCGCAAACCCGCCGCCGCCCCTGCCGAGAGAGCTCGCGCCGCTCAGCGAAAAAAGAATAATGATAAGCCCGTATGGAATGCTGATAATCAAGCTCATAACGAGCATCATGACGGCGTAAATCTTGGCGACCGAGAGGACTCCGAGTTTTCTGATTCTTAATTTATTCATATAATTTTCTCCTGAATTTTTATTAAAAAAACGAAATTTCGTTACAAATAAAACAAGCTCAAACGCGGGATTCCCGCTTCTTCGCGCAGGCGTTTGAACAGCATCAAATCGATTGTCCGACGGTAAACTTCCGCTTCCATCTTATTTTTGTAAGCGGCAAGCGAGCGTTCGATTTCGCTTTCGATTCGTTTGTCGTGCGTTTTCAAAAGCTCCGTGTCAATCAGTTTTTCCAAATCTTCGAGCGCGTTTTCGAGCGTTTCGGCATCGGCGTAAATTTCTTTTAATTCCGCGAGCCGCGCCGAAACACGTTCTAAAACTTCGCGCAAACCGGCTTTCGATTTTTTGGCGGCGGCGTTTAATTGTTTGCCGACCGCATCGAGATGCGTTTTGATTGATTCTTCGGAAAACTGCGCGCCGCCGGACGCGTTTTCAATTTCCGCCGCGCCGTTTTTGCCGACCTGTCGCTCGAGCCATTCGGCGTATTGCGCCTCGATTTCTTCCTTGCAGTAAAAAAGGCTTTTCACCGAGCGCGTCTGTTTCGCATTCTGGTCGCGGCTGTCAAAAACCTTTTCGATGCCGCGCAGGACGACATGCAGCGGCACGCCGCGTTCCTGCCATGTTTCAATCAAAGCCCAGTCAATCGGCGACAAAAGCAGATGCTTTCCGCGCCGACGAACGAAGGTCTCTTCGATTTCTGAGAAGTAGTTAAAGTAGTTCAAGGTTTGGTTCGTAGTCCGTTGTCCGTCGTCCGTTGCAAGTTGAGATTTATCTGCATTCTCGAATTAAATTCAATTAGCAACTGACAACAGACTACGGACAACGGACTAAAATTTTATCTTCATCCGACGCAGCGTAAGCAAATCTTCATCGGTCAAATCCAGCTCGGCTTCGTCCTGTGCCTCGTCAAAGCCGTCGCCGATTTCCTGCAAGCCGATTTCCAGCTTGAGCGTCAGATTCGGCTCGTAGCCGATTTCGCGCAGGTGTTTTATCGCGTCAGCCACGCGCTCGCTTTTTTCCACCGCCGCGTTGATGGCGTCGCCGAGCTCGCGCACGGCTCTTTTTGCATCCTCGTCGAGTTCCATTTGTTATCTGAAATGCTACGCGAGCCTTGAAGAAAATTCAAACAGAATGGACAGGATTGACGGGATAATTTGTTTTTAAATCAAAATTCGAGTTTTATTTGAAACGTTAAAATAAAAAAGGTTTCCATCCTGCCAATCCTGTCCATCCTGTTTGAATCTCGCTTGTGCCTCTAAGGTGAAATTTATGCTAATCTACTGCTTATTATGACGGAACGACGCGAAAAATTTCAGACTTCTTCGGGCATCGAGCTGCCGAACGATTTTAACCCTGCAAACACGAAAATCGATTATGAAAACGAAATCGGCGAACCGGGCGATTTTCCATACACGCGCGGCGTCCGCTCGAATATGTATCGCGGTAGATTTTGGACGATGCGCCAATACGCGGGGTTTGCGACCGCCGAAGAATCGAACGCGCGCTACAAATATCTGCTTTCGCAGGGCACGACCGGTTTGAGCGTCGCTTTCGATTTGCCGACGCAAATCGGTTTGGATTCGGACGATTCACTCGCCGCCGGAGAAGTCGGAAAAGTCGGCGTGGCGATTGATTCGCTCGACGATATGCTGACGCTTCTCGACGGAATTCCGCTCGACACGGTTTCGACCTCGATGACGATAAACGCGACCGCCTCGACGCTTTTGTGTCTTTATCTCGCCGTCGCGCGCAGGCAAAACGTCGCATTCGACAAGGTCAGCGGCACGATTCAAAACGATATTTTGAAGGAATACATCGCGCGCGGAACATATATCTACCCGCCGAAACCGTCCTTGCGACTGATTACAGACACGTTCGCTTTCTGCGCGGCGGAAGTTCCCGCGTGGAACACGATTTCGATTTCCGGTTATCACATCCGCGAAGCCGGTTCGACCGCCGCGCAGGAAATCGCTTTCACTTTGGCTGACGGAATCACATACGTTCAAGCCGCAATCGATGTCGGTCTGGAAGTCGATAATTTTGCGCCGCGGCTTTCGTTCTTTTTCAACTCGCACAACAATCTTCTCGAAGAAATCGCCAAATTCCGCGCCGCGCGAAGACTTTGGGCGAAATTGATGCGAGAGCGTTTTAAGGCGGAAAATCCGAAATCTTTGATGCTTCGCTTTCACACGCAGACGGCAGGCTCGACTTTGACGGCGCAGCAGCCCGAAGTCAACGTCGTCCGCACGACGATTCAGGCGCTCGCCGCCGTTTTGGGCGGAACGCAGAGCTTGCATACAAATTCGATGGACGAAGCTTTGTCTTTGCCGACCGAGCAGGCGGCGCGAATCGCTTTGCGAACGCAGCAGGTCATCGCGCACGAATCAGGCGTCGCCGATACGGTTGACCCGTTTGCCGGAAGCTACGCAATTGAAGAATTGACGAATCAGCTCGAAGCAAAAGCGCTTGAATACATCGAAAAAATCGACGCGATGGGCGGAATGCTGCGCGCCATCGAGCAGGGCTACGTCCAGAAGGAAATTCAGGAAGCCGCCTACGAATATCAAAAAGCGGTCGAAAAACAGACGGAAATTGTCGTCGGCGTGAATAAATTTCAAACCGAAGAAGACACGTCGATTCCGATTCTTCGAGTTGATCCGAAAATCGAGCAAAATCAAATCGAACGCGTTCGCGCCGTCCGCGAAAAACGCGACAAGGAACGGGCGGAAAATTCTTTGACAAAGCTCGAAGAAGCCGCTCGCGGCACGGAAAATCTTTTGCCGCACATCCTGACGGCGGTCGAAAATTACGTCACGGTCGGCGAAATTTCGCACAAATTGAGACGAGTTTGGGGCGAATACCGCGAAGCCGTCACGGTTTAATTTATGAATCAAACGGAGACGGAAATCAGAGAGCTCGAAAAAAATTTAATCGCGGCGATTTTGCGGCGCGACGAGGCGTTTTTGGACGAAATTTTAGCCGACGAGTTGACTGTCATCAACCCTTTCGGCAGCTTTGCGGACAAGAAAATGATGGCGAGATTTGACGAAAAGCTCGTCAACGAGTCAATCGTCACCGACGAGATAAAAGTAAACGTTTTCGGCGAAGAAACGGCAATCGCCACCGGACGCGCGACGGTGAAAAGCCGCTACGAAGAAAAGGATTTGAGCGGGCGCTACCGATTCACGCGCGTTTACGTCAAACGAGAACGCTGGCAGATTGTCGCATATCAGGCGACGCGCATTGTAGAATAGATTTATGGCTGAAGAAAATAAACCCGAAGAATTAGACTCAAAAAACGAATCCACCGAGCTGCGCTCAATCCGCGACATCGTCAAGGATTTATCAAAACCCGTCGCCAAGCGCCACCTGCGAACGCGCAAACAGGGCGGCAAGGAATTAACCTACATCGCCTGGCACGACGCCGTAAAATATCTCGACCACTACGCGCCCGGATGGTGCTACGAAGTCCGCTCGATGAATTCGATTAGCGGAAAATTAATTTTAACCATTCGGCTTTCAATTCCCTGCTCCGAAGGCGTCGTTTACCGCGAAGCGACCGGGCAGGAAGACGAAAATACCGAGTCGTGGGGCGATTCAAGCTCAAATTCCGAGTCGATGGCGCTCCGCCGCGCCGCCGCCAAATTCGGTTTAGGGCTTTATCTCTACGACCAGTAAATTAACTGAAAACTGAGAACTGAAAACTGACAGTGAAAGAAACTTGGCTTAACTATCAGTTTTCAGTTCTCAGTTCTTAGTTTTGTAGTGACAAACAGCGTTTATCTATGCTAATCTTTATTTGAGCCTGTTCAGGCTCTCCAAATTTGCTTCTAAATCTCCGAACTTATCAAATAAAGAATAATGGAAAAGTTAAACGAATATCTGCAAACTCTTTTGTCTACGTGCAGCTACGAGCTGCATCTCGAACCTAACAAAATTCCTTATATCGTCTCGGCAAACGGCTCGACCGACGTAGCAAACGCGCCGCTGCTCGGAACGCAAATCAGCACTCTGATTTTTCCACTCATTCCGAACGCGGTGAAGATGGAGCTGCCGAACAAAAACGAAATCGAATTTTCGCACATGCACACCCTTGGCAATTTTAATTTTCAGGTCAAAAAATCGCCTTCGGGATTTAACGTCACGATTCGACCGATTCTTTCCGAACCTGCCGAAGACGTCGCCATCGATTTAATCGGCGTCGAGCCGGTAGCGTCTTTTTCAAACGAAATAAATCAAGCCCCTTCGGAAGCGCAAAATTATTCGATTGAAAGCTCTTCGATGGTTTTGGAAACTGAAACGAAAGCGGTGGAATCGAGCTTTCAAACGCCCGACCTCGAGGTCGAAGAAGTTTCCGTTTACCAGCAACCGGAAAGCGTTGAGACGCTTCCGCCGGTCGAAACCGTTCCGTTTAACGACCCCGAATTTCAAACCGTTTTCTCCGACACATCGACGTATGAGCCGCCCGGACGCCGCGACGATTTCGATTTTCTGCAAAAGGAAGCCGCCCCGCCGCCGAATGATTTTTCGTCGCCGCAGATGCAGCAACCGCAATATCAACCCGCTCCGGCGCAGCAATTTTACGTTCCGCAGGAAACGGCGTCGAACTTTGCGCCCGCGAAAGCCAATCCGCAGGCGAAGGCTCGGATGGACGCGCTTTTTCAAAAAATGGCAGCCGCCGGTGCTTCCGATTTGCATATGTCGGTGAGTATGTCGCCGATGATTCGCAAGGACGGAAAGATGCAGCGGCTTGAATGCAACGAGCCTGTGATGTCGCCCGAAGCGATGCGCGAGCTTTTGACTTCGATTATGCCTGCGAAAAATCAGGAAGAATTCGCGAGAAGAAACGACACCGACTTTGCGTATGAGATTCCGAGTCTCGCGCGTTTTCGCGCCAACATCTTTGCCGACCGCAAAGGAATGGGCGGCGTTTTCCGAATCATCCCGTCAAAAATTTTAACCGCCCAGGAGCTTGGACTTTCGCAGGCGATTATGAATCTCTGCGATTTGTCGAAAGGTTTGGTTCTGGTGACGGGTCCGACGGGTTCGGGAAAATCGACGACGCTCTGCGCGATGATGGACCACATCAACAAACAGCGCGAAGACCACATCATCACCATCGAAGACCCGATTGAATTTACGCACGAAAATCAAAAATGTCTCGTCAATCAGCGCGAGGTTCACAATCACACGGATTCTTTCAAAGACGCGCTTCGCGCGGCTCTGCGCGAAGACCCGGACATCCTGCTCGTCGGCGAAATGCGCGATTTGGAGACGGTTTCGATTGCGATTGAAACCGCCGAAACCGGACACCTCGTTTTCGGAACTCTGCACACGACGACCGCCTGCTCGACGGTTGACCGCATCATCGACCAGTTTCCAGCCGACCGCCAGCAGCAAATCCGCGTGATGCTTTCCGAATCCTTAAAAGGTGTCATCTCGCAGACGCTTCTGCCGAAACGAGGCGGCGGACGCGTTGCCGCGCTCGAAATTTTAATCGTCACGCCCGCGATTTCGAATCTTATCCGCGAAGGCAAAACGTTTCAGATTCCGTCGGCGATGCAGACCGGAAAACAGCTCGGAATGGTCGTTCTAAACGACGCGCTTTTCGCGCTCGTCCAAAAAGGCATCGTCGAACCGCGCGACGCATACATCAAAGCCGTCGATAAACCCGGCTTCGAATCGATGATGCAGAGAGCGAACATCAGACTCTAAATAGCTGAAAAGTGAAAACTGAAAACTGATAGTAGAAGAAACTTGTCTTCACTATCAGTTTTCAGTTTTTAGTTCTCAGTTTCTATTTTCCCTCTCTTGTCTAAATCTTCTTCGGTTACCATTAGCAATTTTGTCGGGTAGCCGGTGCGGTGTCTGCCGTAGATTTGGAGAAATTCGAGAAATTTTCCGCGAAATTTGAGCGATGCGGTAAAGCGCGATTTTTTAGGCGGTTTGACGTATGGCAAAAACTGCTCGTCGCTTTCGCCGTTGCGCCAGTCGGCGTTGTTGTATTCGATTCTGATTACGTTGCCGACGATTCTGCCGATGAAAGGCGTCACCGCGCCGTCTCCGCCGTTCCAATCGCCATTTTCAAGCCCTCTCGCTTCGAGAACGCCGGACACTTTTTTTCCTTTTACTTTAAGCCAAACCGTAAATTGATACGACACGTTGTCTTTATCCGGCTTTGTTCGCCAATACCAGAACGTCTCGCCGTCTTTTATCTCCTGCGCCGCCGACATTAGCGGGAAAGCGGCGGAAAATGCGGCGAGCGCGAGCAGTGTTAATATTTTATATTTGCTTTCGAACATCGATTTTTGACGCTTGCCCGCACGCAATTTGCCGAAATAAAAACACGAAATAAATTAATTCTATTTCGTGTTTTTTCGGATTCAAAAATATGCGATGTTTACGGGCAAGTCGTCAAAGGATTGCCGCATTGACCTTCGGATGAAAGCCAGCCGATTTTTCCGCCCGACTCCACTTTTACCCAGCTTCCCTGACAGCCAATTAACTTCAGAGGACTTTCGTCAGGCTTTAATTTCATCACAATTTTGCTTTTCTTTTTCGGCTCGGCGTAAAGACGCGGGTCACCGTTGGCGACGCTCATTCCCAAAATCGACGGATGCATCCAGCCGCGCCCCGTAAAAAGAACAGTGTCGTCGTCGCCGACGTTTTCCACCGAAGAAATTTCAAACCAGCCGTTGCTAAAGCCCGTTATATTCGCGACCGCATCCGTATTATTCTTGATGGTTTTCAGAATCGACGAATTTTTATCGGCTCTCGCCCGAATATTCGTTCCCGACGTATCTTCGTCCTGAATATAAGTCGAAAAATTACAGCTCGTTTTCGCCTGCCCCGCCGCCGAAAAACCGGCACACATACAAATCAAAGTTAATAAAATTATCTTTTTCATATTTCCCCTTCCAAGTTTTTGAAGATTTATTATAAATAATCCGTCTTTTGAATTAAATACTTTTTTTCGCTCGCCCGGAGCGTTTTAACATCCGTTTTCTGACGTCGTTCCGACTTTGATTTGCACAAACTCAAAGTTTAAATCGAAAGAGGAGATTGAAAATTAAATTCTTCAATCTCCTTTTTATTTTTAATTTACCTGAATTTATTGAACTTCGTAAGGTTTCAACTGCTCGTTGATTTTTGATTTATCGCCGACGACGACGATTGTCATTTTGTCTTCGGTCAGGTATTTTGCCGCCGCGTCCTGTATGTCTTTCGGGGTGACGGCGGTGATTTTCTGGATGTATGTGTCGATATAATCCTGATTCAGCTCGTTGTAGTTTTTGTATTCGAGCAGGTTGATAATGCCGAAACGCGTCGAGTTTTGCAGGACGTAGATTCCAATCATAAAGTTTTTGACGCCTTGCAGCTCGGCTTCCGAAACGGGTTCGGTTCTCATCCGGTTGATTTCATACAAAATCTCTTTAATTGAAGCGCCGGTAAACTGCGTCGTCACGTCGGCGGTTTCATACCAGTAGCCGGTTTTGAAACGATTAAAAATCGTGCTGTTCGGCGAGTATGTGTAGCCTTTGTTTTCGCGTATGTTTGCCGTGATTCTCGAAGCGAAGCTGCCGCCGAGAAGCGCGTTCATCACCGAAAACTTGATGTATTCGTCGGCGTCGGTCGGAATCGCGGACGGCATCCCCAGATAAATCGTCGATTGCGGCGCGCCGGGACGGTCGATGACGGCGAGAGCGCGTTTGGCGGTGACGACGGGGACGTTTCTGATTGGCTCCGAGCCTTTTTTAAAGCCGCCGAACGATTTTTCAATCGCGTCTTTGACCTTTTTCGCGTCAAACTGCCCGACGACGTATAGATGCGTGCGAGCCGCGCCGTATTGGTCGTTGTAAAACGATTTGATTTGTTCGAGCGTGTAGCTTTTCACTTCCGACTCGCTCGGATTGACGATGCCGTACGGATGATTCGCGTAAGCCATCTCGCGGAATTTTTCGAGCGCCATCGTTCCCGGCTGCGCTCTCTGAATCATCAGATTGCGAATCTTGTTGGCGCGGAGCGTTTCCAAATCTTCCGCCTCAAATTTCGGATTGAGGATTAAATCGGCGAGAAGACTTACAAAACGCGCGTCGAATTCTGATAGAACTTCGCCGCCGATGAGGGTTTTATCGCTCTGCGCCGTCGAGAAGATGCTTCCGCCCATCTCGGCTGTTTCGCGCGCGATGTCCTCGGCTGAACGCGTCGTCGTGCCTTCTTTGAGCATCTGCGCGACGATGTCGGAAATCCAGCGCGGAGAATTCGTTTCGTTAAGCTCGCCCGCGCGAACAACCGCCTGAACCGCGACTTTCGGCACCGAGCCGTATGGCACGAGCGTCACGCGCATTCCGTTTTTTAAGGTGTAAGTTTCCTGTTTCGGAAAAACAAACGGCTTCGGCTGCCCGCCCGCGGGCGGCGTTTCCTTCTGCGCGAGAATATTAAACGCGCAGGAAAGAAACATTACCACAGAGACACAGAGACACAGAGATTTTTTTAATTTATTTTCCATTTTCCATTTTCCATTTTCCATTGTTCGTTTCCTCCTTATTCCGCCCTGTTGTCCTGCTGTTTCTGGGTGTTGATGATGACGACCGTGCGGTTGGTTTTGCGGAAATATTCCTGCGCGGTTTTCTGGATAAGCGCGGGCGTAACCTTTCGGAAATTCGCTTCGAGCTGATTTATCGCCTGCGGGTTGTCGTCAAACAGCGCAAAGCTCGCCAGCAAATCGGCGCGACCGAAGCCGCCGAGCTGCGTCATCGTGTCATACAAGCCGGAACGAAGTTTAACGAGCGCGCGGTCAAGCTCGCTCTGCGGCAGAGGCTTGTTTTGAAGCTGCTCGATGATGGCGTCGTTTGCCGCTAAGATTTCCTGCGGCGTAAAACGGTCGTCGTGAATCAAGTTGACGGCGAAAAGCATCGGTCCGTTGTAGTTATACATATTGCCGAGATAATTGATGCCGCCGCCGATTCCGTTGGTGAATTTTTTGCGCTTGACGAGCTCCTGATAAAGAAGACTGTCTTCGCCGCGAACGAGCATTTGTTCGAGCAAGCCCATCGCGTAATATTCGGGCGTGTTGCGTTTCGGCATTTGATAGCCCCAGCCGATTGCCGGTTTGTTGGCGAGTTTATCGACGCGCGTGACAGTTTTTTCCTGTTCCTGACGCGGCTCGCTGATGTCGGGCAGAGGCTCGGCTTTGTTTGAAGGAATCGAGCCGAAATATTTATCGACCCACGCTTTTCCCTGCGCCGTGTCAAAATCGCCGGTGACGACGAGGACGGCGTTCGAAGGCGTGTAATATTTGCTGAAAAAATCTTTCGCGTCGGTCAAAGTCGCGGCTTCGATGTCTTTCAAATCGCCGTAAAAATTGTGCGAGTTATACCAATTTGAAAACGCCGCCATCGGCAAATCAATCCAGGGAAAAGTTCCGTAAGGCTGGTTGAGGACGTTGACTTTTACCTCGTTGCCGACGACGCCCTGCTGGTTGACCAGATTTTCCTGCGTGATTTCCAAGCCTTTCATCCGGTCGGCTTCAGCCCACAAAAGCGTTTCGAGTTTGTGTGACGGGACGACGGCGAAATAATTCGTAAAATCGAAACGCGTCGAGCCGTTCAGGATTCCGCCGTTTGTCTGGACGAGCTTGACGTATTCCATCTTGCCCAGATTTTTCGAGCCTTGAAACATTAAATGTTCAAAAAGATGCGCGAATCCGGTGCGGTCGCGCGGCTCGATGCGAAAACCGATGTTGTAATAAGTGGCGACGACCACGAGCGGCGAGCTTTTTTCGGGTGAAAGCACGACGCGCAAGCCGTTCGGCAGCTTGTAATAAGTGACGGGAACGTTAATACTTTTATTTTTTTGAGCGCGGACGGGCGAAAAAGCCGGTAAGACGAGCGCCAGCAAACCCAAAATCAGAAATACCTTTTTGGATAATTTCTTCATAATTTCTCCTATTTAGATTTTTTAAAAGATGATGTCGTTTTAATTATACGCCGACGGGCGGATTTTGTTTTGGTAAAACGCGCGAAATTCCGAAATAAATGCTGGACAAGAAGAAATGCAAATTATAAGTTATAGCCATCGGCTTTAGCAGAAATTCTTTTTAATTCGGACTTTATAAAAGCGTGGATTGTTTTGTAAAATCGGCGATTGGAAAAAGATATTATGACAAAAACTTTAGTGCTTGATTTTAGCGAGGTCGGAAACTCGGACGTCGCGCTCGTCGGCGGAAAATGCGCGTCTCTGGGCGAGCTTTTTCAGCAGTTGACGTCAAAAGGCGTGCGCTCGGTCGACGGTTTTTCGACGACTTCCGACGCATACAATCTTCTTTTGGAAACAAACGATTTGAAAAAGCGCCTGCAAAAACTTTTGAAGAATTTGGATGTCGATAATCTCGAAGAGCTGGCGCGCGTCGGAAGCGAAGCGCGCCGTCTGATGCTGGAGACGCCGTTTTCAAACGAGCTCGAAACAGCGATTCTCGACGCATACAATCGTCTCGGCGAAAGAATCGGCAAAAAGACTTTTGAAGTCGCGGTTCGCTCGTCGGCAACGGCGGAAGATTTGCCCGACGCTTCGTTTGCCGGTCAGCAGGACACGATTTTGAACGTCAAAGGCGACCGGCAATTAATCGAAGCGTGCAAGCAGTGTTTCGCTTCGCTCTGGACTGACCGCGCGATTTCCTACCGCACCGCAAAGGGTTTTAATCATTTCGACGTTGCGCTCTCAATCGGCGTGCAACCGATGGTGCGCTCGGACATCGCCTGCTCGGGCGTGATGTTTACGCTCGACACCGAATCGGGTTTTCGTGAAGCGGTCGTCATAAACGGCGCGTGGGGCTTGGGCGAAGCGGTCGTGCAGGGAATGGCGACGCCGGACGAATGGATTGTCTTTAAACCGACTTTGAAGCTCGGTTTTCGACCGATTGTGACGCGAAAACTCGGCGTCAAAGAAGTAAAGATGGTTTTCGCCGACGACGGCAGCGGAACGCAGGTTCGCGATGTCGTCGAAACGCAGAGAAAGCGTTTTTGTCTCGCCGGTTTCGAAGTTTTGCAATTAGCAAACTGGGCTTGCGCGATTGAAGACCATTATTCAAAGCTTGCCGGAAAGCATCAGCCGATGGACATCGAATGGGCGAAGGACGGAATCACGGGCGAGCTTTTTATCCTTCAGGCGCGACCGGAAACCGTCCAATCGCAAAAGGCTGCAAATTACATCGAAACTTACAAACTTGACCAGAATCACGGCGCGCCGCTTTGTTCGGGCGTCGCCGTCGGCGAAAAAATCGGTCACGGTCGCGTTCACGTTTTGCTCGACCCCGACAAGCTTCGAAATTTCAAAGAAGGCGACATTCTCGTCACGTCGATGACCGACCCCGCTTGGGAGCCGATTATGAAACGCGCCTCGGCAATCGTCACCGACCGCGGCGGCAGAACGTGTCACAGCGCCATCATCAGCCGCGAGCTAGGGCTTCCGTGCATCGTCGGCACGGGAAACGCGACCGAAACTCTCCACACGGGAACGAACGTGACGGTTTCGTGCGCCGAGGGCGAGCGCGGAAATATCTATTACGGCACGATTCCGTTCGAGGTCGAGCGGCACGAGATAAACGACGCCGAGCGCCCGCAGACGCAGGTGATGATGAACGTCGGCGACCCCGACCACGCATTTACCGTCTCGCATCTGCCGAACGACGGCGTCGGCTTGGCGCGGCTCGAATTTATCATCAACAATCACATCGGCATACACCCGATGGCGCTCGTCAACTACCCGAATCTGCGCAGCCGCGAGGTGATAAACGAGATTGCCGAGCGGATTCAGGAAGAAGACCCGAAGGAATTTTTTGTTAGAAGCCTCTCGGAAGGCGTCGCCAAAATCGCGGCGGCGTTTTACCCGAAACCCGTCATCGTCAGGATGTCCGATTTCAAATCAAACGAATACGCGCGGCTCATCGGCGGCGGCGAGTTCGAGCCGATTGAAGAAAATCCTATGATTGGCTTTCGCGGCGCGTCGCGCTACTACGATGACCGTTACAAAGCCGGTTTCCGGCTCGAATGTCTCGCTTTGCAGCGCGTCCGCGAGGATATGGGCTTGACGAACGTCAAGGCGATGATTCCGTTTTGCCGGACGGTCGAAGAAGCCGAAAAAGTCATCGCCCTGATGAAAGAATTCGGCTTGCCGCAGGGCGAAAACGATTTGGAAATCTACGCGATGTGCGAGCTTCCGGCAAACGTCGTTTTTGCCGACGAATTTCTTAAAGTTTTTGACGGCTACTCAATCGGCTCGAACGATTTGACGCAGCTTGCGCTTGGGCTTGACAGAGATTCGGAAATGGTCGCGCATCTTTTTGATGAGCGAAACGGCGCGGTCGAGAAAATGGTCGCCATCGCGATAGAAGCCGCCCGGCGCAACGGCAAAAAAATCGGAATCTGCGGGCAAGCGCCGTCTGATTATCCCGAATTTGCGCGCTTTCTCGTCGAAAAAGGCATTAATTCGATAAGCTTAAATCCCGACACGGTGATTCAGACGACGCACACGATTCTGGAAACCGAAAAGCAGTTGAAAAAGGAAAGCGCGTCGAAGACGGTTTAAGAAATAGAACACGGATTAGACGGAAAGAACGGATTAGCACGGATAAATATTAAAATGGAATCTGTGTTAATCCGTCTTTTTCTGTTTAATCCGTGTTCTATTCCCCTTCTATTTTTCCTGCGGCGTAAAGACTTTCGTGCTGAAGCTCGTCGTCCGGCGAAGCGGGTTGATTTGCAGGTTCGTTCCGTCCGTCACCGAGACGTTGTTTGCCGAAAGCGTCGTGCCGGTGGCGCGTTGAAATTCGGAAATCGCTTTATTCAAATCGGTCTGCGCCTGAAGTTCCCTGCCGCGCGCGGTCAAAAGCTCGGTTTGTCTTTGCAACACTAGATAAAACGTCGTGATTCCGGCGCGAAACTGTCTTTGCTCGCTCTCGTAAAGCTGTTCGGCGGACTGCCTTGCGGCGAGCGCCGACGCGAGACGCGCTTCGGCTGAACGAAGCGCCTGAAGCGAATTTCTCACTTCGGCTTCGATAATCTGCTCCTGCTGCTGGCGCGAATTGACGATGCGGTCGCCCTCGGCGAGCGTGCGTCCGAGATTCGCTTTTGCCGTTCTATTTCCCCACGGCAGCGAAATATTAACGCCGACGCGGTAGGTCGGAAAATCCTGACTGATGAGATTTCCGAGCGAATTTAAGTATCCGCCGACGAGATTTGCCGGCGCGGTGCGGTTCGGGTTGACCGTTCCCGCCAAGCCCTGCGACGTGTATGTTCCGACCAAATCGATTTGCGGTTTGGTCTGGTCGCGGTAGTAGCGCTGGTCGATTTTATTGATTTCGGCAGTAGTTTCGAGTTGCGCGATTTCGGGACGATTTTTGAGCGCGTCGGCGATGGCGACTTCAAGCCCGGCGCGCGGCGCTTCGAGAGAAACTTCCGAAACGGGCGTAATCGGGCGCGACCAAATCGTCGAAGTTCGGTCGGGCAGCATTAATGTTTTCAGATTGTTTTCCGCGCGCGTGACGTCTTCCTGCGCGGTGTAAACGCTCTGCTCGAAGGTCGTAATCTGCGTCGTCGCGGCGATAACGTCAATCGGCGCGAGAACGCCTTTCTGGACGAGCCGCTGGTTGCTTTCGAGCTGCGTCCGCGCCTGTTTGACGGCGTCAATCTGCACCTGCAAATTTCTGAGCGCAAAAACCAAATCCCAGTATGACTGCTCGACCTGCGCGATTATCTCGATTGCCTGCTGGCGGAACTGCGCGTCGGTCAGGCTCAAATTTTTCTTCGCGATTTCGATTTGGCGGCGATTGTTGTCAAAACGACGCCCGCGAAAAATCGGCTGGACGTATGTAAAACTTAAAGCCGACGGAAACTGCGGGTTTAAGGTCGCGTTCGTGTTGCTCGTCGTCGTCCGTGAGGAATTAAAATCGACCGCGTAAGAGCCGCCCTGCCACGGCGAAAAACCGCTCACGCCGGCGTCTGCAAAAATTCGTTTTTGCGTCAAAGAGCCGTTTGTCGCGCCGCCGATAGTCGAAGCGACCGGCGTCGTCGCGCTTTCGTAATAACTTTCCGCCGCGATGTTCGGGTCGTAAACGCCGCGCGCCGCCCGCAGGTTGAATTCGGCAATCTGCACGTTGATGCGCGACGTGTCGATGTTGTTGTTGTTTTGCAGAGCCATCGTGATGGCTTCTTCGAGCGTTAAAGGAAGCTGGTTGGCGATGTCGACGCCGACGCGCTCGGCTGAGGGCAGCGGGCGAATCTGCGCTTCGAAATTCGGCGCGACCGGCGGCACGTCGTTCGGCAAATCAGCCGGTGCAATCGTGTTCGTTCCGCCGATGTTTTGTCCAGGCGTTTGCTGGATGACCGTGTTCGGATTGGCAATCTGACCGCTCGGCGTGACGCCCGGCGTGTTGGTCGTCGGCGTCGGCAAATTTTGCTGTTGTTGCTGTTGCGCCGGATTTGTCGTCGGCTGATTTTGCTGCGTCTGCTGTTGATTTTGCTGCTGCACTTCCGTCTGTTGCTGCTGTTGCTGCTGCGACGGGTTCGGCTGAGTCGTCGCGGGCGGAGGCGTCGCCTGCGGCGTGACTTGCGCCGACGCGTTCAAAGCGGTGAGGAAAATTGTAAAAAATATTGAAATTACTACTTTTTTCATAACACTAACATTCCGAATCGATTCGGATATTTTTATTCATCTATTTGCTCGAAGTCGGCTCGGCTGAACCCGCGCCCAAATTCGTCTCCTTAACCTTCTTGTCGCGTTTCGCGGTTCTGAACGCGCCCGTCACGCGCTGGTAAGCCGGGCGCAAAACGCCGAGCCGGAAGCGACTGAACGGCACAGCCACAGTGTGAAAGACGCGCGACTGCTGCGCGTCGTCAAACAAAGAATAAAAAACCGGAACGGCGAGCAAAGTCAGCAATAAACAAAGCGATTGACCGCCGACGACCAAGATGCCGATTGAGCGATTGGTCGCCGCGCCCGCGCCGCTGCCGACGATGAGCGGAAGCATACCGGCGATAAGCGCAATCGTCGTCATCAGAATCGGACGCAGACGGTCGCGGTTTGCCTGTATAATCGCGTCGTATCGGTTCATTCCGCGCGAGCGAAGCGTGTTTGTATGGTCAATCTGCAAAATCGCGTTTTTCTTGACGATACCGAACAGAAGCAAAATGCCGAGCGCCGAGAAAATATTCAAAGTTTGCCCGGCAATCAAGGTCGAGACGAGCGCAAACGGAATCGAAAGTGGTAAGGTCAGCAAAATCGTAATCGGGTGGATAAACGATTCGAACTGCGCCGCTAAAATTAAATACATAAAGACGAACGAAAGCAGAAACGCGAGCAAAAACGATTGGTATGCGCGCTGCAATTCCTTCGATTGCCCGGTCACGCCGGTCGAATATTCTTCCGGCATATTCAAGCTGGCGGCGTGCTGCTGAAGGCGCGCGAGCGCGTCGGATTCCGAAGCGTTCTGCGGCAGGCTCGCCGAAATCGTCACCTGTCGCTGCCGGTTCAAACGGTTAATCGTCGCAGGACTTGTTCCCTGTTCGAGCTTGACAAGTTTTTCCAGACCGACCGTTCCGCCTTTTGACGAAGCGACCGAAAAATACCGCAGATTGTCGCGCGAGCGGCGAAATTCTTCTTCCGCCTGCACGAGCACGTCGTATTGCTCCGAGCCTTCGGCAAACGTCGAAACGCGCTGTCCGGCGGAAAGAATGTTTATCGCCTGCGCCACGTCTCCGGCTTCGACGCCCAAATCGGCGGCTTTCGCGCGATCGATTTCGACGCGGATTTCGGGATTTCCGAGGTCGAGCGAGCGGTCTGCGTCACGGAAAGTGTCGTCGGCGCGAAGCTTTTCGACGAGCGCGTTCGAATATTCGTCGAGCTTTGCCATATCCGGTCCGGCGATATAAAAACCGACGCCCGAGCCGCCGCGCCCCAAGCCGAGACTGCTTCCGATTGAAGACGAGCTGGAAACGTTTACGCGCCAGTCCTTGTTCCCGTATTTTTTGACGATTCCGCGCGTCCGGTTAATCAAATCGGCTTGCGAAAATTTGCGCTCGGCAACCGGCAGAAGACTGACGTTGACGTTGCCCGAATTGCCCGAGCCGCCTCCGCCGCCGAAACCGCCCGCCTGAACGAGCGTGTCTTTTACGCCGGGAAGTTGCGCGCGTATGTCGCGCCCGATGCGGTCGAGAATCGATTGCGTCGCCGCAAGGCTCGTCCCCTGCGGACCGCGAATCGAAACCTGAAACGCCGATTCGTCTTCGTCCGGCAAAAACGCCATACCGACGAATTTGAAAAGCGGATAAATCGAGGCGACGACCAGAATACAAATCAGCACGACCGCCCAACGAAAACGCATCGAGAGCTTCAAAAGCCACGTGTATGTGCGGTCAACCTTGCTGTAAAGCCAACTGTCTTTGCTGCTGTGTTCTTCCGCAACTTCCGCGTTTTGATTCGTCTTCGGCTCCTCGTATTCTGATGCAATCATCCCGTCGCCGGTGATTTTTTTCGACTCGCCCTCGCCGACCGGCTCGACGTTTTCGATATTCTCGGCAGTCAAACTTTCTTTTTTCGGCTTGATAAGCCGCGCCGCGAGCATCGGCGTCAAGGTAAACGAAACAATCAAGCTGACCGCAATCGCCGCCGCGCTCGTCAAACCGAAACTGGACATAAAACGCCCGACGATTCCCGACATAAAGCCGACCGGAATAAACACGGCGAGCAAGCTGAGCGTCGTCGCGAGCACGGCTAAGCCGATTTCACGCGTGCCTTCAATCGCCGCCTGAAAAGGTCGCATTCCCTTCTCCTCGACAAAGCGGTAGATGTTTTCCAAAACGACGATCGCGTCGTCAATCACGATGCCGACCATCAGCGTCAGGGCGAGCATCGTCATTTGATTGAGCGAGTAGCCGAGCCACGCAATCAAAGCGAAAGCGGCGATAATCGAGGTCGGAATCGCAAGCGCGGCGATAAAAGTCGTGCGGAAATTCCACAAAAACAGAAAAACCACCGCCGCCGCGAAAAGTCCGCCGAGCACGAGGTGTTCTTCAATCGCGTGAAGCGAGTTTTCGATAAATTCCGACTGGTCGCGCGTGACGGCGATGGTTATGTCGGGCGGCAGAGTTTTCTGGATTTCTGCCATTCTCTGCTTGACCGAATTGATAAGCGCAATCGTGTTTGAGCCGGATTGTTTTCTGACGCCGAGATAAACCGACGGAACGCTGTTTAAGGACGCGGCGGTCGTCGGGTCTGCGCCGCTGTCTTCGACGCGCCCGATGTCTCTGATTTTTATCGGAAAATTGTTTCGAGTGGTGACGACGATGTCGTTAAATTGATTTACGTCTGTGATTTTGCTGAGCGTGCGAAGCGCCGTCGTCGTCGGTCCTTCGTTGACCGCGCCACCCGGCGATTCGGTGTTTTGCGCGCGAATGGCGTTGGAAACTGCCGTTACCGGGATGTTGTAGGCGCGCAGGCGGTCGGGATTTATATAAATTTTTATTTCGCGCTGGCGTCCGCCGAAAATGACGACTTCGCCGACGCCGTCGGCGTTTTCGATGCGTTTTTGAATTTGATTTGTCACCAAATCGGTCAAATCTATCACCGAGCGCGGCGCGCTGATGGCGTAGATTAAAACCGGCTGCGAATCGGGGTCGGATTTGCGGACAACCGGCGGGTCGGCGGTTTCCGGCAGACGATTGACGACGGTCGAGATTTTCTGCTGGATTTCCTGAAACGCCTGGTCAGGGTCTTTTTCGAGATTAAACGTCAGCGTCACGTTCGAGCTTCCCTTTGAAGAACTCGAACGCATCTCGTCGATGCCCGGAACGGTGTTGAGCGCGCCTTCGACGATGTCCGTGACTTCCGATTCCATCTGTTCGGGCGCCGCGCCCGGATTCGATGTCGAAACGGAAATCGTCGGCAAGTCGATTTTCGGAAAACGGTCAACGCCGAGCGTAAAAAAACTAAAACCGCCGACAACGGTTAAAAACAAAACGATAACCGTCGCAAAAACCGGACGATGAACACAAATTTCAGCTAACCATTGCATAAATTTTTAAGTCCCAAGCCTCAAGTCCCAAATCTCAAGTCCGAAAGCGTTTGACTTTGGACTTGAGGCTTGGGACTTGGGACTAAAAAGTTACCTTTGCTCCCTCGTATAACTTCTCGACGTTGCTCGTCGCAATCGTTTCGTCGGCGTTGACGCCGGTTAAAATCTGCACCATGCCGTTTTCTTCCGTGCCGAGCTGGACGACTTTCAGCTTGGCGATGCCGTCCTGTATGACGAAAACGCGATACGACTGCGTCGTCTGGTCGTTGTAAATCGCCGATTTCGGCACGAAAACGCCCTGACTTCCGCCCTCGCGGACGATTCGCGCCGTCGCAAACATTCCCGAGCGAAGCGCGTTGTCGCCGTTTTCAATCGAGGCTTCGACGATTGCCGAGCGCGAAGTCGGGTCGAGCGAAGGGTTTATCGCCGTTACCGTTCCGCCGAACTTGCGGTCTTTGTAAGCGTCAACTTCGATGGAAACGCCGCGACCGAGCGAAATATAAGGCACGTCCGCCTCGGCAACCTGCAATTGAACTTTGATGGGATTTGTCCGCACGATTGTTGCCACCACCGTCGAGGACGAAACAAATTCGCCGACCGCCACCGGACGCGCGCTGACAAAGCCCGAAAACGGGGCGCGAACGACCGTATCGACAATCGCCTGCTGCGCCGTTCCGACCTGCGTGCGTGCCGCTTCGACCGCCGCCTGCGCGCTTTTTATCGCCTGATTGTTTTGTTTGGCGGCGTTGACGGCGGCTTCGAGCTGCTGCCGCGCGTTGCTGACGCGGGCGCGCGCCGTGTCTCTCTGCGTGCGAAAAGTTTCATAATTTATCATCGAAACGTCGCCCGTTTCGACCAAATCGCGATAACGCTTTTCGTTTGCCTCGGCTTGACGCAATTCGGCTTGAGTCTGCTCGTAATTGGCGTTGGCGGCGCGGACTTCGGGTATCGTCGAAGCGTTAAAAGTTCCGTTTGGCGAAAGACCCAGACGCGCTTCCGCCTGCCTGACTCCGGCTTCCGCCTGCTTGACGCTCGCCTGTGCTTCCGCGAGGCGCAAACGCGCGTCTTTATCGTCGATTCGGGCAATCACGCTGCCCTGCGAGATAAACTGTCCGACGTTTGCCGAAACATTGACGACCTTTCCGGCGACCTTCGGCGCAACGTCCGAAGTTTCGTCGGCAATCAGGCTGCCCGTCGATTGAATATATGCGGGAATATCTCGTGCCGCCGCCTTTTCGACCGTAATCTGAATCGTCTCGCCCTTATCTTCGGTCTGCTGATTGGCGTTTGCGCGCCGGTTTCCCTCGGTCTGCGTCTTGCTGCACGACACGAGAAGCGAAACGGCGAGAATGCCGATAAATAATTTGAGATAAGACTTTCGCTTAGTTAAAAATTTTAACTTCATAAAAATACGTTTGTATTCGATTTTATAACAATTAGATTATCCGATAGGAAATTCGGTATGTAAATTTTTGTAAAGGCGAGAAATAAGTTTCAGGTTTTTTAATTGAAATTTGAAACCCGAAACTTAAAACTTTTTTATGATTGCCTTGCGGAAACGGTGTGATAAAGTTATAAAAATTAAAGACAAAAAAATTTGAGGTGAGAGAAAAAATGCAGGAAATTACCGCAACCGAACTGAAAAAACGGATGGACGCCGGCGACGATATTCAATTAATCGACGTGCGCCAGCCCGACGAATACGATTTCGCCAAAATCGAAGGCGCAAAATTGATTCCGCTCGGACAAATCATCCAGCGAATGGGAGAAATCGACCCGAACCGCGAAACCGTCATCCACTGCAAAATGGGCGGCAGAAGCGCCAGAGCCATCGAAGCTTTGCAGCGCGCAGGTTTTCAGGGAAACTTATCAAATCTAAAAGGCGGCATCACCGCCTGGTCGGACGAGGTGGACAGAAGCGTGCCGAAATATTGAAATTGTTTATCGCATAAACACAAATGCATATATCGAAAAAATTGCTAAAAAAATCAGAACAAATATCACTACAGATAGAAACATTTCTTTGGTTATTAAATAATTAATTTCATCTAACCTAGACAAGCGTCTTTTAGCCCATTTATAGGTCTTTGAGTTTTGCTCAGATTTATTTATCAAAAATTTGGCATCGCTTTTTATTATTTCAATATAAGCATTAACGCGATTTCTTCTGTATAATTTGGAATTATTATCAAGTTCTACTGCGCGATTTATATCAGCAATTCCCTTCATCGGCTTACCTATTTTTTTATAACATAAGGAGCGATTATAAAATGCCATGCTGTCTTTTGGATTAAGTTTTATTGCTTCGCTATAATATTCTATCGCAGTATTTTGCTCGTCTTTTTGTCCATAACAATAGCCTAAATAAAAAAACGAATTGGGTGAGTTTGGCTTGAGTTCTATTACTCGATTAAACTCTGCGATTGCCTTGTCCCAATTTTTTTCGTCATAGTATTTTTTGCCGCTTTTAAAGTATCCATCGACGTCGTTAATTTTTCTGTTTGCTTCCTGCAAGGCTTTTAGCATCTCGAAAGCCGTTGCGAAACGCTTATCTTGATTCATTGCCATGGATTTATTAACCACATTAGCAATTAATTCGGGTATCTGCGGATTTATTTCCCTAATGTTCGGAAGCGGGTCAGGGTTGTTGTGTTTTTCGATGTCTTCAAAGCGCACCCGTGAATCGGTGGGTTTTTGCCCGCTAAGTAAATAATAAAATGTTGCTCCGACAGAATAGATATCTCCGCGTTCGTTAGTCGATAAACCACGACTTTGTTCGGGCGGAGAGTAGAATTCGGAAAATGCCGTCGGCAGTATTGTTCCGAATTTGGAATTTTTAGCTATTCCAAAATCAACCAACCACACTTTTTTACCCTGTAAAATTATGTTGGCTGGTTTTATGTCGCGGTGAATAATCTTTGGCTCATTAGTATGTAATGAATGAACAGTTTGCAACAATTTTTCAATTATTAAAATTGCTTCGTTGAGAGAAGGTTTATTGTTTTTAATTATATCGTCCAGAGTATTTCCTTGAATATAATCCATCACAAGAAACAAATAGTCATTCTCTACAAAAAGGTCGTGAACTATAGGAACAGAAGGAATACGCAAGTCCAAGAGTGTTTTGGCTTCCGCTTGAAATGCAGATTTTACGGCTTCATCAATTTGCTCATTACCTGATTCAAAATGTAATTGTTTCAGTGCAAGAACTCGTTTGCCAAAGTGGTCATGAGAGACTTCAATTTTATAAATACAGCCGAAGCCTCCGACTCCTTCTTTAATAGGTTCAATAATTCTATACAAATTATTTCTTAACGGAGTCCCGCTTTTTAATTGTGTCGCGTTACTTATCATTAGCCGTTTTACCTTAATGAGCAGTTTAATTAAAAAAGTGTTGAAGTAATATACTCCAACATTTTTAGGAATGACAACTAACCAAACTAAAAAAACGAAAGCAGATTAAATATAATTAATAAAAAGCTCGCTCGAAATGGGCTTTTTATTTTGCGCGAACGAAAAAATTTCTTCATTTTTTGAAGAAATGTTGTATTATAAGGCAACAAATCTTTTAATCGTACACGGCAAAAAAAACATATGTTTTTCAAAAGCAAATAAAAGCTTTTGAACAAATTGGTATCAAATTCTTGAACGATTTTTCGGAACAAGTTAACGATATTCTTCAAGCGGCGATTGAACAGCCCGATGCTGTTAAAACCACCGACCGTCCGGATGACGATTCACAACCTTTAAAACTCGCCGACGGCGAGCAAATCGGCTCGTATAAAATTATTCGACAACTCGGCGCCGGCGGGATGGGTGAGGTTTATCTCGCCGAAGACGCGAAGCTGAAACGCTCGGTGGCGCTCAAATTTTTTTCGGCGCAGACTGCCGCCAACAGCCAGCAGCTCGCGCGTTTTATACTTGAAGCGCAAACCGTCTCGGCGCTCAATCACCCGAATATTCTCACGGTTTACGAAATCGGCGTCGAACGCGGCGTTCATTTTATCGTCACCGAATATATCGACGGCGACACGCTGCGCGAAAGCCTTGAAGACGAAAATCTTTCGTGCGACAAGCGGCTTTCGATTGCCGTTCAAACGGCTGAAGCGCTGACGACGGCGCACGAAGCCGGAATCGTTCACCGCGACATCAAGCCGGAAAACATTATGGTGCGGCGCGACGGTTATGTAAAAGTTTTAGATTTCGGTCTCGCCAAACTCACCGAGGCGAGTGCATCCGACACCGACCCGGAAGCGCAGACTAAAAAACTCGTAAAAACAAATCCCGGCTTGATTATGGGAACCGTCCGGTATATGTCGCCCGAACAAACCCGCGGGCGGGCTGATGTCGATGCGCGCACGGACATATGGAGTCTCGGCGTGATTTTGTTTGAGATGTTCGCCGGACGCGTGCCCTTTGAAGGCAATACGTTCAGCGATATTATCGCTTCAATCCTGACCGCCGAAACGCCGCCGCTCGCGCAATTTATGGATGAATGCCCGCCGGAGCTGGAGCGCATCGTGACGAAAGCGACGCGGAAAGACCGCGACGAGCGTTATCAATCGATGAAGGATTTGGCGCTGGATTTGAAAAGCCTCAGAAAAGAACTGGAGATTTTGGTAAAATCCGAGCGCGCCGCCGTCAAAACGCCGGAAAATGCGACCGCCGTTATTTCCCAGCGCCCGACGGCTGCCCTCGAAAAGGTCAGACGATTTTCAACCGGCGGCGTTTTTTTGATTTTACTTTGCGCCGGTCTGATTTCCGCCGGTTTTTGGTGGTTTTCGAATCGAAAAACAATTGAACCCGCGACGATAAACGAAACTTCGACTTTGAAAAATTCCGAAATCGTCAGTTGGAGCAGCTCGCCCGGCGAGGTTTACAGCATCGGCTCGTTTTCGCCGGATGCGAAAATGATTGCTTTTACATCGACCAAAGCGGGCACGAGAAATATCTGGATAAAACAAACCGGCGATGGCGACGCGATTCAAATTACAAAGGACGAATTCAAAAACGAAAAGCCAATCTGGTCGCCGAACGCGGAAGAACTTGCCTTTTTTTCGAGCCGCGGAAATCAGGCGGGCATCTGGCGGATACCGATTCTCGGCGGCGCGCCGAAACTGGTCACGGAAATTTCGGACGCGAGCGTTTCGCTGCGCCGCTGGTCGGAAAAAAATTTGATTTATTACGAATCGAATCACAATCTTTACGCGGTTGACCTGGACGCCGGGAAAACAAGGCAAATCACCGACTTCGCCCCGAAAAAGATAAACGCCGAATCAATCAGCATCTCGCCTGACGAACAGCGAATCGCCTATATAACCGGCGACGACGACCAGTGGCGCGTCTGGACGGCAAACGCCGATGGCGCGGCGGCAAAACAAATCGCCGCGAGCAATTCGGAAATCAAAAATACCGTCTGGCATTCCGACGGGAAAAGAGTTTTCTACAGCGCTCTGGTTGACGGAACTTTTCAGATTTTTGTCGCCGATGCGGAAGGGGGCGCGCCGAGACAAATCACCTCTGCCGATAAAGACAGTCTGGTGCTCGATGCCTCTTCGGACGGAACAAAAATTTTATACGGCTCGGCGAAAGAAGAATCGGACGTGTGGGCGGTAAATAGCGCCGGCTCGAAGGAATACGCCGTCGCATCCGACATCAACTCGGAGCTTTGGGCGGACGCTTCGCCCGACGGGAAAACGCTCGTCTATCAATCAATCAAAAATTTGAGTCAGGGCGACAAGCTTTTTAACGGCGCGATTTTAGCCAAGCAGACGAATTCCGACGAGCAGCCCGTCCAGCTCGTCGCGAGCGGTTTTCTGCCGGAATTTTCGCCCGACGGGCAAAAAATCGCTTTTTTACAGGTCACCGGCAAAAAATATCAAATCGGCACAATCAAAGCGACGGGCGGCGGGCAAAAGTTGCTGGCGACCAATGAAGTCGCCGCCATCGGCAACACGGTTCTGCCATACAATCGTATTCAAACGAGCGATTTTTCGTGGTCGCCGGACAGCTCGAAAATCGCATACGTTTCCGAACAAAACGGTCTGCGCAACATACGTCTGGCAAATGCCGACGGCGCAGGCGACGAGCAGTTGACCGATAACAAGGACGAAAATCTCGTCTTAAACTGCCCGCTCTGGTCTTCGGACGGGAAACGCGTCGCGTATAGCTCCAAAACCGATAAACGAAATGCGAGCGGCGACATCATTTACGGCGTCTCGGTAATCGACACGGAAACAAAAACCGCAAAAATCATCATTCAGAAAAACTTCTTTTTGCGCTTAATCGGCTGGTCGGAGCGCGATAAGGAAATCGTTTTAGCCTCGATAGCGGCGCGGACGGCGATGACGGGTTTGCAGCCGGAAATCTCGCTTTCGGCAATAGATGTCGAAAGCGGCGCGGCGCGCAGCATCGGGACGCTGAAAAACAGCTATCTTTATAACATCCGTCTCTCGCCCGACAAAAAAACGACTGCTTTTGCTTCGAATCAGGAAGGACGCGACAATATCTGGACGATGAGCGCGGCGGGCGGCGAAGCAAAAAAAATAACCGGAAACAACGATGCGAGAATTTATTTTTCCAATCTGAGCTGGTCGCCCGACGGCAGCACGATTTTTTTCGGCAAGCAGTCGCGCTACAGCTTGCTTTCAATGCTGGCTAATTTCAAATAACAGGAGAATTTAAATGATAAACAAACAGATTATTAAGACATTAATCGCAGTTTTTTTGCCGATTTTGTTTTCCGTCGTCGGAGCTTCGGCGCAAAAAACCGACTGCTCAAAAGTTACTGACAAGGAAATCGTCAAAGCGGTTTACGAAAAAATCATGACGAAATATTCCGCTCAGGTCAGTCACATCAACGTTCGCGTGACGGATAAAGTCGTCACGATTGAAGGCTGGGTGACGACCAAAACCGTCAGAAAAGAAATCGAAAGCTGGGCAAAAAAAATAAAGTGCGTAAAAAAAGTCGTCGATACTCTGACCATCGGAATCGGCGGCGGCTGCGGTCCCGGACAAAAACAATGCGGCGACATATGCATCAACGAAAAAGAAACCTGCAATCTCTGTAGAGGATTGCCCTGCTATTAAAAATATTTTTATATCGAGGATGAAATCTTATGAAACGCTGCTTGAGTTGGCGGCGTTTTATAAGATTTCGCAGATAAAAACATGACCGAACTCAGTCCTGAAGACAAGCTGCGCATCGAGCAGAAATGGGGCGTTCTGACCGTTCCGAAGGGCGAAACCAGACGCGCGAAGGCAATCCGTAAAAATGCGCTCGCGTTCCAAAAACAGCAAATCGATGTTCTCGTCGAATGCCTCGATGTTTGGCTTAAACTACATCCGGAGGCGAGCGCGCGCGAAGTTCAACAGCGATATATGGAGCACGACGAGGCGCTCGAATACATCACCGGCAACAAGCTCAACGCTCTGCGTTACGGCGAAAAAAGATGGGACTGGCGCGAGCATCAAATTGATGTCGGACCGGTGATGCATCAAGGCGATGGCTGCAACACCTGCTGGGCTTTTGCCGCAACCGCCGCCGCTCACTGTAGTCTCCAGAAAAATTACTGGAAAGCCGCCGACGGAATGATTTGCGCGCCGGACATGAAAACCGGCGAAATAATCAAGCTTCCCGGCGCAATAACGTGGTGGGCGGGCGACCCGAGCCCGTTTGTGCAGGATTTGCTCAACTGTATGCCGATAAAAGCCGAAGAACTCTGCCGTATCGGTTGGCACGGCAAGGCTTTCGATTTTATGGTCTACAAAAAAGGAATCCCGATGTGTTACACCGATGGTTATACCGAAGAAAATCCGGTGAGCGGCGAAATAATCACATTCCGGCGCGAATACAAGATGGGGCAAAAATTCGAATGCAATCCGAACAACGGTTTTATAAAGGCTTCGGCGTGGGATTACGTCAACTCGCCGCCCGATAAACTTCCGACCGTCGAGCAGTTAAAAATCGCTTTAATCGAACACGGTCCGCTTGTCGCACCGATTGCTTACGATAATAATCTCGAAAAATACGATGGCGGAGTTTTCAACGGGAAAAATATGGGGATGATAAATCATATGCTTTTGCTCGTCGGCTGGGACGATGAAAAAGAAGCGTGGCTGGTGAAAAACTCCTGGGGCGAGAATTGGGGCGAAAAAGGCTTCGGATGGATAAGATACGGCGCAAACAATATCGGCGTTTTCGCCGCCTGGATTGAAGCTGATATGTCTTCATTCAGAGGCGCACAGCCTCAAATTTAAGACGCTATGAAAAAAAATAAATTTCCTTCGATTTTTTTGCTTGTAGTATTGACGATGCCTTCCTTCGTTTTCGCACAGCGCAAACAGATGCTTCAATGCACCGAGAAAAATACGGGCAATGTGGAGATGACTTATCTTGTCGGCGCAGGCAAATTGAGCAAGGCGGAGAAAAAAAGAATAAAGGAAAAATTCGGCGTGCTCGTCGTCCCGCAGGGCGAAACCGAGCGGGCAAAACAAGTCAGAGCCAATGCGCTCGCTTATCGACAAGGACAAATCGATGTTATAAACCGGAGTTTTGAGCTTTGGATGAAGCTTCACCCGAACGCGACCGCCGAAGAAATTGAAAGGCATCAAAAGCAAAAGCAAATATTTTTAAGCTCCTTCAGCGATGAAAAATACAAGACGCAGAGCAGACAGGAAAAATGGGATTGGCGCGAGTGGATAAAAATCGGACCGGTGATGAATCAGGGCAGAGGCTGCAATACCTGCTGGGCTTTTGCCAGCGCTTCAGCCGCCGCCGCGAGCATCGCCAAACGCGATTCGGACGGTGCTGACGCACATTTTCTGCTCAACGAAGAAAACGGAGAATTTAATGCCGTCGCCGGCGGAATAATTCATCGAGCAAAGAGTCCTTTCGTGCAGGACTTGCTGAACTGTATGCCGATTAAAGCCGAGGAAATTTGCCGGAGCGGATGGCACGGCGCGGCATTCGATTTTATGGTTTATAAAGCGGGAATTCCGTTGGCTTACGAGGACGGATTTAGCAAGACGGACGAGAACAGCGGAAAAACCACCATTTACCGGCGCCAATATTTGCCCGGACAAAAATTTGCCTGCCAGCCGAACGGCGGTTTTGTCAAAGCCGCGTCGTGGGATTACGTGAATTCGCCGCCCGACAAGCTTCCGACGGTCGAACAGCTAAAAATAGCTTTGCTTGAACACGGTCCGCTGGTCGCGCCGATTTTTTATGACGAGTGTCTGGGAAACTACAAAGGCGGAGTTTTCAACGAATTTAACGCCAAAGAAAGCGGGCAAATCAATCACGTCGTTCTGCTCATCGGCTGGGACGACTCGAAAGGCGCGTGGCTGATAAAAAATTCGTGGGGCGAAGAATGGGGCGAGAAAGGTTTCGGATGGATAAAATACGGCAGCAACAACATCGGCGTTTTCGCCGCGTGGATTGACGCGTCTTCGTAGCTTTAGCGATTAAAATTTTTTGGAAACGGCTTTTTACGGCAAAATCTCACTTTCCGCCCAGATTGATTTCCCTGCTTAATTTCACGATTTTCATTCCTTCCCGGACTTTTGTGCGGCAGGAAAGCACAGGCTTATCTTTCGCCGCGCCTTCGAGCCAGACCTGACAGTTTGCGCAGTCGCCGTTCCAGCAAAAATCGCCGTAGGAAATCGTTTCCATCGAGAGAAATTGAAAACATCGAAGCAAAGAGTTGTTTTCGGGAACTTCGCGTCTTTCGCCGCAAATTTCGATTTCGACTAATCTTTCGTATGGCTCAAAAATGTCCGAATCAATCATAAAAAATTCGTGTCGGCATCGGTCGGAACTTGAACAACTTACTGACGACACCGGCAAACTCAATATACAATAGATAATATAAAATTATGAAAAGCAATGAAAAAAAGTTGTCGTCGCAGCAACGTGAAGAACTGCTCGGCGCATTAAAGACGCGTTTTGAGAAAAACATGAACCGCCATAAAGGTCTTGAGTGGGCTAAAGTGCAGGCAAAACTGGAGGCGAATATTGAAAAACTTTGGTCGCTCGGTGAAATGGAAAGAACCGGCGGCGAACCGGATGTTGTCGGGTTTGATAAAAGCACGGGCGAATACATTTTTTATGATTGCTCGGCGGAAAGTCCAAAAGGTCGCCGAAGCATTTGTTACGACGGTGAGGCTTTGGAGTCGAGAAAAGAACATAAACCGGAAAATAACGCGGTTGATATGGCAGCCGCGATGGGCATCGAGCTTTTAACCGAAGAACAATATCGGGAGCTGCAAAAACTCGGAAATTTCGACACGAAAACGTCGAGCTGGATAAAAACGCCTTCCGACATCAGAAAGCTCGGCGGCGCTCTCTATTGCGACCGCCGCTACGAACATGTCTTCGTCTATCACAACGGCGCGTCCTCTTACTATGCCGCCAGAGCGTTCCGCGGCTCGCTAAAGGTCTAATTTTTAATGATGCGCGGCAAAACTTGAAAGCTCAAAGACGGAACTGTAAACTATTTACAAGAGGAATTTTATAAAATTATGGCGACAGTAATTTACACCAAACCGAATTGTCCTTATTGCCAGAAGGCGCGCGATTTCTACAACGAAAACAAAATCGAGTTTACCGAATACGACGCGCAGAACGATAAGCGGGCGCAAAAAGAGATGCTCGAGATTTCCGGCGGAGATTTGGTCGTGCCGTGTATCGTCGAAAACGGCGAATACGTTCAATCTGGTTGGGGAAACCCGCCGCGCGGCTGAACGATTAATCCCGGTTAACCGGCAGTTTGCCGGTTTCAATACAAAAAAATTAAATCTTTATCTGTAAATTGACATTGACTTTTTTATGATTAAAAATAATCCATTGAACTCGGCAATGGATTATTTTTATTTTTCGGCAATTTGTGATTTGCTAATGATTTTTCGCACAAATTCAAGACAGAAACCAACCAAAAACCGGAGAATAAAATCCAATTAAGCTATGGTTGGCACGACCATCAATCAATATAAAATTCTCGAAAAGCTCGGCGCAGGCGGACAAGGAACTGTGTATAAAGCGCGCGATACGAAGCTCGACCGAACCGTCGTCATCAAAGTTCTGCCCGCCGAACTGACCGCCAAAACCGCCAATTTCAAACGCTTCGAGCGCGAAGCGCAGCTTTGTTCGCAGCTCGACCATCCGAACATCTGCACGATTTTCGACTTTCACGAAACAAACGGAATTTATTACATCGTCATGCAGTATGTCGAAGGCAAAAACGTGCGCCAGCTCGTCAACGGTCGCCCGCTCGAGCTAAAAAGCGCTCTGAGCATCGCCGTTCAGGTGACGGACGCGCTCGCATACACGCATTCGCGCGGCATCATCCACCGCGACATCAAAGCTGGAAACATAATGGTGACGAGCAACGGGCAGGTCAAAATTCTCGATTTCGGACTGGCAAAATTGATGCAGGACGAACCTTCGGAACACGCAAAAGGCGTTGACCGAACCGAGATTACGGAACTCGGAATTCCATACGGAACGGCGACCTACGCCGCGCCCGAACAGGCGAAAGGCGAAAAAACCGACCACCGCGCCGACGTTTTTTCGACCGGCGTGCTGCTTTACGAGATGCTCACCGGCATCTGGGCGTTTCAGGGAAAAACCGTGATTGACGTGCGTCATCAGGTGCTTTACGGCACGCCGACGCCGCTCGCCGATATGCGTGCCGAGCCGCTTCCGCCGCAATTGCAGCAGATTATAGACAAGGCTTTAGCCAAAAACCCGAAAGACCGTTACCAGAAAATTGCGCAGATGCGTGACGATTTGCGACAGGTTTTGCAGGAGATTTCCGGCATCCCGATGATGCAGGGCGACACATACCAGCCGCGTCATCTGGACAACGAGAGCTCCGTCAAGCGCGCATGGAACTGGCTCACCGGAAAAACCGGCAGCAGCGAGAGCAGCTCGTCGCAGCGAACGCCGTCTTACCCGAATCCGGTTTCGTTTGCGCCGGAAATGACGATGACCGCGACCGGGCAGGAAAAGAAATCGGTCGCGATTTTGCCTTTTAAAAATTTGAGTCAGGACCCGGCGGCGAATTTTTACGAATTTGCGCTCGCCGACGCCGTCATCACCGAGCTGGCACAGCTTCGCTCGCTGATTGTCCGCCCGTCTTCGGTCATCGCCAAATATCAGGGCTTGGACATCGACTCGCGCGAAGCCGGAAAGGAATTGCGCGTTCACGCGGTTTTGTCAGCCGGATTTTTGCGCGCGGGCGATAAAATGCGCGTCAACGCGCAACTTCTTGACGTGATTTCGGGCGAGATTCTGTGGAGCGATAAAATCGACGCCGAAAGCGCCGACATTCTCGCGCTTCAGGATATGATTGCGCAGCGAATTCTCGACGGCTTAAAGCTCGAATTGTCGTCGCGCGAGCAGGAAAAGCTCGGTCGCCGACCGACCGAAAATGTCGAGGCGTGGGAAGAATTCCTGCGCGGACGCGACAATTTCGGCAGATTTATTTTCCGCACGCTCGCGCCCGAAGACTGCGAAGCCGCGATTCAGAATTTCAAACACGCCGTTGAATTAGACCCGCACTTTGCGCTCGCCTACAGCGGTCTCGGCGCGTGCTACGCCAACCGCGTTTTCAAGGGAATCGGCGAAGCGGAAGATTACACATACGCCGAAGCCGCGTTTTCAAAAGCGTTTTTCTACGACCCGGACGTTACCGAAGCGCGCGTCCTGATGATTATGATTTATCTTTCGCGCGGCGAAAAAAGAAAGGCGCGCGCCGAAATCGGTCTGCTCGAAGAACAGTATCCGAACGAAGCGCCGCTTTATTTCGTCAAAGGCGTGATGAGCCGGCTCGACGGCGAATACGAAAAATCGCTCAAAGCGTTTGAAAAACTCGCGCGTCTCGACCCGGCGGCGCGCGTCGTTTCGGCTTACAATCGCGCGCGAATTTTTACTTATCAAGGCGATTACGAAAAGGCGTTCGAAGAACTCGAAAAAGGCGCGAAAGCCGAGCCGAATCATCCGATGCTCAAAATTTTCCGTTCGAGCGCGCTTTTTTACAGCGGCAAACAGGACGAGGCGATTGCGCTGCTGCGCGAAGTTTTGGCGGAAAATCAGAAAATGGACGGAATTCGACCGCTTCTGGCAAGCTATCTCGCCTGTCTCGGGCGCGAAGAAGAAGCGCGGGCAGAACTCACCGACGACGCGCTCGCGCTTTCAAAAGCCGACCACGATATGGCTTTCTGGGTCGGCTCGGCTTACGCGTCGCTCGGCGAAAAGGATTTGGCTTTCAAATGGCTCGGTCGCGCCGTCAAACTCGGCAACGAAAACAAGCCCTGGTATGAAAACAGTAAATGCTTAAGCTCGATTCGCTCAGACCCGCGCTTTGCCGAATTAATGGAAAAAATCGAAGGCGAAATCACGCACTAAAATAATTGAAAGCTGAAAACTGATAGTTAAGAGCATTGCTTTAAACTATCAGTTTTCAGCTTTTAGTTTATTTATTTTGTAATTTCAAAAACGCGCACGCTGGCGTAAAAATGCAGAAATTCGACTCTTTTCAAAACGTTGCCGTCGATTTTGACTGCCGTGTGATAAAAATTTTCGGGCAAACCGAGAACTTCGACGAGATTTACAAACGGGAGCGAAAACGCGCGGGCTTGGTAACCGGAGAATTCGGCGGCGAATTCTTTTAATTCCGCGTCGGTCAAAGGTCGCTCGAACGGCGAGATGTCGGGCTGTTCATACGGAATCAGATTGCGGACGAATTTGACGACTTTCGAGTTTCTGACCGGTTCGAGAAAAAGCGCCCGCCCGCCTTTTTTCAAAACGCGGAAAACTTCTTTCGAAGCCAGATTCAAATCCAGATGATGCAAAATCGCGTTGCCGAAAACGACATCGACCGATTCGTCTTCGAGCGGAAGCTCGTGCGCCGAGCCGACGCGAAACTCGACCGATTCCGAAAAATTGTGCGCCGCGAGACGTTTTTCGGCAAGCTCGATTAATTCGGGCGAAATATCGACGCCGACGACGCGCCCGCCGTGACTTGCGACCAGAACCGCATTTTCGCCCGCGCCGCAGCCGTAATCCAGAACCGTCTTTCCCGAAACGTCGCCCAAAAGATGATATAAATATTCGAGCGCGTAAAAAGTGTCGGCGGGCGGATTTGCGTAACGCTCGATGATTTCGCGCTTAATCAGCAAATCGTTCGAAGCCCTGCGCCGCGCATCGCTCGCGCTCCGTTCGACCTCGACGCTTTCCCATTTTTTTATTTCCTGAACATTTGCAACCATAGTTTTTTTTAACTGAAAAGTGAAAACTGAAAACTGAAAGCTATTTACTTTTCAGTTTTCAGTTTTCACTTTTCACCTTTCTCGTTTCGTTTTCAATCGCGTCGATGTCCGCGCCCAAATCTTTTCCGTTGGCGCCTTTGTTTTTGTATTTTGAACTATTGGAAAGCCGGAAATCGCCGCCCTGCAAATTGACGAAGCCGATTGCGCCGTAATCGTCGGCGGGAAAGTTTCGCGGCGGGATGTAAAAATCGCCTTTCGGGATTTGTTTGCTGTTGACGATGATGTTTTCGGCGATTGTCCCGTCAGCGAAATATTTTGCAAAAACGTTTTTGCCGACGCCGTTGTCGCCCGAATAGCCGTAATCGTTAAACGCGACGATGTTGCCGCGAAACGTAAAGCGCCGCGTCGCCGCTCCGTGCGCGGTTATCGCGTTGCCGCTGGCAAAAACCGTGTTGTTGGCGACGGTGATGTCCTCGCCGTCGGAAATCAAAACAAAACGCCCGTCCGAACCCCATTTTGCAGCGTCCAAACCGACGAACAAATTATTTACGACCTCGACGCGCTTCATTACGCCGCTTTTGTAAACGTCGTCCGTGCCGAGAAAATTGATGCCGCCTCCGCTGTTTCGGATGATGTTGTCGCGCATCGAAACGTCTTCAATCGTGCTCCAGGGCGCGCTTCCGTCCTGATTTCTGATGGTGATGCGGACGGCGATTTCGTCAAAGCTGTTTTCGATGATGTTGCCGACGACGCGCACGTTTCGCGCGTTTTTTAATTCAAAAGTGCATTTGATGGTAACTTTGCCGCGCCATTCGAGCGGTTTCGTCATCAGGTTGTTGCGAATCTCGATGTCGGTCGGGACGAGATTTTTGATGCTCGGGTCAGAGCCGCCGATGAGCAGATTCTCCGCGCCCGCTTCCAGATAATTGTTGATGATTTTGTATTTGCCCGTGCCGTTCCAGCCCGCAATCGCCTGCGTTTCTTCCTGCCGCCCGGCAAAACCCGAAATGTAGCTGTTTTTGATAATTGTCTCGCCGCTGTTGAGCGCGACGCCGCGACGCGTGACGCCCTGCGAGTTTTGATGCAGATAGCAGCGGTCGATTTCGATGTGATGCGGAACTTCCGCCTCGGTCTGTTTATCAGAGCCGAGCGCGACGAGATTGTAAACATAATCGGCGTTTGACGCCGCAAATTCTATTCCGACAAAACGGTAATGATGCGCGTTCGGCGCGGTTTTCAAAGCGGATTCGCCTTTGCCCCAACTTAAAATTTTCGGCATCAAAGCCGCGTCCTTCGGACTGACCCGCTCGCCGTCTTTCGGCAGTTTCGCTAGCTCCGACGACTGAATCGTGATGTATTCGCTGCCGGCTTTATTCGGCAAAGTGAACGAGCCGACGAACTTCGCGCCCGCCTGCAAGACAATCGTGTCGCCGGCTTTGGCGCGGTCGAGCGCGGTTTGCAAATCTCCGCCCGATTTGACGAGAATCGTGTTTCCGCTAAATTCGATATTGCTGCCCGAAGCGTAGTTTTTCCAGACGTAGCCCGCGCCGACCGAAATCGGGACGAGCAAAATCGCGCACAATAAAGCTAATCGCAAGGTCTTTCGCATATCTTGTTTTTTCTGCCAGTTTGCTTTTTCTAAACGTTTCACGGTTTTTGATTCAAGATTTAAGATTTAAGATTCAAGATTATTATTTGTTTTCAGTCTTGAATTTTGAATTTTGAATCCCGAATCTAATAAAACAGCCAATAATAGCCGATTTTCAGATATTCGCCCGCGACGTATTTCCAGCCGTGCGCGGAGAGCCACCAGAAGCCCGGCGTCGGCGTCTGAAAACCCGCCGGCGGTGATTCGATTCCGATTTCGACGGCGCTGTTTTTATCGCGCAAAACCTTTTCAAAAGTCCAAAGAGCGCGGCGCGTGTGATAGCCGGATGTAACGAGCAGGACGGATTTTAAGTTTCGCTCGCGCGCGTCTTTCTCAAGCAAAACGGCTTCGTCGTGCGTGCCTTCGACCACTTGCGGCAAAACCTGAATCGCGCTTTCGGGCACGCCCTGATTTACAAGCTCGCGGCGCGCGCGCTCGACAAAAAAGAGGTTTCTCTGCTCCTGCGAGTCCCAGCCGCCCTGAAGTCCGTCGTCGGTCAAAATAATTTTCGGCGCGCGTCCGGCTTTGAAAATCTCCGCCGCTTTTTGTGTTCGCTCGATGTAAGTTGAAGAACCGCCGAGAATCAAAATCGCGTCGGCGGTTTGAAGAGGTTTTTCGACGATTAAATTTTCAGCGAGAAAAGGCGCGAGAAAAATCCAAGCCAAAAGCAGCAGGAAAAATACGATAATCAGCTTAAAACTTCGCCCGATTTTCATCTAAAAACGCATTTGAATTGAATTTTCGGCGACGGAAATTACTTTTCCGCCGGATGATTTTCTGCGATAATCGCCCGCAATTCCTCGATTTTCGCGTCCCAGCTCTCGTTTTTTATCGAATCGCTGAGCTCCGCGCGCGAACGCTTGCTTCGCAGCGCTTCTTCAATCTGAAAAATAAATTCTTCGTGCGTTTCGCCGATGCGGCAGCGCTCCAAAATCCGCACTTCGGGAATGTCCGTCGAAACGGTTTCAAGCCCGGCGGCGAGATATTCGCGCACTTTCAGAGGATTTGTCGAGAGCGTCAAATCGTTTATTTCAAACGGATTGAGCGCCACGTCGAAACCTTTGCAAAACGCGGGCAATTCCGCATACGGTCGGCGTCCGAGAATATGAACGTTGGAAATTCCGTCGAGAATTTTCACCTTCTGCTCGCCGTCAACCGTCGTTTTCCCGATTAAAACGACCGAGCCGTAATGAAAATGCGCGGCGATTTTTTTTATCAATTCAAAATCAATCCAATCCGCCAAAAGCCCGTGAAAACCAATAATCGGTCGCGGCAAATCCTTGATTTCGGCGGGAATTTTTGTTTCCGCGTCGAGCGCTTTTCGAAAATGCGCCCAATCCGTGCCGTGACGGATGACGAAAGTATTTTTGTTAAACTGCCGTTTTGTTTCGAACAATTTGTCCGCCGAAACGACGACCAAATCCGATTTGCGAAACAAATCTTCCTCGATTTCCTTCAAGCCCTTTGACGCGCCTGTAAACGCCGTGTATTCGTCAACGCAGTAATAAATCAATTCCTCTTCGCCGAGCTTTCCCGCGAGCAAGCCCGCCGCCGGATTAAAAACCATATTTACCGGGTTTTGAAAATCGAGCCGCCGCATCGCTTTTTTCACCTGACGAAGCAAGAATTTTTCGTTAAATTTTCTGACCGCCGCGCTGCCGTAAGACGGAATCGCCAAAGGATTCAGGACGAAGATATTTTTTTCGACTTCACGAACCGGCTCGGTATAGCTTTTCAGCTTTTTGAAAATTCTTGAAACGTCTTTCGTCGAAGTCGTCGGCATCCGGTTGGCAATCGCGTTTATCCACAAAATGCGGTTGTCGCGCGCGAGAACGCGCATCAGGTGAGTTTTCGAAAGCGGGTCGCCCGTCCAGTCGTGGCTGAAACACAAAATGTCCCGCCCGCGCAGCGCGCCCGTGTTTTTCGATATTTTTTTTGTTTTTCCGATTTCCGCAATCAACATAAATTAAATCGCTAAAAGCTCCGCTTCAAATTCAGATTCTTTTTCCCGCAACGCTTCGCCGTCGATAAACCGTCGCTGCCACATCTCGAAATTTAACAGAAACCAGAGCCTCTGCGCGTGGTCTGCGCCCGTTTGATGCTCGGCGGCGAGTTTTTTTACAAATTCCGGCTCAAAAATTCCGCGCGAGCGTGCTCTTTCGCTCAAAACGTATTCGTCAATCAAATGGCGGAACTCGTTTCTAAACCAATTTCCAATTGGAACGGGAAAGCCCATTTTCTCGCGCGTTAAAATCTCTTCGGGCAAAATTCCCTTCATTGCCTCGCGCAAAATCCATTTTGTGTCGCGCCCGCGAATTTTCATTCGTTCGGGCATTCGCGCGGTGTGTTCGACGAGCTTGTGGTCGAGAAAAGGCACGCGCGATTCAATCGAAGCCGCCATCGACATCTGGTCTTGCTTCATCAAAAGTTCGTGCAGATAAGTTTTCGTATCGGCGTAAAGCAGCTTGTCCAAAACGTCTTGCGCATCGGTTTCTTTGAGCCAATTATGCAGGTGAAAATACGGATTTCGCTCGCCGATTTTCGCTTTTGTTTCCGCCGAAAGCATCTCGTCCTGCATCCGTTTAGGAAAAACGGCGAAATTGTCGAAATATAGATTTTCGATGTCGGCGTCGAGCGTCAAAAACGTGCGTTTTAATTTATTATTTAAAGAGTTCGGCAAGTTCGAAACGCCGGATTTGACGATTTCGCGCAAAACGCGCGGCGCGAATTTTTCGTATTTCTCGCCGTATTTCAAAAGCGCGAGCGTTTTCCGGTAACGCCCGTAACCGCCGAGAATTTCGTCGCTGCCTTCGCCCGTCAGCACGACTTTAACGTGTTTCTGCGCCAATTTCGAGACGAAATAAAGCGGCACGGAAGCGGTAAATCCAATCGGCTCGTCTTCGTGCCAGATTAAATTCGGAAGCTCTGCAAAATATTGTTCGGGCGTGATTGTGATTTCGTGATGCTCGGTTTTGAAAGCATCGGCGACCTTTCGCGCAAAACGAAATTCGTTGGCTTCGGTTTCCTTAAAACCGACCGAAAAAGTCTTTATCGGCTCGGAAACCATCTCCGACATCATCGCGCAAATCGCCGACGAGTCGATGCCGCCCGACAGAAACATTCCGAGCGGAACGTCCGCCATCAGGCGCATTTCGACCGATTTTCTGAAAAGTTCGCGCCACTCTTCGATGTAATCCGCGTCCGTCCTTTCTTCATGTTTCGGCTCGAAAGACGCGTCCCAGTATTTTTCGATTTTCAAACGCCCGTCCTGCCAAATCAAAAAATGTCCGGGCAAAAGCCGCTTGACGTTTTTGAACAAAGTCTCGTCAAAAGAAGTTCCGTGATTTGCCAACTGGTCTGGAAGCGCGTTGAAGTTTATTTCGGGTTTGACCGCTTTTGCTTCGAGAAGCGCTTTGATTTCCGACGCGAAAAAGAGATTCCCGTCATCGTCGAAAACGTAATAAAGCGGCTTGACGCCGAGCCGGTCGCGCGCGATAAAAAGCGTTTTGTCGCGGCGATTCCAAATCGCAAACGCAAACATCCCGCGAAGTTTTTCAACGCACCGAGCGCCGTATTCCTCGTAAAGATGCAGGATGGTTTCCGTGTCGCAATGTGTTTGATAGACGTGCCCTTTCGCTTCCAATTCCTCGCGATAATCGGCGTGATTGTAAACCTCGCCGTTGTATGTGATGACGAGCGAGCCGTCTTCATTAAACATCGGCTGATGCCCGCGCGTGACGTCGACAATTGACAGGCGGCGATGTCCGAGTCCGACCGATTCGTCAACAAAAATGCCGCCGTCGTCCGGTCCGCGATGAAAAATCACGTCGCGCATCGCGCGCAAAGCACTTTCGTTGATTTGTCTTTTGGAACGGCTCGAAAAAGCGATTCCGTTGATTCCGCACATTTTTACTTTAAGGATTTGAAAGAGAAATTAACCACAGATAAACGCGGATAAATACGGATTTTCTTAGATTTATCCGTATCCATCCGCGTAAATCTGTGGTTCAATTTTTCTTTTTCAATTTGCGTTAAATTCATCTCAAAATATTTTCTGTCTTGCCGCCTCAAAACCGCTCGTGCTTTGCGCAAAATGCGCGATGCCCGACTGCGCGTTGATTCGGTTGAGCCGGAAGCGATTCGTTCGCTTCTCGTTAAACCCGTAATTTGTCGTCGTCGCGCATCTGTATCCGGCATTTTCGACCGCCGCCTGCACGCGCGCGTCAAACGAGCCGTTCGGATAACAAAAATGCTCGATTCGTCTTTCCAGAACTTCTTCGAGACGCGTTTTTGAAGCTTTCAATTCAAAATTCAAATCGTTTTCGGAAACTCGCGTCAAAATCGGATGCGTCGCCGTATGCGATTCGATAGAAACGTTTTCCGCATCCATCTCGCGCGCCTGACTCCAATTCAACGGCGCAAATTCTTCGGTCGGAAGCGGTGGAATCGAAACGTTCAGAGATTCGGCTATTTCTAAAATTTTCGCTTCCTTCTGCTCGTTCGGAAGTTTTTTCAAACGCGAATTTAGACGACTCGCGATTTCAAATCGCTGCGTTTTACCCGCCAACTCGCTTTCAAATTTTTCGTCGCCGAACTCGATTTTCACCGAATCGCTTTCGGTTTCCGTCAAAACAAATCGCATCAAATCCGTCCAGAGCCAGCATTTTCCGTCGAGAAAATCGGTCACGACGTAAACGGTCGCGGGCATTTCGAATTTTTTCAAAAGCGGAAACGCGATTTCGTATGCGTCCCGGTAGCCGTCGTCAATCGTGATAACCGCCGCGTTCGGCGGCAAAACTTTATCGTTTTGTAGATAATTTACCGCTTCATCCAGAGACAAAACTTGATGATTCCTGCTCAAATATTCGAGATGCGCGGCAAATTCCGCACGCGAAACCGCAAACGGATTCGACTCAAAACTGAAGCGATGATATGTCAAAATCAAAATTTTCTCGCGGTTCGCCCAGCGAAACGGGGCAAACGCGCCGAGATTATAAATTGTTTTGAGTATAGTTTGCTTCACGACCTGTGACTTTCAACCTCAGATTTTAGGCGAACTTCGCCTTTTCTTTAATATACGTAAAAGCGCATTTTTTTCAGATTTTGTCGGCAAACGATAGCGTTTTCCGAGACTCGTGTCCTGTTTCGCTCGCGGTTCTTTGCCGTCGGCGATTAAATTTACGGCTTCGGCAATCAGACGCGCCGAAGGCTCTTTCAAAGAAGCGCGAAAATCGTTTAGAAAATCCTCGTAATTTAATCCGTAGCGCGCGAAATCGTATTCGAGCGGCAAAGTTTTTTGCAGGATTATGTCGCCCGTATCGACTTTCGCGGCGACGTAATGAACCGTGATTCCGATTTCGTTTTCGCCGTTGAAAAGCTCCCAGAAAACGGTCGGACCGCCGCGATAAATCGGCGCGAGCCCTTGATGAATATTTATCGAGCCGAGCCGCGGAATCGAAAAAACCGTTTCTTTGACGATGTTCGTGCCGTAAAGAATTCCCAAATCCGCGTTCGCCGCGCGCAGCAGATTTATCGCGTCTTCCGAGTGATAATTTTCGACTTTATAGACGGGAATTTTTAATTTTTCCGCCGCTTTTTGCAAATCGCTCTGGCTCGCCTGAACGCTTTTTAATTCTCCCGCGCCGTCTGATTTAAATAATTTTTTGAGCGTTCCGAAATACCCGTCGTATCGAATCGAGCGCTTGATTTTCTGCTTCAAATCGCGTTTCGGCTCGGTCGCGGTCTCGACGTAAACGCCGACAATCTCAACCGTTTCAAGCGCGGCGAGCAGCTCCAGCAGACGCTCTGCGCCGCCGTGAGTCAAAACGATAATTTTGAGTTTTTCCACGCTCATTTTGAAACCAACTTCTGATAAATTTCAATCCAGCGCCCGCGCGCGTTTTCCATCGAATATTTCTCGCATTCGCGCCGCGCCGCGCCGATAATTTTTTGCGCCAGCTCGTCGTCCTCGATTAAACGTATCGCCGCGCGCGCGAGATTTTCGTAATCTTCTTTTTCGACCAGCAAACCCGTTTTGCCGTTTTCGCAAATATACGGAATTCCGCCCGCGCCGGTCGAAACGACCGCCAAGCCGCACGAAAACGCCTCGATAATCGAAAGCGGCATATTATCGACGACCGATGCGTTTAGATAAACGTCCGCTTTATCGTAAATTTCCGGCATCTCTTTGTTTTCGATTTTTCCGAGAAATTCCGCGTTTTCGAGCTTTAACTGCGCCGCGAGTTTTTTTAATTTTTCTTCCTCGCTTCCGTAACCCGCGATTAAAAGTCTTGCTTCGGGAAAGCGATTTTGAATCACGCGAAAAGCGCGCAAAACGTCGGCGACGCGATAATGCGGCTCGAAATTTCGATTCGACAAAAACACCGGCTTGAGCGGTTTTCTTTCTCGAAAAACGAACTCGTTGCTTTCGACAAAATTAAAAATCGACGTTGCCCGCAAATCGAATTTCGCAAAAACATCGACCAGAAAATCCGACGGCGCGACGATGGCGTCAAACGTTTTCATCGTCGGCTTTGCCGTCCGCTTCCATTTTTTCAGATGATTTTCCGCCGCGCCGTTGTGATAATTGAGCATCGTTTTTACGCCGAAAATTTTAGCGACGAAAAGCGGCGGAAGTGTTGAAATAATGTAGCTTGTCGTTCCGGCGGAAAAAACGTGGACGATATCGGCTTGCGGAATCAATTGAAAAAGCAAAAGCCAGAATTTGATTGAAGTCGAAATCGTCCGCAAAAACTTCACGTTTTGAAACGGCGCTGGCGGGTTGTTCGGAATGTATTCAAATTCGATTTTTTCGTCGTCCGCAAAAGCGTCGAGCAGGCGTTTTGCCTGAATCGACTGCCCGCCGACGATTTTCATCGACGGCGCGATTAATGCGACTTTGATTTTTTTCGAATTATTTTCCATCCAATTTTCGCCGGTAGAGCGCGAGCGTTTTTTCGACTTGCGCCGCGCACGAAAAATTTTCTTCGACCGTTTTTCTGCCCGCCGCGCCAAACGCACGGGCTTTTTCGGGATTTTCGAGCAGCCAGAGCAATTTTTCCGCCAGCGCTTCGTCATCGTCCGATTCGACCAGAAAACCGCTTTCGCCGTCTTCAATCGCTTCCTGAGCACCGCCGACGCTGGTCGCCGCGACCGGAAGACACGCTGCCATATATTCTAAAATCGCGTTGGAAAAGCCTTCGGCATAAGACGTTAAAACGCCCGCGAAAGAAACGGAAAGCAGTTCGGGAATTTTCGGGCATCTGCCGGTAAAATGTGTTTTTTCGGCGATTCCGAATTCTCGCGCCAAATTTTCCAAATCGCTTCTCAGCCCGCCCTCGCCCGCGAGAACGAAATGCGCGTGCGGCGCTTTTTCCGCGATGCGACGCGCCGCGCGCAAAAACATCGGTTGATTTTTCACCGCGTGGCGCAAATTTGCGACGAGCGTGATAAATTTTATATTTTCACACGCCGGTAAATTTAATTGGGCGCAGATTTTCGCGCGGTCTGTCTCGCTCGGCTCGAGTCTTTCCAAATCCAAGCCGTTGTAAATCACTTCCGTCTTTCCGCCGGAAATTCCGGCTTCCGACAGATAATTTTCAACCGCTTTGGCGTTGACTACAACTGCGTCGGCGGTCTTGAAAATTCGCTTTTCGATTAATCTTTGCGCCTTTGAGCGCATCCCTGCGGTTTCGCGTTTTGAAGCAATTTTCACATTTACATTTGCGAGCCGAGCCGCCGTGATGCCGAAAACGTTCGTGTAAAAATCGTGCGTGTGAACAACGTCGATTTTGTTTTCGCGCAAAAATCCGACGCATTTTCGAAGCTGTTTGATAAAGTTCAAATCGTAAAACGAAGTCAGGGGAAATTCGGGAATTTCGTCGACACCGATGCGCTCGGCTTCGGCGCGCAAAGCGCCCTCGTTATTGAGCGCGGCTAGAAAAATATTGTGCGTTCCGTCTTCGCGTAAGAGTTTTGCGAGCTGCAAAGCCTGGCGCTCCGAGCCGCCTTGATGAAAGCTGCCGACAAATTGTAAGACGTTTTTTTTCACGGGATTTTAGAGAGTTTACAGAAAGTTGGCAGATAGTTGGCAGGAAGTTGACAGAAAGTTTTAAAACTTTCTGTCAACTCTGTTAACTTCCTGTAAACTTACCCCCAACTTTATTCGACATTTTTCAAAATATACGTCGTCGAGTGTTTCTGCGGGAGCGAAACGCTGAAGACGCTTTCGCTCGTGCGGACGTTCAGGCGGTTTCCGAGACGGCGGGCGAACGCAAACTTCAGACGGTTCGGGTAATTGACGACTTCCCTGCCTTCGAGCGAAAAATTCGTGCCGTTGACGAGAACAAATTCTTCGGGCAGATTTTCGCCTTCGCTCAGACGCGCCCACAGAAATTGAAAATTCGTGTTGAAAAATTCGGTGCGGATAATCTGCTCGCCGTCCGAAAACACTAGCAAATCCTGATAATCGCGATATTTGACGACAAAAGCGCGACCGTTCGCAACTTCGGTTTCAAAAACTTCGGGCGATGTAAAGCCGCGCTCGTTCGGAATCATAAAAGTGAAAAATTCCTGCGCGCCCTTGCCTTTTGAGACGAAGCGCAAAAACGGCGCGTTGACGCGCTTGCCGTAACAGGTCGAAACCCAGCTTTCCTTGCGCTGCCAGTTTCCGTTGTCGCCGAATGTAAAAAGCCGCAGCCCGTCGGTTTCGCTGACGCAAAGATTCCCGTTTTCCGCGCTTTCGAGCGCAGGACTTGCGCCGACGTTAAAATGGAAATTCAAACCGTAATCGTGCTCGCCGTAAGTTTTGACGAAATCGCGCATTATCCAGTAATCGTTTTTTAAGAAAAGAATGCTTCGCGTGTGCGTCGCGGCTTCGGAAAGTCTTTCGTAACCGTCGTGCGAGCCTTCGAAAAAATCGAATCTGTCCTGCGCAATCCAGGAGTGAAGACGCGCGTCGGCTTTTGTTTTCCAGTTAAACCTGCCGCCCGGCTCTGACTGCGATTTATCGTCAATCATAAGGGCATTGTGCCCGATGGTCGTGCGGAAAAAATCTCTCAATTCCTTCGATTCGTGATACGTATAAGTTCCCGAATCGATGAGCTTCGTGTCGCCGCCGGCGGCAAGATTTATCGAAAGCGCGTCGGCATGACCGTGCGCGCCGTTTAGAGCGCCGAGCGAGCCGCAATCGACGAGCAAATAGTTGTCCGTGTCCGACCAGCCGTCGCGCATAACGAAATAGCCGCCGTTTGCAAAATCTTTTGAATTCAACTGCGGGCGAAACGCGCGCAGATTTTCAAAGCTCTGCTTGCCTTCCGCGCCGAGCAGCCAGAGCGTTTCTTCCGCGAAATCGTGCGCGACAAATTTGTAATCGCCGCGCTCGAAAAGTATCGCGCCGGTGGAGAGACACGCGCGAAAATTTCCCGTTTCCGAGTTGGCGTGCGGCAGACTTCGCCCGCCGTCATCGTCGCCGATAAGCGGCGTCGTGCCGTCGGGACGCGTGATATACATCAGAAAATCGAGCATCGACTGGACTTTCGCGCCGAGTTTTTCCTGCAAATTCTTTTGCACGTCGTCGCCCGACAAGGTTTTCAAAATCAAAAAATGCGTGTAAAAATCGACGGTGTAGCGCTGATACCACGTCGATTGCTCGAAATAAACGCCGTCGGCGAGAACCTGCCGGTCGAGTTCGGCAAAAAGAATCTGCTCGCCCAGCTCGCGCCATTGTTTCGAGCGCGCGATAAACGGCAATTGCGTGCCGAGATAATAAAGACCGAGCGCTTCGCCAGTCAGATGCGTGTTCGGGCTGTAAAACGTCGAGAGATATTTTTCGATATGACGACCGTGAATGTATAAAAATTTCAGCGCCTTTTGAAACAATTCGGGCGTAAAGCTTTTTGAATCTTTGAAAAAATTAAACGCCCAAATCCACGAAACCGAGCGAAAAGCGACTTCGAGACTGCTGAACCAGTTGATGCCCGTTCCCGGCGGATTCTGCTCCATCCAGCTATCGATGTGGCGCGCAAACGCGAGCGCGTAACGCTCGTCTCCGGTGAGCTGAAAAGCAACGCCGAGAGTGAAAAAATGCTGGTGGCGATTGATTTCCCAGATTACTTTTTTGTCGCCGGTTTCGTTTGTGTCGAGCTCGTCAAACTGCTTCCAATGCTTGAGCGGCACGCGTTTTCCGGTGACCGGCTCAAAATGCCAGTCAACATCCCTGCCAAAATCTAAATTCAAGTAACCGAGAAGGTCGAATTTCCCTTGCAGCATCCGGTCGGCTTTTTCGATAAAATAACGCTCGTTTCGTTCGCCAAACTCGCGTCGGAATGCTTCGACGGTTTTTTCCGGTTCTCTGAAAGACGGGAAAAATGCGTATTCGGAGTTTTCGCAGAACTTGTCGAACAACATCTGCGGCGTGATTTTTTCGGTGTTGAAAAAAGCTTTGTCGGTTAATTTGAGCAAATCCTCGTCGGTCGGCAGCTTTCCGCTAAAGCCGAACTGCTCGGAATAGACGGCGAAAGCCTGTTCGCTACGGGCGCGAAGCTCCGACCAGCTTTTGCCTTTGATTTTTTTCAGTTTGTCTATCGGATTCGCCATCGTTTCTACTGACATAATGCTAATTTTTCCCGTCTCTCGTCAATTTTCGCCGCGCGCTCAGCCATAATCGCCTTGAGCCTGTAATCGCGAAACTCGCCCGGATTTCCCGTTTTGCCGTCAATCGCCGCCAAGACGATATTGAATGCCTCGCGTGCCGACGCGAAATAAACCTTGTATTGATTGGTCTTTTCGCCGTTTTCGATTATCTCGCCGAAAAATCTCTGCGCGTCTTCGCCGATGCACGCCGATTGGTCGTGGTCGAAAAATCCGTGACAGTAAAGCTTGACAAAAATCCAATCCGAACGACCTTTGACCGTCACGTTTGCCGAAAGCCATCGGTTCAGTCTCGCCAAATCCGACGGTTGATTGCAAACCAGCGCGCCGTCTTCGAGACGCGGAACGGGCAAACCTTTGATGCGCCGCGTCCAGTTAAAGACCAAAGGTCCTGTAAATATAAGTGGTAATTCGGGGTTTTTTCCAAAAACCTCGACCGCGCGTCCCACGCGGTGCGGGACTTTTTCGTCCAGGGGCAAGCCGCATTCGTAGATTTGATTTATCATCGCGACCTGCGATTCGTCCGGCGCGGACGGCAAAGTCATATCGACATAACAGCCCGTTTCCTGCAAAATCCGCATCTCGTCGTCAACGCCGCAAAAGCGACCGCCGCACGAATTCGCCAGTGCTAGATTGCCGTGAACAAACGCGTATTTCGGCTGAACGTCGCCCGCAAAACGCGATAGACACTTGTGTTCTTCCGCTAAACAATCGCGAAACTCAACCAGGCTTTTTCGCAGATTTTCCGCCGTGTCCGGTTTTTCGACGCCGTGATGAAGATGAATCTCAACCTCGCCCAAGCCTTCCGCCTGCATCGCTGCCATCGTCTCCAAAATTTGAAAATCGTATTGCTCGCCGGGATAAAAATTTGTGTGTCGAAACTTTGTTCCGTCGGCGTCAAGCACCGCCTCGCCCGTCTTTCGCGCCAGTTTGTAGTAATCGTCCAGACGCCTGCGCTGCGAGTCCAAATCGAGCAAGCCGTTTCGACTCCAGCTCGGCTCGAAATGATTGGCGACGGTAAAAATCACGTGCTTTTTCTCAAACGCGGTTTTTTCCAAAAACGTCTTTCCGCGCACGAATGGATACCGCGCCAGCCACGGCAGATTCCATTTTAATTTTGTCAGGAAGTTTGTTTCGTTTGCAGACATTTTGCTAAATGCGGAACGCGGAGTGCGGAATAAAATTATCCTGTCCATCCGGTTTTAATTTTCTCTGTGTTCATCTGTGGTTAAATTTCTTACTTCACGAAAAGATTCAATCAGTTTAATTATCCAAAAAACGCCGGTGCCAGAGCTCCAGCATATACAAAATCCAGAGCGCGTAGGAATGGTCGCGCCGTTTCGATGCGTGCTCGTCGAGCAGAATTTTGATATATTTCGCGTCAAAATATCCGCGCTGCAAGGCTTTGTTTGAGCTTAAAGTCTCGTGGATTTTGTCCCGCAGCTGCAAGTTTATCCACTCGTTTATCGGCACGCCGAAGCCCTGTTTCGGTCGGTCTAAAATCGCGTCCGGCACGATGCCGCGCACGGCTCGGCGGAAAATATATTTTGTTTCGAGCCCTTTTAATTTCAGTTCGGCGGGAATGTTTGTGACGAATTCAATCAATTTGTGGTCGAGCAGAGGCACGCGCGCTTCGAGCGACGTCGCCATGCTCATCCGGTCAACTTTCGTCAGAATATCGCCCGGAAGATACGTTTTGCTGTCGAGATAAAGCAGATTGTCGGTCGCGTTTCCGGTCGAAACTCTTTCGGCAATCGCGCGGAAAAGCGCTTCGCTTTTGCCGAAATCTCCGTTTCGATTTGCCAGAAACGATTTTGAGTAGAGCGATTTTTTTGAAAGTTTTCCAAAATGCGAAACGCTGTCGATGTATCGGTCAATCGCTTCGAGCGAGATGTTGTAAAGATAATTTTTGCCTTTCGCGCCGTGCGGCAGCGTTTCGCTCAAAGGTTTTAATAAATTTTGTCTGATGCTCGCGGGAAGTTTTTCCAGACCGCTTCGTTTTTTGTCGGTCACATACCGCGTGTAGCCCGCGAAAAGCTCGTCGCCGCCGTCGCCGGATAAAACGACCGTGACGAAATCGCGCGCCATTTTTGAAACCATAAACGTCGGCAGCGCCGAAGGGTCGGCGAAAGGCTCGTCAAAATGCCACGCCAGCTCATCGACGATTTCGATTAAATCGGGCGTGACGACGAACTCGTGATGCTCCGTGTTGAAATGCCCGGCGGCGATGCGTGCGTATTTAAGCTCGTCGAAAGTGTCCTCGTTAAAGCCGATTGAAAAAGTCTTGACCGGCTTTTCCGAAATCTGCGACATCATCCCGACGATGGTCGAAGAATCGACGCCGCCCGAGAGAAACGCGCCCAGAGGAACTTCCGAAATCAAGCGAATCTTGACCGATTCTTTTATTAATTCTCTTAATTTTTCGGCGTATTCTTCTTCGGATTTTAAGTTTTCCGGTTTTGAATACCTGAAATCCCAATACTTTTCGGTTCGGATTTCGCCGTCTTTGAAAATCAAAAAATGCGCGGGCGCGAGTTTTTGAACGTTTTTGAAAATGCAGAATTCTTCGGGCACATAGCCGAAAGTCACAAAGGCGTCGAGCGCGGCGTAGTCGATTTCCCGTTTGATTTCGCCGTGAGTGAGCAAAACTTTTAATTCCGAGCCGAAAACGAAATTTCCCTTTTCGGTTAAAGCGTAAAAAAGCGGTTTTTTGCCAACGCGGTCGCGCGCGACGAACAAACTTTCGTCCCGTTTGTTCCAAATCGCAAAGGCAAACATTCCGCGCAGTTTTTCGAGACATTTCGCGCCGAACTGACGGTAAGCGAGCAAAATCGTTTCCGTGTCCGAATTGGTTTTAAAGCGATGCCCGCAGGACTCCAGTTCTTTTTTTATTTCGAGATAATTGTAAATTTCGCCGTTAAAAACGATTAAAGAATCGCCGTCTTCGGTGTAAATCGGCTGTTGTCCGGTTTTCAAATCGATAATCGAAAGCCTGCGCATTCCGAGCGCGGCGCGACCTTCGACGGCTGTGCCTTGCTCGTCGGGTCCGCGATGTTCGATGATTTTGCACATTTTGTCGAGCAAATCCGCGCGCTCGCCGACGGGCGCGTCCTTTTCTTTCGAGATAAATCCTGCAATTCCGCACATAAATTAATTGTCAGTGGTTAGCAGCCCGTTGTCCGTTGCTTTTTTTGCGCCGAACACCTTTTTTGCAACTGACAACGGGCGACGGACGACGGACAAAATTAATTCCTTTTCGCCGTCTTCGATAATATTAAAATAAAAAGCTCCGCCGAGATAAAGCGCGGCGAAAACCGCGCCGGAGATGGCGAGCGTCAAGCCGCCGCCGATAAAATCCGTCACGGCGAGCTTCGGCGCGGCAAACAGCGCTGACGCCAGGCGCTCGCCGAATTGAAAAACGTGTTCGCGGACGTTTGAATAAACGAGGTATGTCGCAATTCCGGCAAAAAGGCTGACGACGGCGGTGTTTCCGACGTTTTTGAGCAGCGGCAAATCTTTTCGTCCCGCGCCGAGCTTGCGGATGACGACCGCTTCGGCGATAAGTTTTTCGATAACCGAAACGACGACGACAATCGCAATCATCCCGCGCAAATCAAAATGCCAAATGCCGAAATAAAGCGCCGAGACGAGCGCGATTAAAATAAAAATACGCAGCACGAGCAGAAATCTTCCGAGTTCCTTGTAAGCGCGGACGACCGGGTCGGTGACGAAAATCTGAACCGGCAGAAGCGTCAGATTTATCACAAAAATTGGCACGCTCGCCAGATAATTGTGCGTGAAAAGCGTCAGGACGAAAGTCTGCGCCGTGACGAGCAAAAAAGCGTAAAACGGAAAATAGAAAAACGCAAGCTTTTGCATCGCGCGCGCCGTCAGGCGAATCATTTCCGGCTTGTCGCCAGCGACTTCAAGCTCGGTCATTCGCGGAATCAAAACCGAATTGACCGATTCGGCGAGCATTCTGACCAGAGGAAATTGAAAACATCCGAAAGCGTAAATCGCGTATTCAGCTTCGGAAAACTTATAGCCGACAAAATAATTGTGAATGTCGGTTTGCAGCGTCCAGAGAATTCCCGCAAGCCCGAACGGGACGGCGTAAACCATCTGCTCGCGGAAAAACGCGAAATCGAATTTGCCCCAGAAAGCGGGAAATCTCGAATTGAGATAAACCAGCAGAATTACGGTTTGCAGCGCGCCCTGAATCATCGCCGCATACAAAAACGAATCGACCGTCGTAAAAAACAAAACCGCGCCAGCCATCAGAAGCGTTTTGCTGAACTGCGCGAAAATTATAAATCCGGTCGCGAGCCGCGCTTCGCGGTTGGCGATGGCGACCATTTCGAGAAAAACCGAAAAAATCCAAATCCAGACGACAATGCCGACCGACGGCGCAAGCCGCGTCATTTCCGCGCTTTGAAAAATGTTTCCGAGAAGCTGCGGGTAAAGAAAAAGCGCGAGACACGCGCCGCCGCCGACGACAAAATTAAAAACGATAATATTAAAAATCGCCGCGCCGCGTCTTTCCTGCTCGCGGTTGAGAAAATAATACGCGCTCATCGAAAAGCCGAGCGGCAAAATGGCGATAGCGTTGGCGATAACCTGAAACGATTGGCGATAAACGCCGACCTGATTCTGGTCGAGAAACCTGACGACGAGCAGCGGCAAAAGAAACGAAAAGAAAAAACCGACGGTTTTGGCAAACATCAGCCACGCGCCCTGCTTTTTCAGCGAATCTTTTTCTTTTGTCTCCTCGTTCATCGTAAATTCACTTTGCGAGCTTAGCGTGCTTTGCAGGAGATGAGTTTCCCGCAAAGGCGCAAAGCTCGCAAAGATTTTTAAGTTTATTTTCCTTTATCATTTATTTTCGGCGGGCGCAAAAAAATCTCTGCGACGTGAGCTGTAGATTTTCAAAAGCAGGCGCGGAGCGATTTGCGTCAGGCGAATTATCAAGCTCAATTTGCGCGATTGGCGATAATCGTTGGCTTTTTCAAACGCCTTGCGCGCGGCGTCGAAATCTTCCTGCAAAAGAAACGACTTGCCGCGCTCGATTTCAAGCTCGGCTTCGAGTCTCTTCAGTTGTTTTTCGACGATTTTCAGCTCCGATTGATTGAGCGAAATCATCGCGCAGATTCGCTCGTATGCGTTGATTTCGCGCTCGACTCTTTGAGTTTGATTGCCCGAAAGACTTCCCTTTCGGATGCGGTATTTGAGCAAAACCCGTTTTTGATAACCGATGCGCGCGCCTCGATGCGCCATCCGCAGCCACAAATTAAAATCCTGCGCGCGCGCGTCTTTCCATTCAAAAAGCCCGGCGTCGATAACCGCTTTGCGCCGCGCAAGCGAGCCGGAAATTATCACGTTGCAGCGCATCGCGAGCAGACTTTCAAAATCGGCAACGCCTTCGGACGGAGCGTTTTGCATAAAAGTTCTGCCGTCGAGAGCCGAGCCGCCGAAAAGAAGCGCGTCGGCGTAAACCAAATCGTATTTGTTTTCTTCCAAAAACGTGACCTGCGACGCCAAAAATTCGGGCAGCCACGCGTCGTCGCCGTCGAGAAACGCGAAAAGCTCGCCGCGCGCGTGCCCGATGGCGACGTTTCGCGCCGGACCGCAGCCCATGTTTTCGTGTTTGAGATAAATTATCTCGTCAAAATATTTTTCCAGAACTTTTTCAAATTCCGGCGTGTCCGGCGAGCCGTCGTTGATGACGATGATTTCAAAATCTTTAAAGGTTTGAGCCAGCACCGAATCGAGCGCTTCGGCGATGTATCCGGCGATATTGTATGCCGGAATAATCACGCTCACTTTCGGCGCGCCGGAACGGACGCGACTTCCGGTGCGCTTGAAAATTTCTTTTTCTTCGACGGTTTGCTCCATTTTTTTAATTCTAAATCGTTCCTTTTTCGCGTATCGGCTCCCAGCGCGCGTATCGCTCGCCGCGCAGAAATTTGTAAAAACCGATTAAAGACGCTAAATTTGCCAGCACGAAATACGACGGAATCGCCAGAATTCCCGCCGATTTCCCGCTTTTTTCAAAAAGCCAGAAAACTAAAGCCATCAGATAAAATCCCATCTCGACCGACAGAACGACATCGAAAAAAGCCGACTTGAAAGCCAGCAGAAACGAGGAAATAAAAATTAAAATCAAAAAAAGCGGCACGGCGTAGCGCAAAACTTTGTGCGAAAGAAGCTCGACAGCGTAAAAACCGCTGCGAAAAGGGTTGAGCATCTCGCGGTTGCGCCACAAATCCGTAAAAGTCTGCGAGATGACGCGCACGCGCATCTGCATTTCCTTGGCGGTGTGACGATTCGTTTCTTCGATGCAGACGGCTTCGGGTTCGTAAATCGAGCGCAAGCCCTGTTTGAAAACGACGGTGCAAATCAAAAAATCCGAGCACGCTTCCGCATACATTTCCTTGTAAGCCGAGCGCCGGACGGCGTAAAGACAGCCCGAAGCGCCGATTAGAGAACACGCGCGGCTTTCGCTTTTTTTCAAAAACGTCTCGTAATTCCAATAGCTTTTCGCGCCTTTGCCGACGCCGGATTTCGATTCGTCAACGTAAATCAAACGCCCGGCGACGCAGCCGATTGTCTCGTCGGCAAAATTCGGCAGCATCACGCGCAAAACGTCCCGTTCGTAATCGGTCGTCGCGTCGGAAAATAAAATTATCTCGCCGGCGGCTCGCTCGACCGCTTTGTTCTGCGTGAAGGTTTTGCCCATCCTGCCTTCCTGCCGGAAAAGCCTTACGCCGCGTGAAGAAAATTCTTTGACGATTTCGTCGGTCTTGTCGGTCGAGCCGTCGGACGCGACCAGAATTTCGAGCTTATCTTTCGGATAATCAATCAACAGAGTGTTTTCGAGCTTGTCGCGAATCACTTTTTCTTCGTTATAAGCCGTAATCAAAATCGTGACTTTCGGCTCGAAATCGGATTTTTTCACCGGCAGCGGGCGAACGAGGCTGACAAAATACACAAGCAGCGGATAGCCGACGTAAACATATAGAAGCGCGGCGACGCTTATCCAAAAAATTGTTTGTGCAATCAGCATTGAAAACCTTTTTACCACAGAGACACGGAGACACAGAGACAATTAAAACTAAATCTGTGTTTATCCGCGCTCATCTGTGGTTTCATATTCTTAAAAACTCCGTGTCTCTGCGTCTCTGTGGTGAAATTTCTCCCAGAGCGGCTCGGCTTTTACTTCCTCGTGCAGATTGTTTTCGATTTGGTAAATTCGCCTGAACGCGACGGCGTATGCAATCAGGTAATAAATAAACCAATTATACGCGACCGAAACAAAAAACGATGAAACCATATAGCCGACAATCGACGCCTGCAAGCCGATAGAAAGATAATAGAACCAATCGTGCCTATCTTTCGCAAAAAGCTGCCGCTCGATGGCGCCTAATTTTCGAAACGGGCTTATCATAAAAACCAGATAAGCCGCCAAACCGAGAAGTCCGAGCTCGGACGAAACCTGCGTGTAGGCGTTGTGCGTCACCAGATTATGAACGCCGACAATCGGGAAATTCCCGATTCCGATGCCCCAGGGATTTCGCAAAGATACGATAATCGAACGCTCAAGCAGCTCGCGCCGCTGGTCTGAAGAACCGACCGGGTCAGCCGCCAGACCAAAAATCGACAAGATTCGCACGCCGTAGTTGCCGGGCGCGAGCAAAACAAAAAGTCCGCCGAAAAATATCGCCGCGATGCTGACGTTCAGGCGACTTTTGCGCGCCAGCTTCCAAATCAAAACGACTGAAACGGCGACGAGTCCGAGAAAGCCGCCGCGCGAAAACGTGACCGTGTTTGCGCCGACAAAAAGCGCCGCCATCGCAAAATAAATCCAGCGCGCGAGCGCGTTTTTGCTCGCCAGCGCAAGACACACGGCGAGCGGCGTCATCATCACAAGATGCAGCGCCATATCGTTCGGATTGCTGAACATCCCGCCGATATCGACCTTGACGCGATAGCCTTCGGCGTTCAGCTCGCCGCGCATATACATATCGAGCGCCGTGTAGCTCAAAAGCAAACCGACCGAAAGCGAAAGCCACATCAAGCCCATCAAGCGCCGACGCGTCCGAAGAACGTTGACCATCACGATAAACATGACGACCGCCTTGCTGAACGTGTCGTTGAACATATCCCAGGCGACGCCCGGACTTTTGGCGACCGGCATCGTCACAAGCGAAATCAAGGCGAGCAGCAGAATACATTTTACTTCGGTCGAAAACGCGGTAAAAGAGCCTTCGGTTGTAAACTGCGTCGGGATGTAAATCAAAAGCGTCGCCAGCGCAAAATAAAAAGCCGTCGCCGACAGAAACGAAAGCGACGCGATTAGTTCATACGGGCGATAAAGCACGAGAATCGAAAAAAGATAAAGCCCGACGTAGGTAAGCGTGTGCCCGTTGCGCGCCAGCCAACGGTCGTTCGTTAAAAGCTTCCGGTCTTTTTCGACTTTTTTTTCTTCCTTTTTCTGCTTTGCTTCTTCGGCGTAGGTTAATTCCTTTTTTGAATCTGCGCCATTTGCGGGGGAAACGAGAGATTCCGCCCGAATCGTTTCCGTTTCAGGCGGAACAGTTTCGGACGGAATTTCTATTTCCTCGATTTTGCTTTTCGGGCTGACTAATCTTGTGTCGGGCGAACCGTTTTTTTTAGGAATTAAAGGCTTGAGAGTCGCTTGTTCGCTGCCATTCGCGCCGCCGTTTTTTGCGGGCGAGCTTAACGATTTGTAATCGAGACTGTTTGAGTTTTTGGCAGGCATTTGCGGAATCGTTTACCGTCAATTTTAAGGAAAACTTCGGCGGCGCGTTTATCGAGGCTGTGTTTGAAAAATTTTCTGACGACATTTTTGCATTTGGAGATAAGTGAGAACTGAAAACTGATAACTGAAAACCGGTTTTACTTTTCAGTTTTCACTTTTCAGTTTTCACCTATACGGCGATTTCTTCCTTTTCGACCGTAATCATATCGCGCACTTTGCGGCGGAGGGCTTTTTCGAATTGGCGGGCTTCGTTGACGCCGTTAAAGGAAAGCGATTGTAGATTCGATTCGATGCGCTTGCGATAATCGGAAACCAGCGAATCGGAAACGCCGAGCATTTCGGCGACTTCGAGCTGCGTTCCGCTGTCGGAAATCAGATAGCAGTGCCACAGGACGTTTATCATCCGGTTATACTGCTTGGCTTTTCCGCGCACAGACTTTTCAAGATTCTTCAAAAAATTATCGACGTAACCGGCGGCTGTGTATTCGGCTTCGCGGCGCAAAACCGTCTCTTCCGGGTCTTCGCGCGTGTCTGCCGGGTCATATTCGTATTTGTTGTCGTCGTCGTCGCCCGACGCGCCGCCAATCGGGACGAGATATATGTCCATCACCGGAAGACGCGACATGACGAACGAACGAAGCGAGCGAACATCGACGGGCGAATCGACGGCTTTGAAAACTTTGACAATCAATTTTTCCAAATCGACGTTGCTGATAACAATCTGCGCGTCGCCGGTGCAGCCGACCATACGTGTGTCGCGGCTGTGAAAAGAGACGACCTTGACGCGCTCTTCCATTTCCTGCACGTTGCGGCGCGTTTTGTCGTTCGTCCATTCCGCCAGACCGTATTGACGGTCGGCGAGACGGCGATGAACGTCACCGTTGTCGAGATTGTCGAAGCGCTTGAAAGTCTTGCTGGTTTGAATCAGCGTCGAAACGCGTCGCGCGAGGCGATAAGATTCAGGATAGCGCTTGCGAAGCTCGGCAGTCAGCAGATTCGTCAATTCGATTTGCGAGATTTCCGCTTCGATTTCCGAATCCGACATATCCGTGTCGAGATAATGCTGAAACCTCTCCTTGCTCAAAAGAGCGACGAAAAGTTCCTGCGTTAAATCCGTGTAAGCGTTGTGTTTTCCCTCTTCGATAAGAAATCCGGCGCGTTTGGAAGCACGCACCAAAGGATGGGAAGATACGATTCGGTGGAGTTCAGACCAGATTTGATTGACATCCGAAACCTTGAGGCTTTCAGTCCATTTTCCGACTTTTATCTGGCGGTTTTGGATGGTTTTCGGCAAGCGTGCCGTTTGTTTAATTGCGCTCATAAATGACCTTTCCGATTTTTTTGTGATTTTTGCGAGTCGTTTTGTAAGAAAGCAATATCCGCTCCGCTTTGTTCGCTGAAATCTCTTCCCGAGCGAGATTTTTCCAGCGAAAGTTTGGCTAAAACTTAAATTTACAAATTCCGCAAATTTAGAGATTGGTAGAAAAAACTTTTTGTAAATCAGCCGCCGAGCTGTGCAACCGATTTGGCGAGAGATTAGTAAGATTTGTTTGTCTTACCAACCTACAATTTAGATGTTATCAATTATTTTCGATTTGGGCAACAGTTTTTTGTATTTTTTTACTTTGTTGAACACACGAATTAAATCGTGCTATTTCAACACTTGTGCGGAAGCAATCATTTACCTGATATTTTTTTTTGATTTTTATCCGATAAGTTTTGGAAGCAAAGCGGCATTACGGATTTATTTTTTGTGTAAAGCAAATTAATTCATCCTTGCCGGTTTCGAGGGCGAGGAGTCGGAAATTTACGTTTTACACCTAAGCTATGTTTTCGATAAAAATGGTTACTTTTTGCAAAAGCGCAAATTGTCCTTCATCGCAAAAATTATTGGCGTTTCAAAACGGCGACGAAGCGGAGCGAGAAAGTCATTCAATCCGCAGCCATCTCGCCGGATGCGAGTTTTGCGCCGCCGAAGCCGAGTTTTACGCGCATTACCCGCAAAGCGAGGAATCGGTCTCGGAAGTCGATATTCCGCTGCCGCTCTACGAGCTCGCCGAAGCGCTTCTGAGCAACAAGCACAAAGATTTTTCCTTGCTCAATAAACTTTTAAGCGAAACCGACAGCATCAAGATTTAGAATTTTTATAAATTACAGAGACACAGAGGCACAGAGAAAATTATTAAAAAATCTCTGTGCCTCTGTGTCTCTGTGGTGAATTTTCTTAAGAACCGCAGATTTCGTCAATCGCTTCTTCGTATTTTTCGTCAATCACGCTGCGTTTGATTTTGAGCGTCGGCGTCATCTCGCCTTTATCAATCGAAAACTCGCGCGGGAGAAGATAAACTCTTTTTACTCTTTCGTATTCGTTCGTCTCGCGGGTAAACTCTACCGCGTCACGCTGGACGCGTTTGACGACGTGCGAATTTTCGCAAAGCTCCTCGCGCGAGCCTTCCGCATTGATTCCTTCTTCCTTTAAAGTTTGTTTAAGCGCTTCCCAATCGGGCACAATCAGCGCGCCGACCTGTTTTCTTCCCGAGCCGACGACGACCGCCTGCGAAACGAGCGGCGACTGTTTCAGAAGACTCTCGACCTGAAGCGGCGCGACGTATTTTCCGTTCGACAATTTAAACAAATCCTTCAGGCGGTCGGTCACGTAAAAATGCCCGTCACGGTCACGGTATCCGACGTCTCCCGTGTGATAAAAGCCTTCCGCGTCGAGCGCTTTGGCGGTTTCTTCGGGTTTGTTGTAATAGCCATTCATCACGTTTGCGCCGCGAATAAGGATTTCGTCCTGCGCGCCGATTACCATTTCGATGCCGTCAAAAGGCGTTCCGATTGAGCCGACTTTGTTGTCGTCGGGACGATTTGCGCAGACGATGCAGGCTTCGGTCATCCCGTAGCCTTGCAAAATCGGAATTCCCGCCGCCCAGAACGCGTAGGACAATTTTTTCGAGAGCGGCGCGCCGCCCGAAACAAAAAATCGCAAGCTTCCGCCGATGCCCTCGCGCCATTTCGAAAACACGAGTTTGCTCGCAATCGCGTGCTTTGCCGCCAGAACGGGCGAAACCGAATTGTGCGTATCTTTTGCCGTCCAGTATTCCTGCCCGACTTCCAAAGCCCAATCAAAAAGCTTTGTTTTCCAGCCGCCGGCGGACTTCCCTTTTTTGACGATTTTGTGATAAACCTGCTCGAACAGACGCGGCACGGCGGTCATAATCGTCGGTTTTGTCTCGGCGAGATGCGACGCCAATTGGTCAAACGAAGCGCAGTAATTTATCGAAACGCCGTTGGCGCAGAGCACGTAGAAAACGGTTCGCTCGAAAATATGCGAGAGCGGAAGAACGGCGAGCGAGCGGTCGGTCGATTTTATCGGCAAGCCTTTTGAAATCGAAACGACGTTGGACGTAAAATTTTCGTGCGTGAGCATCACGCCTTTCGGCTCGCCGGTCGTGCCCGATGTGTAAATCACGGTGGCTAAATCGTCTGAAGCGATTTGCGAAAGAAAATTTTCAAAGCTGCTTGCGTCGATTTTGTCTATTTCCTCGCCGCGTTTTTCGATTTCGGCGAGCGTCACGGCGCGATTGTCGTCTTCGGGCAAAGAATCTGCGTCGAAGAAAATCAATTTTTCAAGCGTCTCGACCGTCTCGATTGCTGCCGAGGCGTGTTTCAAAAGTTTTTTGCCCGAAACGAAAAGCATTTTCGCGCCCGAATCTTCGAGAATGTATCGAATCTGCTCGACCGCCTGCGTCGTGTAAATCGGGACGACGACGGCGCGCAGAGCGAGACACGCCAAATCCGTCAAAGACCATTCGGGGCGATTTTCCGAAATAATCGCGATGCGGTCGCCCGCCTTGACGCCCAAATCCGAAAGCCCGAGCGCGATGCGCTTAACTTTTTCGACGGCTTCCGCGCCCGAGATATTTTTCCAGACGTTTTCGATTTTGTATGCGAGCGCATCGCGTTTATTGTTTCGACGAAAAGATTCCAGACAATATGCGGGCAGCGTCTGCGGCAGATTTTCAAATCCGATTAAATTTTCAGCAGTCATTATATAATTTGTAAGTCAGAAGCCCGCGCGTTAGCAAGGACGCAGACAATTTTAGATTTTAGATTTTAGATTTTGGATTGGTCTTAGGCAAAGAGTTAATCCAAAATCCAAAATCTCCAGACTTTTATGTCCAATAGTTTCGGTCGAGCGAGCGATAATTGATGGCTTCGCTGATGTGTGTCGATAAAATATTTTCGCTCGCGTCCAAATCGGCAATCGTCCGCGCGACCTTTAAAATTCTGTCGTGCGCGCGGGCGGAAAGTCCTTGCCGGAGCATCGCGCGTTCGAGCAGATTTTCGCTTTCGGCGTCGAGCGCGCAAAACCTCCGAATGTGCGCGGGCAGCATCGCCGAATTTGAAAAAACGCCTTCGCCTTCGAATCTTTTTAGTTGAATCTCGCGCGCTTTTATCACTCTTGCGCGAATAGTTTCGGAACTGTCGCCTTCGGGCGTGCCGCGACCGCGAAGCTCTTTGAAATTGACGGCGGGAACGTCGATGTGAATGTCGATTCTATCGAGCAGAGGTCCCGAAATTTTGCCGACGTAGCGCTGAATCTGAATCGGCGAGCATTTGCATTCTCGATTTGAGCCGAAATATCCGCACGGGCACGGATTCATCGAAGCGACGAGCGTGAAGCTCGCCGGAAACGTCAAAGAAGTCGCGGCGCGGCTGATTGTAACTTGTTTATCTTCCATCGGTTGACGCAGAACTTCGAGCACGCTCCGGTCGAATTCGGGAAGCTCATCTAAAAATAAAACGCCCAAGTGCGCGAGCGAAACTTCGCCCGGTTTTGGAATCGAGCCGCCGCCGATTAGACCGGCTTGCGAAACGGTGTGATGCGGCGATTTGAAAGGTCTTTGAATTACCAAACCGGATTTTCCCGTCAAACCAGCAACCGAATGAATTTTTGTGATTTCCAAAGCTTCTTCAAATTCGAGCGGCGGCAAAATCGTCGGCAGACGTTTGGCAAGCATCGTTTTTCCCGAACCCGGTGAGCCAATCATAAGTAAATTATGGCTTCCGGCGGCGGCTATTTCGAGCGCGCGTTTAGCGCTCTGCTGACCGCGAACTTCGGAGAAATCTATTCGATATTTATTTTCGTCAGCTTTAATTTCGGAAATATCGAGCTTCAGAGGCGGGATGAGAGTTTCTTTTCCGGCGAGCAAATCCTTGCTGATTTCGACGGCTTCGCGCAAATCGCGAACCGGAAAAACGTTTACGTCTTTGACGACCGCTGCTTCGGTCGCGTTTTCTTCGGGCAGAAGCAGATTTTTTATTTTATTTTCGCGGCAGCGAAGCGCAATCGAAAGCGCTCCGCGAACCGGACGAACTCTGCCGTCGAGAGAAAGCTCGCCGATGCTCAAGATATTTTCGAGCGATTCGAAATTTCCCAAATCACCGTTTGCGCCCAAAATTCCCAGAGCAATCGGCAAATCAAAGCTCGCTCCTTCTTTTCGCACGTCGGCGGGCGCTAGATTTATCGTCGTCTTATGAAACGGAAAAAAGAAAGCGCTGTTGGTAATCGCGGCGCGGATTCGCTCGCGCGATTCGCGGATGGCGGTGTCGGGCAAACCAACGATTAAAACGGGCGAACTCGTATCGGCTTCGCCTTTGACCGGCTGCAAGTTTACCTCAATATCGACAATCAGCGCGTCGATGCCGTAAACGGCGGCTGACTGCGTCAGGAAAAGCATATAAAATCCTCTCGCCCCAATCCACTATAGTAGAACATTGAATTTATACCAGAAATTTCGGCAAAAGTCAGATTTTTATAAAAAAATCCGGCGAATTCCCGACTATTTATCAAAAATCCATTTACCTTTTCCCAAACTTGTCATAAAATTACTTAGCCCAAAGCAACTAAATTTTGGAGGTAACTCATCATAGACGCGGACGAAGTACTAAATTCTGAAGGTAATTTTTTAGGAGCAACCATGGACTTAGCCTCGGCTCTTGAGCAAGACGTTGCATTTCAACCGGAGGAAAGCGCGAGCGTTCCTGTTTTTCAAACTCCCGCGATACCAAATTCCGAACCAATCAAAGCCGATGCGCCGGATTTTGCTTTGGCGCAGGTTGCCGCGAAAGGAAACATAGCGGCTTTCGAAAAGCTATATGAGCGTTACAACCGTCGGACGTATTCGCTTTGTCTGCGAATGACCAACAGCCAGACCGAAGCCGAAGATTTGACGCAGGAAGTTTTTATCCAGCTTTTTCGCAAAATCGGAAGTTTTCGCGGCGACTCGGCGTTTTCGACGTGGCTGCATCGCCTGACGGTCAATCAGGTTTTGATGCATTTCCGGCGGCGCAGCATCAAAAACGAAAAGACTTCGGAAACGGGCGAGATGCCCGAACAGACCGTTTCGGGAACGGAGAATCCGCGCAAAATGCCGGTGCTCGACCGCATCGCTTTGAAAAACGCGGTCGCGCAGCTGCCGCCGGGCTATCGAAACGTATTCGTTCTGCACGACGTCGAAGGCTACGAGCACGAAGAGGTAGCGCGCCTTCTCGGAATTTCGGTCGGAACGTCGAAATCGCAGCTCCATAAAGCGCGTTTGAAACTGCGAGGACTTTTGATAAAGCAAAATGAGGCTTAGAAATTAATTTTTGTAAGGCAACCATAAACTTTTTGCGGCAATCTATTAATTGAAGTCAAGACTTCGGCGAAGTAAATTTTCTTTTTTCTAGAGATAATTCAATGACCTGCGAACAATGTCAAGAATTTATCAGTGCATTTTTGGACAACGACCTTGAAGAAACTTCTTCAAACGATGTCCGAACGCATCTCGCCGTCTGCGCCGCGTGCGCAAAGGTTTGCGAAGATTTTGCGATGATTCTCGATTTTTGTCATCTCGAAGATTTGGAAGATTCCCTGCCGCCCAATCCGAAAGCGCTCTGGTGCAGAATAAACAATTTAATCGAAACCGAAGTAAAGCCCGAAATTGCGGAAGCAAAACCGCAGGAACAGGCGCGCGCCGGATGGTTTTCGAGATTTTGGTCGAGCAGCTGGCAGTTTTCCTTTTCGCAGGTTGCGTCGGCGATTTTGGGAATCGCCGTTATCAGCTCGGTTTTAACGATAATCGGCGTCAAAAATTATTCCGCGTCGAACGATGCGAGCGCGGCAAGCGCCGTTACCGTCGAGCCTTCGTTTTTCGACAAGGTTCTCGGCAAGCTCGGATTAATCGAAACGCCGCAGCAGGCGCGCGAACGTAGAATAAAGGAACAGCAGGCGGCGATTGATTACTGGCGCAAGCGCGTCGAGGAACGCCGCACGCAATGGAACGCGCACCTGCGCGAAGCGTTTGACCGCAACTTGAACGAAATAAATCAAGTCGTTCTCGAATACGATAAAATCCTACAGGAAAATCCGCAGGACGAAATCTCCGGCGAGATGCTCGACACGGCTTTGACCGAGCAGATGGACTTGCTCCGCGAATTTTCCGAATTATAGTTTTAGTTTTTGGTAATGAACTGGCAGTTAAAAAACTCATACGGCTTTCAGGCATACAAAAAAACTACGATTCTTATCCTAGGCGTAGTTTTTTTCTTTGTGTCCTCAAATCAGATTTTCGCGCAGAAAAAGTTTTCGAAAAGTTACCCGGCGAGCAAAAACGTTCGTCTTCAACTAACGAACCGGATGGGAACGGTGACGGTCGAAGGCTGGAACAAGGCTGAAGTAAATATTTCGGCATATCTGGAAGCTCCCGCGGCAAACATCGAACCGCAGAGCTTGAGCGGCACGATTTATATCAATCTCGTCAAGGACAATCAGGGCAGAAACGATGTCGGAAACGTCAATTTCAACATCAAAGTTCCATACACTTCATCGGTCGACATCGAAACGCGAATCGGAAACTTAAACGTCAGCAACATCGGCGGAAGTCTCGTCCGCGCGAGCATTTCGAGCGAAGGCGACATCACCTTAACAAACATCAGCGCGCCCGCCGTTTCCGCCGAAAATATTATGGGCGACATATTTTACGACGGCGAGATTCAGCCGGACGGCATTTATCGTTTTACATCGACAAAAGGCGCAATCAATCTGCGCATCCCGATAAATTCTTCATTTCGTCTCGTCGCGACCGCGCCTTCGACACGTAACATCGCGCTCGGCTCGTTTTCCAACGCCGGTCTGAACTTCACCGACGGTCGCCGCGTCTTCGGCAAAGTCGGAGACGGCAGCGCGAGCTTGACCGTCACCAACCAGCGCGGCACAATCGCTTTTCTTCGCCGATAAAATTAATCGCAAACAGACGTAGATTTGATATAATCCCTTTGGCTCTCCGCTAAACTTTTATAATAATGAAAATTAAAACAAAAAAAATCTGCGTCTGTTTATCCGCAGCTTCGATTCTTCTTTTTGCTTTTCACGCCTTCGCGCAGACCAAACCGCTCTTAAAACGCACGACGTATAAAACCGAAAACGTCGACTTCGGCGTCGGCGGAACGGTGGCGGTCATCGGCGCGCCGAACGGTTCGATTACGATTGAAGGCTGGCAGAAAAACGAAGTCGAAATCTCGGCGGAAATCGAGGTTCAGGCAGAGACGGAAGCCGATTTGGCGCTGCTTGCCAATATCAGCAGCTTTACTTTCGACGTCACGATGGGACGCGTGAGCATCGTCAGCGTCGGCACGAACGACAAGGATTATATGAAGCGGGCGGCGAAAAAATTCCCGAAAAAACTGCTTGCGATGCCCTTTCGGATTGATTATAAAATAAAAGTTCCGGCGTTTTCGGATTTGGAAATCGACGGCGGGAAAGGCGATTTCGATTTATCGAAAGTCGAGGGCGCGATGCGTATAAATTTTCTGGAAACGACCGCGAAGATGAAGCTCTCCGGCGGCGCAATCGCGGCTAATTTCGGAAGCGGAAACGTCGATGTCGAAATTCTATCGCGAAGCTGGCGCGGTCGTGGCGTCGATTTTCAACTTATCAAAGGCGCTTTGAACGTTAATCTGCCGCTGAATTTTAACGCCGATTTGGACGCGACCGTTTTGCGAACCGGCAAAATCGAAAACGCATACGCCTCGCTCAAACAGCGCGACCGGGCAAAATTTACCGAAAAATTAATCGCTGCCAAAGCCGGAAACGGCGGCGCGCGGCTCGCATTCACCGTCGGCGACGGCGATTTGCGTATCGCGGCAGTTAAAAATTAAAATAGCAGACAGCAGTCAGCTTTCAATGTTCAGCTTTTTCTGATGGCTGACGGCTGATAGCTGAGCGCTATCTTATCACTTTCCGTTTTTTCTATTTTATGACGATAAAATCCGACCTTTGGCTTCGCCGGATGGCGACCGAACACAAAATGATTGACCCGTTTCTGCCCGATTTAGTCCGCGAAGCCGGCGGCAGCAAAATCATCTCTGCCGGCGCTTCGAGCTACGGCTACGATATGCGTCTGGCGGACGACGGCTTTCGCATCTTTTCATCGGTTTACGGGCTTGAAATCGACCCGAAACATTTTGATGAAAACTCTCTGATTGAACCCGAATTGAGAATTGCCGAAGACGGCGCAAAATATTATCTGCTGCCGCCGCATCATTACGGTCTGGGCGTGACGGTCGAAACTTTCAAGATGCCGCGCAACGTGACCGGAATCGCGCTCGGCAAATCGACCTACGCGCGCGCCGGATTGCTGGTCAACACGACGCCGCTCGAAGCGGGCTGGACGGGAAGATTGGTCGTCGAAATCGCCAATCTCGCGAATCTGCCGCTCCGCGTTTACGTCAACGAAGGCATCGGACAGATTTTATTCTTCGAATCCGACGAAGAATGCGCCGTCTCATACTCCGACCGCGGCGGAAAATATCAGGGACAAACCGGTCTGACTTTCGCAAAAGTATAAGTTTTTGGTTTTGAAACTGGAAGCATGAGTTTGCCGCTTTGGCAATCTTATGCTTCCAAAATTTTTGGCAGGCTTACACTTCCCGCCTTGTATCTACACTAATTACATATCTTTTTATCAATCTTCTCAGATTTGAACTTACAGACGGCACTTTTTAATCAAAACTTTTCGGTTAGGAATTGCCGCTTCCAAACCCGATTTGCCGAATCCGTAATTTTTATGCCAAAGTATTGATACTATCTAGCTTCAGGATTTAAATTTTGCGAAAATTTCGTTCTATTTTTCCGTTTGTTTTTTGTATTTTCTTTGTCGTTACGGCGGCAATGGCGCAATATCGGTCTGATTTGTGGACGACGGAAAACGGTTTGCCGCAAAATACTGTAACTTCGGTTTTGCAAACCAAAGACGGTTATATATGGTTCGGCACTTTCGGCGGTTTGGTGAGATTTGACGGAATAAAATTTAAAATCTTTAACACCATCAACGCGCCCGCTTTCAAAACAAACCGCATTACGGGTTTGTCCGAAAGCAAAGACGGAACGCTTTGGGTTGGCGGGCAAAACGGCAGTTTGCTTTCGTATAAAGACGAGATTTTTACGACGGTCATCGAAAAGCCGGTTGCCCAGCGCACGCCGCTTTTTACAATTTGCGCTGACAAAACCGGCGCGGTTTGGATTTTCGGTCAAACAGGATTGGAAAAATACACGCCCGATGCTTCGGGAAATTTTGTCGCGGAACGTATCGAATTGCCAAACGAGCCAAATCCGTGGATTCAAGGAATCGTCGAAGATAATTCAAACAATATTTGGATTTCAACATCAAACGCGCTTTATCAACACCAAAACGGCGTGATTAATAGCTTTCCTTATCGAGATAGTTTCCCGTTAAATAAAGATGCAGGCGGCAAAGTCATTCCGCGTAACGTCGTTGTTTCGATTGACCGCAAAAATCGTTTGTGGCTGACTTCAAACGATTGTCTGGCGCGTTTTGAAGACGGGAAGTTTATTCCGGTTATTCAAAAAAAGGGGGCGAACTTCAGTTTCGTCGAAAATGTTGACGGAAGTTTTCTGCTCAAATCGGAAAACAAAATTTATCGTTTCGCCGACGATAAAATCAGCGAATTGCTGATTGACGAGCCGGATGTGTTTTCCCGTTTTCGGGGAATGATGGCTGACCGCGAAGGAAATTTGTGGCTCGGCACAAACGGAAAAGGCTTGCTCAGATACAAACAGCAGACGGCGCGAACGTTTGGCAAGGCGGATGGATTGACCGACAACGAAGTCTATTTCGTTTTTGAAGACCGCGACAAAAATATCTGGATTGGCGGAGAAGGTTTATACAAATTCCGCGACGGAAAATTTGAAATCGTCAATCCAGCCGGACGCTTTACCTGGGCTTTCCAAACCAAAGACGGAACGCTCTGGTTTGGAAAAGGCGACGAATTATTAACCTACAAAGACGGCAAATTTACTGATTTTACCAAAGACGCGAGCGTGCCGAGCCGGATGGTTTTTGAAGACCGCAAAGGAACTCTCTGGTTTCCGACGGCAAACGGTTTGATTACCATAAGCAATAGAAAACGCGAGGAATTCTCCGCCAAAGACGGTTTTATAAACAGCGTCGTCCAATCAATCGTCGAAGACCGCGAAGGCGGAATTTGGTTTGCGATGTCCGGCGGCGCGAGCCGTTTCAAAGACGGCGTTTTTACAAATTACACGAGCAAAGACGGTTTATCGAACGAAAATGTGCGCGACATTTACCAGGACCGCGACGGCGTGATTTGGCTCGGAACTTACGGCGGCGGTTTGAATCGTTTCAAGGACGGCAGATTTTTTGCCGTCACGACGCGCGAAGGAATGAACGAAGACATCGTTTCGCGCATAATCGTTGACGAAAAAGACAATTTTTGGCTTTTGGGAAATCGCGGCGTGTCGGTCATTTCGCGCTCGGCGTTAAATGATTTGGCGGACGGCAAAATCAAAACAATCGCCTGCGCGTCTTACGGCGTGTCGGATGGTATGTTGAACAGCGAAGGCAACGGCGGATATTTTCCGGCGGGTTGGCGGGCGAGCGACGGAAAGTTTTGGTTTCCTTCGATTCAGGGCGTGATTGTCATTGACCCGAAATTCAGCGATTTGCCGCCGCCGCCCGTTTTTATCGAAGACGTTTTTCTTGCCGGAAAACAGCTTGAATCAAAGCCGCAAATCGAAGTTGCGCCCGACACGGGCAATCTGGAAATTCATTATACGGGCTTGCATTTTACCAAGCCGGAACAGGTCAAATTTAAATACAAGCTCGAAGGTTTCGACGAGGATTGGATTGAAGTCGGGACCAGACGGACGGCTTATTACACGCAAATTCCGCCGGGAAATTATCGTTTTCTGGTAACGGCTTCGACGACGAACGGCGTTTGGAACGCGCAGCCGGCAAGCAAAACGGTCGTCGTGCTTTCAAATCCGGTTTGGAAAAAATGGTGGTTTATTTTGACGGTTTCGCTCGTTTCAATCGCGGTGATTGTCGTCTTTTATCGGCTGCGGCTCGTGCAGCTTGAAAAATCGCGCGGGCGACAACAGGCATTTGCGCGCCAGCTCATCGAATCGCAGGAAGCCGAACGCAAGAGAATCGCCGGGGAATTGCACGACGGTCTGGGACAGACTTTGTTAATCATCAAAAACCGCGCCTTTTTAGGCACAAAGGCGAAAACCCGCGAAATCGCCAACGAACAATTTAACGAAATTTCCGCGTCTTCGGGTGCAGCCATCAATCAAGCCCGCGAAATCGCATATTTTTTGCGACCTTCGCAGCTCGAAAGATTGGGCTTGACCAGCGCTATTGAGGAAATGATAACGCAGGCAGACGAATCTTCGGAAATAGATTTTAAGTGCGAAATCGATTCTCTGGACAATTTCTTTTCGCCCGAAGACGAAATAAATTTCTTCCGCATCGTGCAGGAAAGCGTCAACAATATCCTGAAACATTCGGAAGCGTCAAAAGCCAAAGTTTTTGCCAGCCGCAGTGATGACAAAATCGAACTTTTGGTGCAAGATAACGGCAAAGGTTTTACGGTTGAAAAATCGAATATTCACGGCAAATCCGGTTTCGGCTTGATTGGAATGGAAGAGAGAGTCCGAATCCTGGGCGGAATGATTTCAATCAACCCGGAAAAAGGCAAGGGAACGAAAGTTTTTTTAAAGATTGAAAAAGGGCGTAAATGAGCAAAGAAATTCGTATCGTAATTGCCGACGACCATCCGATTTTTCGGAGCGGTTTGGCGCAATTATTGAAAACGGAAGAGAAAATAAAAATCGTCGGAGAGGCAGCGGACGGCGAAAAAGCTTTGGCGGTAATTCGTGAAAATTTGCCTGACATTGTCGTTTTGGATATTGATATGCCCGAAAAGGGCGGTTTTGAAGTGGCGGGCGAATTAAATTCCGCGCAAATCTTGCCTGAAATCATCTTTCTGACGATGCACAAAAACGAATCGCTTTTCAACGCCGCATTGAATATCGGCGCGAAAGGTTTTGTCCTGAAAGACAGCGCGATGGAAGACATTTTGAATGCCGTCAAAGCCGTTTCCAAAGGGGAAAGCTTTATCAGCCCGACACTTTCGACATTTTTGATAAAACGTGCCAAATCTGCCGCAAAATTCGAGAAAAACAATCCTTCGATAAAAGACCTCACGCCGACCGAACGCCGTATTTTCGTTCTCATCGGCGATAATAAAACCAGCAAGGAAATCGCCGACGAACTCTTTATCAGCCACCGCACCGTCGAACGCCACCGCGAAAACATCTGCGCCAAATTAGACCTTCACGGCAGTAACGCCCTGCTCAAATTCGCCATCGCTCATAAAAGCGAACTGCAATGAGAAACGAATGAAATAAGCTTTTTTATCTCTTTCCTTTAAAACTGCGTATCTCCACCCATAACGAAATGGGTAGTTTCACCCATACCAAAATGGGTGGCAACACGAATATCCAAACACGCTGTAACAAATAATAATGTCAATACAAAACAAAGATGGCGCAAGGACGCAGGGAAAATCGTCTCCAATGCCTTTGAGTCATCCGACATTTTGAGTTCATTAATTTATAAGGAGAAAAAAAATGACACAAACAGCAGCAACAACAGCAGACCAGCAAGCACAAGACCAGGTAAAAGAATTGGAAACAAAACTTGCCAATGACCCCGCGCTTCAGGCGCAGATGTTAGAAAACCCGTATCAAACCATGATTAACTTCGGTGTTCCTGAGAAATTCGTGGCTTCTTTCCTGTCTCCGCCTACGGCATCGGCAGCGGAGGCTAAATCCAGTTCCAGCGATTCCGATCAAGGCATGACAATTAAGTCGGAGTGGTGGGGCTTTCAAATTAGTCTCAGCAGTCAGCTTTGCAGCGATATAGAAGGCGGATTGGTCACTTCCGCCGGCTTATCCACAATTATCGCCGTCTGCCAGCCTGAATTAGCTCCGGTTGCCGGTATTATTGCCGGCACATTGGCGATTATGGGAGGCGTCATACAACTAGCAAACCAGGGCAACGGGGTGCATTTTGACCTCCACTGGTCAGAACTTGCGGTGGCAATACCCACGTTGGGTGCCTCTTTGACTCCGGCAATGATTCCGATTCCAAACAAGTCTTGAATCATTCGGGAAATATCCGGCAATCACCACCGAGAGAGACACAGCGCGGCAAGAGTATCTTTAGATTCTCACGCACTCTGTCTCTCTTTCGGTTGGTCGGAGTATGCAATCCGTTCTTACCGGCTCGCGCGAGCGATAAACGGAAAATAGCGCAAAGCGTAAGGGAGATGAAGTTACTAATCGTCGAAGACAACGCCGAGATGCGGCGGTTGATTATAAGCATTGTCCGCGACCTAGCCGACGAGCTCGCCGAATGCACGGACGGCGCGGAGGCTTTGGCGTGTTACACGGAGTTTCAGCCGGATTTGGTTTTGATGGATATAAAAATGGCGCGGGTTGACGGCATTACGGCAAGCCGCCAAATTATCGACGAGTTTCCGAACGCAAATATCTGTGTCGTAACCGATTACAGCGACGAGAAAACAAAAGAAGCCGCGCGCCGGGCAGGTGTTTCAAATTACGTTACGAAAGAAAATCTGTATGAGATTCGAGAGATTATCGAAAGGCTTTAACTTGACGGAAAAAGCAAAAGGAGAAAATAAAATGAGACAAAAACAAAATGATTGGCAAAAAGGTGTAGAGACAAATCTCCCTGCAAAATTATTTATTGATAGAAACATCGCGCGTTTTTTATTGATTTGCGGCTTGTTGCTCTGTTTCGGCGCAGTCGGCAAGGCGGTGACGCTCTGGCAAAACACCAATACGACGACGATTATCGCCAACAATTCGATTTCCTGCAACCTCGCCGGCAATCATGAAGACAACAGTTATTGGCGGGCGTTTACGCCTTCCACGTTCGGGCAAACCGGAACGTTTACCGTCACGGGCGTGAGAATCGGCGTTGAGGAATCAGTCATCGGTTCGGGCGCAAGTCAACCGCTGACCGTCAGGATTTATACAAACAGCGGCGGCGCGTTTCCCGGCGGCACGCGGACTTTAATCGGCACGACCAATACGACGGTTGCCGCCGGAACTTTGTTTTTTCAGGACATCGCCGTTACCGCTCCGATGCAGCCGGTAACTACCGAAATCGTCGTCGAAGTTTTTACGCCCAGCGGAATAGCGGCGAATAATCGTTTCTTCATCGGAAGCAACAACGGCGGTCAAACCGCACCGAGCTACATTTCCGCCGCCGCTTGCGGAGCGCCCAACCCGACAAATGTAGCCAGCGCCGGCGCACCGAATATGCATACTTTGATTGCGCTGGTCGGCAATAATATACCGACGGCGGCTTCGACTTCCGTGTCGGGCAGAGTCTTAACCGCCGACGGACGCGGCATCGGCGGCGTCCGAATCTCGATAACCTTGCCGAACGGCGAAGTCCGCACCGCTTTATCCAGCTCATTCGGATATTACCGCTTCGACGATTTGGAAGTCGGACAAATATATGTTTTAAGCATCGCGGCAAAACGCTACGCATTTATCAATCCGACGCGAATAATCTCTCTCAGTGATGAATTAACCGGAGAAGATTTTATCGGCGAATAGGTTTTGCTAATTTTTGCAAATCCTGATGCTTTTTGTTATCTCACTTTCCCACTTCGACAAAAAAAATATTGACATTAAATTTCACCTATGTTAGCTTTAGCTCACCAAATTAAAACGACTCCTCCACGGAAATATTTCAGTTAAAGGGGAAATAGGAGTATTTCTGATTAAAAAAGCTTCCATCGCATTACACGGGGCTTGAAAGAATCATAGCGACGAATTAAGCAACGCTTTCAAATTGATTTAATTTACCCTCACGCGAAACGATTTCTGATACGAACCGAAATATATGCAGCAAACTAAATTTTTTACGGACGACACAAAAGTAACACCTGAGAATCTCGGCGAAGCCATCCAGCAGGCGATTGAAATCGAAATCGCCACGATTCCCGTTTATCTATACACGTATTATTCGGTCAACCGCTATTCATCGACGATGCAGGACACAATCAGCGGCGGGCTTGTGCAGGAGTTGACGGCGAAGGGAATGCCGCTCGCGGAAGCCAACGGCGTCGCTTTAGACCTCTCGGCGGAGATTATGGTCTTTTGCAATAAGGTCGGCGCGACGATTATGAGCGTCGTGATGGAAGAGATGCTTCATATGGCGCTTTCATCCAATCTGAAACAGGCGCTTGCCGGTCAGCCGTGCTTGACGGGCAGGTCGCCGAGCTTTCCGGCGGTGCTTCCCGGTCACGTGCCGGAATTCACGATTAATCTGGCGCCGTTTTCGCTGAATCAATTGATGACCTTTCTCAAAATCGAAAGTCCATACGCGCTGCCGCCGAGTCAGGAAGCTCTGGCAGCCATTCCCTACACGACCATCGGCGAGTTTTACGACATGATAAAGGACTGCATCGACAGTAACGATTTGAAATATAACACCGACGCGCCGCAGCTCGTTCCCGGTCAGCGTTATTATTCGCCGAATATGATAGACACGGTTTATTACGACAAACAGCACAAGCCGCAGTATGTCGATGCCGACGATTCGGGCGATTTGATTCAGGTCGTCGACCGCGATTCCGCCTGTCAGGCGATTGACCAGATTGTCCGACAGGGCGAAGGCAACAAAGACTCGCAAGGCTTAAATCCGGACGGTTCGGTCAACTGCGCTGCGATTGTCAATGCCGATTACGACGACCCGGACAGAGGGGAGCTTTCGCACTTTGAAAAATTCGCACAGCTTTATTGCGATTACAATGCGCTTTCGGCGAAATTTACCGGTTACCAGCTAAGCGGTGAAATCAGCCAGTATTTTGTCAAAAATGCGCCGACCAATCCCAAAACCGCAAATTATCCGCAAGCCGTCGGCTATCCGCCCGGCACGATACAGGCGGTGTCGAATCTGCTCAACGGCATTTACACATATCTTTTCGTGATGACCGAAGCCTGCTACAAAAAAGCGGCGGGCAATAACACGCAGTATGAAATATTTATGTTCGGCATCCACAAGTCGATGATATTTATTCTCGACGCGATTTGCGGCGATATTCAGGGCTTGACCTACTTTTTGAACGGCGCGTATTACAACGCCGCGCCGACTTTTGAAAATTACCCGTTCGGTCTTATGTCGAGCCCGAAAACGCAGTTGATAGAGCTTTACAACACGGCGGTCGCGCTTTATCCGACGATTTCCTATCTCGGACAGAGAATACAGGATTTGCCGGACGTTCCATTAAATTAATTTTATTTAACCCAAAAACAAAGGACAATTATGGACAATACAGAATTTTCATCGACGGAAAATCTTTGCGGAAACAGCGGCGAAAAGTTGGGCGGCATTTGTTCTACGCCGCCTCCGCCGACACCGACGCCCGCGCCGACGCCGACGGCAACGGCTGCCGCGACAACCGTGCCTCCGGAACTGCACGCCTGCATGGGCTTGAACGCCTGCAAAGGTCACGACCGTCTCGGCACAAACGAATGTGCGGGAACAGGTTTTTGCGCGACGGCGGCGATACACCACTGCCGCACTTTGAACAATTGTCGCGGTCAGGGCGGATGCGGTTTATACGGAACTGCCGAGGACGACGCGACGCCCGGCGCAAATGAATGCGCGTGGCAGGGCGCGTGCGCCGTGCCGATTCAGGCTGAACGATTCAGCACGCAGGGCGCGAACAAAGGAAAAAGCGTATGGGTTCTGGCGCGTAAATTATTCGAAGAAAGAATGCAGAAAGCCAACCGCACTTTCGGTCCGTCGCCATACAAATGCGGTCCGCCGCAGGCGTGGCTGATTCAATCTTTGGGAAGCTACGATTCGTGCGGCAGCGCGGGCAACAAATACTGCACTTTCGGGTTTAATAATCCGGCGAAAGACGCGCAGGAGCTTTGCGAAAAAAGCATCCATCCGGTTCTCTGCGGCGCGACGGCGGAAAAAAGCTGCGGCGGGCAAAATCTTAGCGGCGCGCATTGCGGCGCACCTGAAAATAGCAAGGAAAATCATTGCGGCGCGGCAAAGAAATCCGCGAAACAGCCGAAAGCGAAAAGCCGAAAGAAAACTAAATGATGAGCAATGAATCCTCATCCGAGCCGATTCGACCGCTTCTCAATCCCGGTCTCGGACTCGGTTTGAGAAGCAAGCACTTCAACTATATTTTGGAGAACAATCCGAAAGTTGACTGGTTTGAAGCGATTTCGGAAAATTTTATGGATTCAGGCGGCAGACCGCGTCAGGTTTTGCGCCGGATTGCCGAGCGTTACCCCGTCGTGATGCACGGGGTTTCGCTTTCTATCGGAAGCACAGACGAGCTAAATTTCGAATATTTGAAAAAGCTGAAAACCCTGGCGGCGGAAATCGAGCCGCTTTGGATTAGCGACCATTTGTGCTGGACGGGCGTCAACAATCTGAACACGCACGATTTGCTTCCCGTGCCCTTGACCGAAGAATCCTTAAAACACATCTGCCGACGCGTAAATGAAGTTCAGGATTTTCTCGAACGAGAATTTGTTTTCGAGAATCCGAGCACTTATCTGACCTTCAAACAATCCGACATCGACGAACCCGATTTTCTGCGTTTTATGACCGAGGAAACCGGCTGCCGGCTGCTTCTGGACGTAAACAACGTCTATGTTTCGTCGTTTAATAACGATTTCGACCCGGTCGAATATATCCGGAAAATCCCGCACGAGCGAGTCGTCCAGATGCATCTCGCCGGACACCAGCACTGCGGCGATTACATCATCGACACGCACGACCGCCGCGTCCCGAACGACGTTTGGAAACTTTTTACGCTGGCGTGGCAACTGACCGGCGGCGCGGCGACCTTGCTCGAATGGGACGCGAACATTCCCGATTTTGAAGATTATCACGCCGAATTATTAAAAGCGAAAGATTTTATGAGCGCGTTCAGCGTCGAGGCGCGCGAGCAAAACGCCGAATATGGCGAGATATTTGTCTCGAATCCGGTGGATTTTCTGGTCGCGGATATGCAGTATGAGCTTCGCAAATAAGCCGAATATGTCAAAGCATTTTACGCTCGCGCAAATGCAGAGCTGGATGCAGTCGGCGCTCGTCCGGCAAGATGCTCCGGCGGCAAATCCCGAAAACCTCGTCAACTCGTCGAGCCGCCTCGACGCCGCGCGGCATCTGAATATTTATCGCCAGAGCTATGTCGCACGGCTGCGCGAATGTATGAAAAATCAGTTCAGCGCGCTCAATTTCGCTCTGGGCGAAGAATTATTTCAGATGTTTGCCGACCAATTTCTGGACGCGTATCCTTCGGACAGCTACACCTTAAACGAGCTCGGCAAAAAATTTCCCGCGTTTTTGGAAGAGACGCGTCCCGACAAAGATTCGGAAGAAAAGGAATCGTGGATAGATTTTATAATCGAGCTGGCACGTTTTGAATTTACGCTTTCGGAAATTTTCGAAGCGCACGCCGAAGAAACAAACGCGGCGGACGCACTCACGCCCGACGAAAAACTAAAGCTCGCGCCGCTTACGCAAATTTTTTATCATCAATATCCCGTCTGCCGCTTCTATCTGGACGTGACGCGAAAAAACGCGCCCGAACTTCCCTTCGAAGAAGACAGCTATTGCGCCGTCACGCGAAATAATTATCGCCTCAGCCTGCTTGAAATAAAGCCCGCCCAATATCATTTTCTCGAAAGACTTTCGCGGGGAGATTTGATTGCGGAAGCGAAAGAACACTTCGTTAAAATTTACGGCTTTGATGCAAAGCAGCTTGATAAAGCGTGGACGCATTGGAGAAAAAACTTTATCGCGGCGGGCTTTTTTCGTGCGAAAGATGATTAAATTAAAAATGCGGGAAACTGAAATAAAGCTGCACGAAAATGAGCGTCGTCAAAAGAAATCTATCCAAAACTTTCAATAACTTCTTTCAATCGGAAAAATCGAGCGGGATTTTGCTGATTACCTGCACCGCCTTTTCGCTCATCCTTGCCAATTGCGATTTCGGCGCAGGTTATCTCGCCTTTTGGCACGCAGACATCGCCGGTTTGAGCGTCGAAAATTGGATAAACGACGGCTTGATGGCGATTTTCTTTTTGCTTATCGGTCTGGAGCTTGAGCGCGAGCTTTACAACGGCGAACTGTCCGACGTAAAAGCCGCGCTTTTGCCGATTTTTGCGGCAATCGGCGGCATTCTCGCACCTGCGCTGATTCATTTTTCTCTCAACGCCGGAACGGAGACGCAAGCCGGAATCGGCATCCCGATGGCGACCGACATCGCGTTTGCGCTCGGCGCGCTCGCGCTTCTCGGAAAACGCGTCCCGACTTCTCTAAAGATTTTTCTGACCGCGCTGGCGGTGATTGACGATTTGGGCGCGATTGTCGTCATCGCCGTTTTTTACACGACGAAAATTTCGCTTTTTTATTTGCTCGGCGCGATTTTTGTCTTCGGTTTGCTTTTTGCGCTCAATCGTTTTTTCCGCGTGTTGAATCTGACCGTCTATCTTCTCGGCGGCGCTTTGATGTGGTTTCTGATGCTGAAATCGGGCGTTCACCCGACGATTGCCGGAGTCTTGCTCGCCTTTACGATTCCTTTTACAAGCAGGCAGGACGATGAAAATTCGCCTTCGCACCGGCTCGAACATTTTTTGCAAATGCCCGTCGCGTTCGTGATTCTGCCGATTTTCGCGCTCGCCAATACCGGAATAGTCATCGGCTCGGAGTTGTTTCACAATCTCTCCTCGCCAAACGGTTTGGGAATTATTCTCGGCTTGCTCGCAGGAAAACCGCTCGGCATCACGCTTTTGAGCTTTATCGTTGTTGGCGCGGGCATCTGCCGCCTGCCGGCGGATTTAAAGTGGAAACATATTTTCGGTGCGGGACTCTTGGGCGGCATCGGTTTTACGATGTCGATTTTTATCACGAATCTCGGCTTTGCGGGAAAATCGAATTTGATTAACGGCTCGAAATTTGCGGTTCTGCTCGCGTCCCTGACGGCTGGAATTTTCGGTTTTTTGTGGCTCAAATTCTTCGGCGGTGACGAAGACGAAAACGCGGACGAATCTTAAATTCGAAGACGCAAGCCGAATGTAATATAATTTTTTCGGAATGTTCAAAATAGAAAACTACATCGGCGGCAAGCTCGTCGCGCCCGCTTCCGGCGCGTATCTCGACAATTTCAACCCGGCGACGGGCGAAGTTTATTCTTTAATTCCGGACTCCGGCGAAGAAGACGTGCGGGCGGCGGTCGAAGCGGCGCGCAAAGCTTTTCCCGCTTGGTCGCGGCTGAGCGCCGAAGAGAGACACGATTTTTTGATGCGCGTCTCGTCTTTGATTGAGCGCGATTCGGACGTGCTCGCCGAAGCCGAAAGCGTCGATAACGGCAAGCCGAAATCTTTGGCGAAAGCGGTCGATATTCCGCGCGCGATTTCAAATTTTAAGTTTTACGCGACCGCCGCGATGCATTTTTCGACCGAAGCGCACGAAACCGTCGGGCAGGCAATAAATTACACTCTGCGTCAGCCGCTCGGCGTCGTCGGCTGCATCTCGCCCTGGAATTTGCCGCTTTATCTTTTCTCTTGGAAAATCGCGCCCGCGCTCGCCGCCGGATGCACGGTCGTCGCCAAGCCTTCGGAAATCACGCCGATGACCGCTTATCTTTTGTCGAAACTTTGCATCGAAGCAGGGCTTCCCGAAGGCGTTTTGAATATCGTTCACGGACTCGGCACGCGCGCGGGCGCGGCGATTGTCTCGCACAAAGACGTCAAAGCCGTTTCGTTTACGGGCGGCACAAAAACCGGCGAATGGATTGCGCGAACAGCCGCACCGATGTTCAAAAAATTATCCTTGGAACTCGGCGGCAAAAATCCGAACGTAATTTTCGCCGACTGCAATTACGAGGAAATGCTTGAAACCACGATTCGCTCGTCGTTCGCCAATCAAGGGCAGATTTGTCTCTGCGGCTCAAGGATTTTTGTCGAAAAGCCGCTTTACGAAAATTTCTGCGCCGATTTTGTCGAAAGAGTAAAAAAATTAAAAATCGGCGACCCGCTCGACGAAAACACAAACGTCGGCGCGGTCGTCTCGCTGCCGCATATGGGAAAAATCCTTTCTTACATTGATTTGGCGCAGGCGGAAGGCGGCAAGATTTTAACCGGCGGCGGGCAAATTAAGCTCGAAGGCAGATGCGCAAACGGTTATTTCGTCGAGCCGACCGTCATCGAAAATCTCGCTCACGACTGCCGCACCAATCAAGAAGAAATCTTCGGTCCGGTCGTCACCGTCACGCCTTTCGACACGGAAGAAGAAGTCTTAAATTATGCGAACTCGGTCGAATACGGTTTGTCGGCGACCGTCTGGACGGAAAATCTTTCGCGCGCGCATCGCATCGCCGAACGGCTCGAAAGCGGGATAATCTGGGTTAATACGTGGCTTCTGCGCGATTTGCGGACGCCGTTCGGCGGAATGAAAAACTCCGGCGTCGGGCGCGAAGGCGGTTTCGAGGCGCTGCGATTTTTTACCGAAGAAAAAAACGTATGCATCAAGATAAATTATTGAAGAATTTTATCAAATATACCGGACAATCGACGAAAGAAACACGATTAAAATAAACAGCCACGTGCCCAAATGTTTCCGGTCTTCGATGAGAAAAACGGCGCGCGGCGAGAGATAAAAAAGCAGAAAACAGACGAACGTAAGACAAACGCCGAATATTTTCAGCCCGACGGTCTCCGTCACGTTTTCGGGAATGGTGAGCAGAATCGCCGCCGTCTGATTGTAAAAAACCTGCCAGACAATCAAGTATGCGAAAAGACCGAAATCGGCGACAAGCTCGCCCTTTAAATCAAATCGCCAATCGCCTTTTGCCCGCATTTGTTTTTCCGCTTCGCTCAAAGGCTTTGTCAGGCGATAGAGAAAATATATTTCCAGACACATCAAAATAACAATCGCAAAAACTCCGGCGAGCGCCAGCGCCTGCGATTCTTTCGGTCGCCCGCCGTAGCCCTTTTCGACCATTCCGAAATCCGCCGCAACCGACGAAAGCAAAACGGCGACGAAGGCGGCGGTGAAGATAAAAACCGGCGTGTTGAGAATAAAAAAGTAAAGCGGAAACGCGGTCTGTCCGGACTTTTCCAAACGCGACTGAAGCGAAAATCTTTTCAGGTAAAGCCCGAACAGACGACCGCCGAGAATCAAAAGCATCAGCCCGGCGAGCGTTTTAAAGGCTTCCGCGTTGTCCTTAAAAGATTCGTCAAACAAGTTTGCGATTCGCGCGGTGACAAACGGGAAAAGAAAAATATTGAGCAGAATCACGAGCGCGTCAAGCGCGATTCCCTGCCGGTTTACGGGAAGAAATGGTCTGTTCGTTTTCGACATTTTTCGCTTGCATATTATCACGAAAACAAAATTTGTAGGTTATAATAAACGTGCATTTAAGAGGAAAATTATGAGTATTGAAACACAACCGGTTCGAATCGAAACGGGCGAAGAAGTGGCGTTTGAATTGATGAAATTTATCGCCGAAAAGGAAAACAAAACACTTGCCGCCGAAGAAGTGCGCGATTATTATCTGGATTTGTTCGTCGAATGCGCGGCGGCGGTTTATGACGGAGAGCGCGAGCCTGAAAGTTAAAAATGACGGACTTTATTCAAGGTGTTGAACTAAGCCGTCTGTTTTATATCGAAATTGTATGAATGAAGATTCGCAAAATTTTATGAATATTCCAAAGATTTCTGCGAGCGGGACACGGATTTTTATGCGCCGGACGCGGCTTTTGCGGCTCTTTCGAGAATCTGTCTTGAGTGTTTGCGCACCGGGTTTATAATTTATTCGATGACAAGCAAAAACGTATTTAATTCGTCAAAAGCGCCCGAACCCGTCGGTCTTTACCCGCACGCGCGTCGAGTCGGAAATCTTTTATTTCTCTCGGGCGTCGGACCGCGCGAGCGTGGAACGAAAAAAATTCCCGGCGTCGAACTCGGCGCGAACGGCGAGATAATTTCTTACGACATCGAAGCGCAATGCCGCTCGGTTTTTCAAAACGTGCGATATATTCTGGAAGACGCCGGTTCGAGTTGGGAAAAAATCGTTGACGTAACGGTTTTTCTGACGAATATGAACGACGATTTCGCCGCGTATAATCGAATTTACGCCGAATATTTCAAAGACAATCTGCCCTGCCGGACGACGGTCGAAATCAACCGTCTGCCGACGCCGATTGCGATTGAGCTGAAAGTTATTGCAACGATTGACTAAAATTATGCCAATACAGAGACCTTTTAATTTCAAACAATGGATTGAAGAACACAGGCATTTGCTCAAACCGCCCGTCGGGAATCAATGCGCTTACGACGCCGAAGATTTTATCGTGATGGTCGTCGGCGGACCGAACGCGCGCAAGGATTATCACTACGACGAGGGCGAGGAATTTTTCTACCAGCTCGAAGGCGACATCACGGTGAAACTTCAGGAAGACGGGCGTGCCGTCGATGTTCCCGTCCGCGAAGGCGAGATTTTTCTTCTGCCGCCGCGCGTCCCGCACAATCCCGTTCGCGGCGCAAACACGGTCGGGATGGTGATTGAACGCAAACGACGCGACGGCGAAAAAGACGGGCTGCTTTGGTTTTGCGAAAACTGCAACGCGAAGCTTTACGAGGAATATTTCGAGCTCGAAGACATCACGACGCAGTTTCAGGGCGTTTTCAAACGCTTTTACGAAGACGAAAATCTGCGCACCTGCAAAAACTGCGGCGCGGTGATGCAGCCGCCGAAACCGAATTAAAATAAAAAAGTTGATATGTCCAGCGAAGCGATAATGCGAAGACTAAAACACGTTGACCAATCGCGCGAGCTTTGCCTGTCTTTGATGAAAGCCAAGAAAGTTTCGGACGAAAAAGCGGAAAGGGACAAACAAAAATCGGAGAAAAATGAACGGACAAATCACGATTCCATTTAAGGTTACGCTTTGGGATTTAAAGTCTTACGACGAAGCGCCGGACAGCCCGACGCTTTCGCGCGGAACGGTTAAAAAAGCTTTCGAAGAAGGGATGAAAGGCGAAAGCACGGGTGAAATCCTTATGTTTTCCGCGCCGGACGGTTCAGCCGCTTACACGGTTTTGGATAAATTCAGCGGCGAGCTGGACGGGCGCGAAGGCTCTTTTGTCGCGATTCACGGCGCGACGCATTCGCCGAAAGAAACCAGCCGCGCGCTCGGCAGGATTCTGGACGGCTCGGGAACGGGCGAGCTTTCGGGAATCAGCGGCACGATAGAATTTAAATCGGACGAGGACGGCAAAAGAATCATTCTCGATTATTCGATTGAAGACTGATGTTAAAAATCGACATTCACACGCATATTTTGCCGAAGGAAATTCCAAGATGGAGCGAAAAATTCGGCTACGGCGGATTTATCACGCTCGAACATCACAAGCCCTGCTGCGCGCGGATGTTGCGCGACGACGGAAAATTTTTCCGAGAGGTCGAAGAAAACGTCTGGAGCGCGGAAAAACGAATCGAGGAATGTGACGGATTCGGCATCGGCGTTCAGGTTTTATCGACCGTTCCGGTGATGTTCGGCTACTGGGCGAAAGCGGCGGACGGCGCGGAAATCGCAAAATTTTTGAACGACGGCATTGCCGAAACGGTCGCGAAATTTCCGAAAAGATTCATCGGTCTCGGAACTGTCCCGATGCAGGACGCGCGGCTTGCCGTTAAGGAACTCGAACGCTGCAAAGAAATCGGTCTGGTCGGCGTGCAAATCGGGACGAACGTCAACCAGTTAAACCTAGGCGAGCCGCAGTTTTTCGATTTTTTCAAAGCGTGTGAGAAGTTAGAAATGGCTGTTTTTGTTCACCCCTGGGAGATGATGGGCGAGCAGGATATGCAGAAATACTGGCTGCCGTGGCTGGTCGGGATGCCGGCGGAAACTTCGCGCGCGATTTGCAACTTGATTTTTTCGGGCGTGCTCGAACGATGTAAAAATCTGCGGATTTGTTTCGCGCACGGCGGCGGCTCGTTTCCGGCGACAATCGGCAGAATCGAACACGGTTTCGAAGTCCGACCGGATTTGTGCGCCGTCGATAACCCGCACAGTCCACGCAAATATCTCGGGCGAATTTATTTCGACTCCTTAGTGCACGAAGCGGCAAAGCTCGATTATCTTTTGAAATTGGTCGGCGCAGACCAGATTGCGCTCGGTTCGGATTATCCTTTTCCTTTAGGCGAGCTCGCTCCGGGCAGTCTGATTGAATCGATGCCGTTTGACGAGGAAA